>ENA-OPBE01001441-OPBE01001441.1-human-gut-metagenome-genome-assembly--contig:-NODE-1441-length-20607-cov-2.171078_pt1 | contig 20607 bp, 14 predicted proteins | sample MGYA00241066_ERZ501448 | MGnify/ENA primary metagenome ERZ501448 (study PRJEB25962, sample SAMEA2042585) | human gut metagenome | biome: human gut; feature: human-associated habitat; material: faeces...
CTGGATACGTGGGTTCGATTCCCATCACCCGCTTCATCCTAAAGGATGAATATGCGCGAGTGGCTCAGGGGTGGAGTACAACCTTGCCAAGGTTGGGGTCGCGGGTTCGAATCCCGTCTCGCGCTCTTTTTATTACCGAAATTTCTTCACAGAAATTTCGGTTTTTTGTTTTTCCAAAAACTTTTTTACCAAAGAAAGGAGTTCTTATGATTCAGGACATTGCTCCGCATAAATATTATGTAGATTACCAGCCTTCTGTTCCGAACGATACGGATCTTGTTTTAATTTACGGTCATCACACAATTCTGTGCAATTTCGAAAATCCCGAGATCCGCTACCCTTCCATTGCGGAAATTGCAGCTGTTTTTCCGGAGATTAAAGAAAAGGCAAAATTTCTGTTCCGCATTGATGAGACGGACTATTATGAACTGCGCAGTCCGCAGCTTCCGGAATTTGGCATCTGGAAATACGAAAATACACTAATTCTTCGCAGCGCCGTTCCGGGATGGCTCGGGTTTGCCGGTATCACCGGTTACCAGATCCACACCTGGTACACCGACCACACCTACTGCGGCCGCTGCGGAATGAAGATGCATGCGCCTGGAAATGAACGCGCGATGCAGTGCCCTTCCTGCGGCGCACTCTCCTATCCGGTCATCTGCCCGAGCGTCATCGTTGCCATCACCGACGGTGACCGTCTGCTGCTCACGAAGTACGCACCTTCCCACAGCAGCCACCGCCAGTACGCCCTCGTAGCCGGCTATACTGAGGTCGGTGAGACGCTGGAACAGACGGTGCACCGTGAAGTCATGGAAGAAGTCGGATTAAAGGTCAAAAATCTGAGATACTATAAGAGTCAGCCGTGGTCCTTCAGCGGCTCGCTGCTCGCCGGATTTTACTGCGATGTGGACGGCGATCCGTCCATTACCCTCGACCGCAAGGAACTCTCCGTTGCCGAATGGTTTGACCGTGCTTCCCTCCCGGAGACCCCGAACCTCATCAGCCTGACCGGCGAGATGATCGAATGCTTCCGCCAGGGGAAAGAACCGAAACAGAACTAAGAAATCACTTTGTGACTTAGTCACAGAACTTCCCGTTCTGCTGTGATATTCTACAGTCACAACAAAAAAACAGTTACCGGGAATTACCCGTACAATAAAAAGGAGGACTTCTATTATGTCATTAATTCATGTTACATCCAAAAACTTCGAAAAAGCTCTGCAGGCAGCACCTGGCGTTGCCGTTGTTGATTTCTTTGCTACCTGGTGCGGACCGTGCAAAATGCTCGCCCCGGTCATCGAAGAAGCAGCTGAGGATATGCCGGAGATCCAGTTCTACAAAGTAGACGTTGACGAAGCACCGGAGCTGGCAAGATCCTTTAAAGTCATGAGCGTTCCGACCCTCGCTTTCTTCAAAAACGGTGAGCTCGTAAAGAAAAACGTCGGCGCCGTTTCCTATGAGGAGCTGGAAGAGCTGATTAACTCTGTAAAATAAACAGCGTAATATCGGAAATGCAGAAAAAACGTATCGGCACAAAAACCGATACGTTTTTTCTTGCATTTCTTTCTATTCTTTTCTATCATGGAAGAAACGGCTGCTGCCGTAGTTTACAAAAGAACGTTCTTCTTCCGAAAGGAGTTTTATTTATGTCATCTTTTCTGGAATCCTGTTTTCAGGAGCATTATCCATTTTATTCAAAGCTTACCGCCGATGAACAGCAGACACTCGTGCTCTCTTCCGTCCTGACGACGTATCAGCGCGGCGATTTTCTCTACAGCTGTGACGATGACTGTCTCGGCGTTCTGCTTGTCCTCTCCGGCAAGCTCCGCATCTTTATCCAGTCCGGCGAGCAGCGGGAAATTACCCTGTTTACCACCGGTCCCGGCGAAGTCTGCACGCTGTCTGCCTCCTGTGCGATGCAGGAAATCAGCTTTGATATTCTGATTGAGGCCGAGGAGGAGACGAAAGTTCTCATCACTCCGGCCAGCACGTTCCGCAGACTGATGAATCAGAATATTTACGTTGAAAACTACATTTACCGGGAAACAACGGAGCATTTTTCCGAAGTCATGTGGGCGATGGGCCAGCTTCTCTTTACGCGGCTTGACCAGCGCCTTGCCGGATATCTCGAGGATGAACGCATCCGCACCGGTTCCCCGGTGCTCTCCACCACGCACGAGCAGATCGCGCGGAACCTCGGCAGTGCCAGAGAGGTCGTTTCCCGCACCTTAAAGTCGTTCGAGAAAGACGGCATCGTCGCACTCTCCCGCGGCACGGTCACGATTCTCGATGTCAAAAAGCTCCGCGGCATCTGCCGGATGCGCCGATAGTTCTTCTACGCGCGCAAACATTTTCCCACAGGCTCTGCCCTGCCGCTCGAGAAAATATTTTTCAAAAGCGTTCTAACGGCACTCCATCTTAATTTCAATCTCATTTCCTTCCACGGCCACCTTCGCATAACTTCCGACGATCAGCGGCATCGCCGGATGAAGGTGTCCGATGTCGAGATCCATCACGATCGGCACGTTGTATTTTCCAAGCAGATCCGTCACGGCGCGGTACTGGTCGAGTTCCCCGAATTTCTGTCCGAACTGCAGCGGGCGGCCAATCAGAAAGCCTTTCACATATTGGAACCAGCCGGCGTGCTCCATCTGCCAGATTGCGCGGCGGATCGCAAAGACGTTCAGATCGCACGCTTCCAGAAACCAGACAAAACCGTCCTCTTTATATTTTTCCACAAAATCAACCGTTCCATCGTACTTCGTTCCAAGAATATTGACGAGACAGTCGAGACAGCCGCCGATGAGCCGTCCCTCAAATGCACTGTCTGCATCCGGGAAGCGGCGCAGAACGCGCGGTTCTGTAATCTGGTACGGCAGATACGGATTTTCCTCGCTTCTGCCCTTCGCATCGTCTCTTTCCCATCCCTCATAGCCGCGGACGGTACGCACTTCTCCCGTCAGTACGCCAAACGCATCCACTACGGATTTATGCCACGGCTCCATGCCGAAATCACTCGCACACGGACCGTAAACAGCCGCCGTATCGCAGAGGGTCGGCAGAAGATACGTAAAATGCGTATTGTCAGAATAGCCGAGATACCATTTCGCCGGTGCCTTTCTGATCTTTTCAAAATCCACGTAATCGAGATCCTCGCACATCAGCTCTCCGCCTCCGCAGGATATCAGACAGTCATTCTTCTCACTGACATAATATTCCGTCAGTTCTTTTCCGCACTCCTCCGGCGCCGCGCTGATGCCGATGCCGTGGTCCGCATAGCAGTTTGGCCCAAGATCCAGCTGATATCCCATCTCTTTCCATTTTTTCTGTGCATTTGCAAACGCGGACTTGTATGGCTCTGTTGTGCATCCAAACGATGGTGCCACAAAGCCGATCGTTCCGCCCTTTTTCAGATTTTCCGGAAACCTCATGTCGCATCCTCCTTTATCCTAATTCTTCTGCCTCCAGATTCTTATACTGCGTCAGCGCATCCCCGAAGATCAGCTCTCCGTCGTTCTGCGCAAAGTACAGCTCCTCTTCTTTTTCCAGTTTTGCCTTTCCGTTCGTCCCCTCGGTAATCTCCGCGCAGAGACGGTCCACCTCCGTTTTCGGAACGAGAACGCGGATTTTCACCTGATCGGTGTACTCGGATTCCAGAATCGGAATCCCCCGCTGGCCGAGCAGATACTGGATTTTACCGATGCCGTTGTAATCCGTCTCAATCAACAGACGCACGCCGCAGATCTCGTCAATCAGAACACTGTTTGCCAGCCCCTCCTGCACCGCCTGCGAGTACGCGCGCACCAGGCCGCCCGTTCCCAGCAGCGTACCGCCGAAATACCGCGTCACCACAACAAGCACATTGCGGAGTCCTGCTCCCTGTACCACATCGAGCATCGGCCGCCCTGCCGTGCCGGAAGGCTCCCCGTCGTCGCTGCAGCGCACCGTCTCCTGATTTTCTCCAATAATATACACAAAACAGTTATGCCGCGCATCCCAGTATTTTTTCCGCAGAGCTTCCAGGCAGGAAAGTGCCTCCTCCTCAGATTCCACCAGACGCACCGTCGCAATAAAACGTGATTTCTTCTCCACGATTTCCCCGGTTCCACCCCGGTAAACCGTCCGAAACTGATCGATCATATGTCCTTACTCCTTCACCCAAATATGTACCTATCTTACCATATCATTTCTGAAAAATCAGCATTCTTTTCAGAAATACTTTTATTCCAGCCCTTTGTTTGGTATAATAAAAATAAGTATACCCTGCTTTTTGCAGGGCAGGAACACCATTGATTACTGAACTGAATCAGTTTTGCAGGAACATGACATAAGGAGGATTTTCTATATGCACTTTGGAAAAAGTCATCTGGAAGACAAACGTGAAGATCTGCGGTCCCATTACGGAAAGATTGAAAAGACGGCCGGCGTGACGGCGCTGCGCATCGCGTTCTGTCTTCTTCTTGTCGTTCTCGTCTGCGGTGCCGGGCTTGTGATCGGCGCTGTCCGCGGCGTGATTGACAGTGCCCCTGATATCTCGGAGGCAAATATCATGCCGCTCGGCAACGCGTCGTTTATCTACGATGCTGACGGCAACCAGGTACAGAAGCTGACCGGGGCTCAGGGAAACCGTGTCTCGATTTCGATTGAGGAGATTCCGCTCGATATGCAGCACGCGATCGTCGCGGTTGAGGATGCCCGTTTTTATGAGCACAACGGCATTGATCCGAGCGGTATCATCCGTGCTTTCGTTGTCGGCGTCAGCCACGGCTTTCATTTTACCGAGGGCGCCAGCACGATCACACAGCAGCTCTTAAAAAACAATGTTTTCACTGACTGGATGGAAGAGACGCGGATGCAGAGCTTCAAGCGGAAGATCCAGGAACAGTACCTGGCGCTGAAGCTGGAAAAAACACTGACCGCAGAGGGTGAAAACGCCAAAGACGTTATTCTGGAAAATTATCTGAATACGATCAACTTAGGTTCCGGCTGCTACGGTGTCCAGACGGCAGCGCAGACGTATTTCGGAAAGGATGCAAAAGATCTGACGCTCTCTGAATGCGCCGTTCTTGCCGCAATTCCAAAGGCGCCGACGGCATATAATCCGAAAAACCACCCGGAGAAAAACCAGCAGCGCCGCGACAAGATCCTGAACAACATGAAAGAGCAGGGCTACATCACCGAAGAAGAATACACCATTGCCATGAACGACAATGTTTACGACCGCATCGCCATGCACACGCAGTCCCAGGCGGAGAGCGCGCCGTACTCCTACTTTATCGATGAAGTCATCACCAACCTGATCAACGATCTGATGGTACAGAAAGGCTACACCGAAGTGCAGGCAAAGAACGTTGTCTACAGCGGCGGCCTCAAAATCTATACCACACAGGATTCCTACATGCAGTCAATCCTCGATACGGAATTCCAGAATCCGGAGAACTTCCCGGCGAACACGCAGATCGGTCTCGACTGGGCGCTCACCGTAGAGCAGGCAGACGGCGAGGTACAGAACTACAGCAAAGAGATGCTGCAGCTCTACTTCCGCAACAGCGATCCGAATTTCGATCTGCTCTTTGACTCCCAGGAGGAGGCACAGAGCTATATCGACCAGTACAAAGCCGCTATCATGCAGGAGGGCGATACGATTGTTGCCGAGCGCAGCAACTTCACCCCGCAGCCGCAGGCGTGCATGACCGTTATGGATCAGCGCACCGGCTACGTGAAAGCCATCGTCGGCGGACGCGGCGAAAAAACAGCAAGTCTTACCTTCAACCGCGCAACCGATAATTATTCCCAGCCGGGTTCCACGTTCAAGATTCTTTCCGCGTACGGACCGGCACTCGACCTTGGAAAGATTACACTCGCTACGGTAATTAAGGATGAGCCGTTCAACTACAGCGACGGCACACCGCTGCAGAACTCGGATCTTACCTACCATGGTGATGTTACCGTCCGCCAGGCGATCATCAATTCCATCAATATCCCGGCCGTCAAGGTACTGACCGAGCTTACGCCGAAGGTCGGCTTTGATTATCTGAAGAAGCTTGGTTTTTCCAAACTCTCCGAGGAATACGATGTGATCCAGCCGCTGGCTCTCGGCGGTATCACCTACGGTGTCAGTGATCTCGAACTGACGGCAGCCTACGCGGCAATCGCAGACGGCGGCCAGTACCGCAAGCCGGTGTTCTACACAAAGGTTACCGACAGCAAGGGAAATGTTTTAATTGACAACACAGAAAACAAGGCAACGCAGGTCTTCAAGGCAAGCACTGCCTCCCTCCTCACCAATGCCATGGAGGATGTTCTGGAAAAAGGTACCGGTGTTGCCGCCCGCCTCGACAATATGCACGCAGCCGGAAAAACCGGTACGACGAACGAGGCCAAGGATCTCGTCTTTGCAGGCTTTACACCATATTATACCGCTGCCATCTGGGCAACGTATGATACACACGCGGAGTTTCCGGAGAGCGACCGTGAATTCCACAAACGTCTCTGGGCAAAGGTCATGAATGAAATCCACGAAGGCCTTGCCGATATGGATTTCGAGACTTCCGCAACAGTACAGGAGGCAACGATCTGTACGAAGACCGGCCTGCTCGCCCGCTCAAGCTGCCCGTCCATCACCGAATACTTTGCGGTATCCGATCTGCCGACCGAGCGTTGCAAGGGCCACTACACCGCGCCGACCTCAACACCGACGCCGACCAGAACCCCTTCTGCAGCATCAACTCCGCAGGCAACCCCGACACCGACGGAGGCACCGCAGGAAACTCCGGCTCCGCCCGAAACACCTGCCGATCCGCCTTCTAATACACCAGAAACTCCCGACACACCGGATACCCCTGATGCACCGTCAGAACCGGATACCCCGGCGGAGACATCGGAAGTACAGCCGCAGTCCGAAGAGAGCGGCTCTTCCAAATAACTTTTTCAGTCAGTCTATGCACAAAAAACCGGCCCTCTGGCATATGCCAGCAGGACCGGTTTTTCTATACTTCTTTTTCCATCTGAATCAATTAGTCAATCAGCATTTTTGCTGCGCCGTAGATACCAGCATCGTTTCCAAGGGAAGCGAGTACGATCGGGGTATCTTTGCATGCGATGAATGCTGCTTCACGGTAGTATTTAGCTACGCCGTCGATCAGGATCTGGCCTGCTTTGGATACACCGCCGCCAATTACAATTGCCTCCGGGTCTGTTACACATGCAAACACGACAAGTGTGCTTCCCAGAAGGTACGCGGAGAACTCCTGAACGATTGCTTCTGCTGCTGCATCGCCTTCTTTTAATGCATCAAAGACAGCTTTTGCACTGATGGACTCTCCTCTTTCTCTTAAAGAAGACGGAGTATCATGGGATGCCAGATATTTCTTTGCCAGACGAACGATACCGGTTGCAGATGTCATCTGCTCGAGGCATCCGTGGTTTCCGCAGTTGCAGACCGCTTCTTCTTCCGGCTCAACACATGCATGACCAACCTCGCCGCCTGCGCCGTGAGCACCTGCTACGATCTTGCCGTCCACGATGATTCCGCCGCCGACACCGGTTCCAAGGGTAACCATAACCAGGTTCTTGCTTCCCTTTCCGCCGCCTGCCCACATCTCACCGAGAGCTGCTGCGTTTGCGTCGTTTGCTGCTTTTACTGCCATTCCGCCGAGTTCGTTGGAAAGCTCTTTTACGATATTTTTATATCCCCAGTTCAGGTTGACTGCGATGGAAAGCTCACCTTTGTCATTAACCGGGCCAGGTACGTCGATGCCGACACCGGCAACATCATCTGCTGCGATGCCCTTCTCACCCATTTTTGCTTTTACGCTTTTTGCGATATCCGGCAGAATTTCGCTTCCGCCGTTTTCGGTGCGGGTCGGGATTTCCCATTTTTCCAACAGAGTTCCGTCTGTCTGGAACAGTCCGCATTTTACTGAAGTACCCCCAACATCGATTCCAAATACATAGTTTGCCATTTTCTTACTTCTCCTCTCTTTTTTTCACTAAGTTAGCCTGTACACGGCGGTACAGCTCCTGTGCGGCATTGTAGCCCATCTTCTTCTGTCTGTGGTTGACAGCAGCGGTTTCTACGATGATCGCCAGGTTACGGCCCGGACGGATCGGAAGGGAATGGCAGACAACCTTGTTTCCAAGGAACTCAATATACTCTTCTTCCAGGCCCAGACGGTCGTATTCTTTCTCTTTGTCCCACTCTTCAAGCTTGATAACAAGGTCGATAGACTGGGTATCCTTTACGCTCTCGACACCAAACAGCGTCTTGACGTCGATGATACCGATACCGCGCAGCTCGATAAAGTGACGCGTGATATCCGGTGCCGTTCCGACCAGCGTAATGTCGCTGACACGGCTGATTTCAACCACATCATCGCTGACGAGACGATGGCCTCGTTTGATCAGCTCCAGTGCAGCCTCGCTCTTTCCGATTCCGCTCTCGCCCATGATCAGAACGCCCTCGCCGAATACATCGACCAGCACGCCGTGGATGGAGATCATCGGAGCAAGCTGGACATTCAGCCAGCGGATGATTTCAGCCATGAAAACGGAAGTCGATTTGTCTACCGCAAAGGCCGGTACCTGATAACGATTGCACAGCTCCAGAATTTCCGGTCCCGGAATCATCTTCGTGGTGAAAATGACACATGGGATCTTGCGGCTTACAAACTCTTCAAACGCGCGGACGCGCTCGCTCTCTTCAAGATGCTGCAGATACGTGAACTCTACATAACCGATGATCTGCACACGCTCATTGGCAAAATGCTCATAGTAACCGGTCAGCTGCAGTGCAGGACGGTTGATATCCGGTGTGGCAATGACAAGATCTGTCATATCAACCTCTGGTGTCAGGTTGCGGAGATCCATTTCCTCCACCATTTTGGTCATTTCAATTTCTTTCATTTTCCTGTCCTCCGACTTCATTCGACGTCTTTTTAAATCCGTCTCTTCTATGATTTTAGCACAATAAAGCATCACGGGCAACCTAGAAATTTAACTATTTTGACGAATCCTCATTTTCCTCCTGTGCAGGTGCGTGAAAGAATGTGTAAACCTGCTCCGCCGCCTTTTTATTCATGCCCGGAAGTCCGGAAAGTTCTTCCACGGTTGCCGCCTTGATATCATCAATTCCCTGAAAGTGGCGCATCAGTTCTTTCCTTCTTGTCGGCCCGATGCCCGGGATGTCGTCGAGAATGGAGTGGACCTGGCCCTTGCTCCGCAGCAGGCGGTGGTATTCGATTGCAAAGCGGTGCGCCTCGTCCTGCACGCGTGTGATCAGTTTGAAGCCCTCGCTGTTCCGGTCGATCGGGATTTCCACGTTTCGGAAATACAGACCCCTCGTGCGGTGCTTGTCGTCCTTTACCATACCGCAGACCGGAATCGCAAGATCCATTTCTTCAAGCACCTCAAGTGCAATGTTAACCTGGCCGCGTCCACCGTCCATCATGATCAGGTCCGGCAGCCGCTCGAAACCGCTGTCCTCCTGGATGCCGCGCAGAAAACGGCGGCTTAAGACCTCTTTCATACTGGCGTAATCGTTCGGTCCCTCGACGGATTTGATCTTGAATTTTCGGTAATCGGCGCGCTTTGGCTTTCCTTTCTCGTAGACGATCATCGAGCCGACCGACTGGAAACCGCTGATATTGGAGATATCGTACGCCTCGATGCGGTCGATCGACGGCAGGTTCAGCCATCTGGCGATCTCTTTTACAGCACCGACCGTCCGACCCTCTTCCCGCTTAATCCGCTCGCGGTCCTGGTCGAGAACAATCTGTGCGTTCCGCTCTGCCAGTTCCACCATTTTTTCCTTGCTGCCCTTTTTCGGCACGCGGATGCGGACCTTCTGGCCCCGTTTGCTGCCTAAATACTCTTCCATCAGCTCCTGCTCGGCAATCTCCTCGGAAATCATGATTTCCCGCGGGATGAACGGCGTGCCGGAATAGAACTGTTTCATAAACGTGAGCAGCACCTCGCTTTTCTGCTCCTCCTCGCCGATCCGCAGATAATAATGCTCCCGCCCGATCAGCTTTCCGTTCCGGATAAAGAAGACCTGCGCCACCGCATCCTCTTTGTCCATCGCAAGCGCAATGACATCCTTGTCCTCGCCGTCACTGTTCGTAATCTTCTGCCGCTCGCCGATCCTGCGCACGCTGTCGATCAGATCACGGTACTCCGCCGCCTGCTCGAACCGCATCTCCTCAGCCGCCTCCGTCATTTTTCCAGTCAGCTCTTTGATCATGTCATTGTAATTTCCATTCAGAAAACTGATCGCCTTTTTGATCTGCTCGCCGTACTCTTCTTTGGAAATGTATCCCTGGCACGGCGCCTTACACTGGTGGATGTGATAGTAAAGACACGGGCGGTCCTTGCCGATCTCCTTTGGCAGGCTCTTATTGCAGGAACGGATATCGTACAGCTTCCGCAACAGTTCGATCGTATCTTTCACAGCTCCGGCGCTCGTGTACGGGCCGAAATATTTCGCCTTGTCCTTCTTCATCTGATGGGAAAACAGAATGCGTGGAAAATCCTCGTTCACGGTCACCTTAATGTACGGGTACGCCTTGTCATCTTTCAGCATCGTATTGTATTTCGGACGGTGCTCTTTGATAAGGTTGCACTCCAGCACGAGCGCCTCCAGTTCGGAATCCGTCACAATATACTCAAAGCGGGCGATATGCGTGACCATCCGCTCAATCTTCGGCCCTTTGTTGCGGCTCGTCTGGAAATACTGGCGGACACGGTTTTTCAGCGAAATCGCCTTTCCTACGTAGATAATTGTATCGTCCGCGTCGTGCATCAGATAGACGCCGGGTTTCCCCGGCAGTTTTTTCAGTTCTTCCTGGATATCAAACGCCATATGACCCTCCTCTTTTTGGGACTGTAATGTTGAAAATGCCCAGCGTGCAGAGATCGTTTTCTCTGCTCCCGCCGGGCCTTTTCGCTTTCTTTTTATACTTCTGGGTTTACGGTAAAATCCGCCTCCGGAAGTGCTGTATTTTCTGTTTCTGTATTTTCTGGATTTTCAACCGCTTCTTCCGCATTTCCATTCCGTTTTGCAATCACCTGATGAAAAATCTCCATAAATTCTTTTCCGGTGATCGTCTCTTTCTGGATCAGGTAAGCTGCGATTTCATCCATCGCATCGCGGTTAGCTGCCAGAAGTTCTTTTGCCTGCTCATACGACTCTTTCAAGATCTTCATGACCTCGTGGTCGATTTCGGTTGCTGTGGCATCGCCGCAGTTTAAGACCATTCTTCCGTCGAGGTACTGATTCTGCTGGGTCGCAAGACCGATCAGACCGAATTTCTCCGACATACCGTACTGCGTGATCATCGCGCGGACAATCTTCGTCGCTTTCTCGATATCATTCGAAGCTCCCGTTGTCACGTTGCCGAATACGATCTCCTCTGCCGCTCTTCCACCGAGGCACTCGACGATCATCGCCTCGAGTTCGCTCTTCGTGTTGAGGTATTTCTCCTCCTCCGGCACCTGCATGACGTAGCCGAGCGCACCCATCGTACGCGGCACAATCGTGATTTTCTGTACCGGCTCGGAATCCTTCTGCAATGCAGTAACAAGTGCGTGGCCTACCTCGTGGTAGGAAACGATCTTTCGCTCTTCCTGGCTTAAGATGCGGTCCTTCTTCTCTTTTCCGACGAGGACAACCTCGACTGCCTCGAGAAGATCCTTCTGGGAAACGGCTTTTCTTCCGTTCTTGACCGCAAGAATCGCTGCCTCGTTGATCATATTTGCAAGATCAGAACCAACGGCTCCCGATGTCGCAAGTGCGATGCCGTCGAGATCAACCGTCTCATCGAGCGATACGTTCTTGGCGTGTACTTTCAGGATTTCCACACGGCCTTTCAGGTCCGGTCTTTCTACGATAATCCGGCGGTCAAAACGGCCTGGACGCAGCAGCGCCGGGTCAAGAACCTCCGGGCGGTTTGTGGCCGCAAGGATCAGAATACCCTTGGAGCTGTCGAATCCGTCCATCTCGGCGAGGAGCTGGTTTAACGTCTGCTCCCGCTCGTCGTTGCTGTTGTAGCTGTTGTCACGGCTCTTTCCGATCGCATCGATCTCATCGATAAAGATGATGCACGGTGCGTTTTTCTTTGCTTCCTCAAACAGGTCACGCACACGCGATGCACCGACACCGACGAACATCTCGACAAATTCCGAAGCGGACATCGAGAAAAACGGTACGTGCGCCTCACCGGCTACGGCTTTGGCAAGCAGTGTTTTTCCGGTTCCAGGAGGGCCTACAAGAAGCGCTCCTTTCGGAAGTTTTGCACCGATTGTCGTGTATTTTCCAGGGTTATGCAGGAAATCCACAACCTCCTGGAGCGATTCTTTTGCCTCGTCCTGTCCCGCAACATCGCGGAATGTCACGCCGGTTTCTTTCTGTACGTAGGCCTTTGCTCTGCTCTTTCCTACGCCCATGACTCCGCCGCCTTTGTTCATGCTGCGCATCACCCATACCATGACAGCGACAAGCATCACAACCGGCAGAATGACGGTCAGCAATGTGTAAATGATCGTTCCGGTAGAATCCGGCGGATCTTTGTGGTACGTAATGCCTTTCTCCTGTAACAGATCGACCAGCTCCTGCTCATCTCCCATCATCGTTACCTGATAGGTGATTCCCTCCGATTTCTGGTCTTTCGGCGTTACGGTCAGTGTTCCCGATTTCAAGACAACTTCCTGCACTCCATCGTTGTTTACCATGTCCAGGAATTTGCTATAGTCAAGATCCTCGGAAGTAATTCCCCCAAGGGCATTGTTCAGAAGTCCCATCACCATCAGGCTGACGAGGAGGCAGATCAGGATAATGAGTATCGTCTGTCTGTTTTTCGGTCCTCCCCCGGAGCCGTTTTCTGGTTCCCGGTTCTGATTTTTTCTATCGTCCATGCTTTTCCTCCTTGTATGTCAAACCGCCCCTCTTTTTTACGGACACTTTAACTCTTACATTATATCGGATTCCCTCTTAATTAGCAAGCCGGACTTTGTGAAAAAAGACTGAATTTATCTATACAAAAACGGCCCGCCGACACTCTTTCAAGTATCGGCGGACCGCCAGATAACACTCACATTACATTAGTCGTTATATCCGTTCGGATTCTTCTGCTGCCAGTTCCAGGAATCGGCACACATCTCCTCGATGCCGTACTCAGCCTCCCAGCCAAGCTCCTCTTTTGCTTTGTCGCATTTGGAGTAGCAGGTTGCGATATCACCGTCACGGCGCGGTTTGATTTCGTATTTCAGCGGATGGCCGCATGCTTTCTCGAATGCGTGGATCACATCGAGTACGCTGTAGCCTTTGCCGGTTCCGAGGTTGTAAATGGAAACGCCCTCGTTGTCAGCCAGTTTCTGGATAGCTTTTACATGGCCGCGTGCCAGGTCAACAACATGGATGTAATCGCGGACACCAGTTCCGTCCGGAGTATCGTAGTCATCACCGAAAACGCCGATGCACTCGAGTTTTCCGATGGCAACCTGTGCGACATACGGAAGCAGGTTGTTCGGGATGCCCTTCGGGTCCTCTCCGATAAGGCCGCTCTTATGCGCTCCGATCGGGTTGAAGTAACGAAGCAGGATAACATTCCATTCCGGATCTGCGGTGTGGATGTCGGTCAGAACCTGCTCGAGCATGCTTTTTGTCCAGCCGTATGGGTTGGTCGGGGTTCCCTTCGGGCACTCCTCAGTGATCGGAATCTGTGCCGGATTGCCGTATACGGTTGCAGAAGAACTGAAGATGATGTTCTTTACGCCGTGGTTTCTCATCTCATCGCAGAGAATCAGGGTTCCGGTCATGTTGTTGTGATAATATTCAATCGGTTTATGTACGGACTCGCCGACTGCTTTTAAGCCTGCGAAATGGATGACAGCGTCAATTTTCTCGTTGTCGAAAATTTTCTTTACGCCTTCGCGGTCCAGCATATCGGTTTTGTAGAAGGTTACTTTCTTTCCGGTAATCTGTTCTACACGCTCGATGGCTTTCTCGCTTGCATTGTAAAGGTTGTCCATGACAACAACGTCATAGCCTGCGTTCAGCAGTTCCACACAGGTGTGGCTTCCAATATAGCCTGCACCGCCAGTAACTAAGATTTTCATTTTGGTATCCTCCATGTTTTCCTTCGCTGCTGCTTTTTTGCCGCAGCGGGTTAATTGAAGCATTTAGTTTATTCTACAACGTTTCCATGAATTTTGCAAATGCACTTCTGCCTTCCTCGGTGCACTTGTAAACGCCGGCATCCTCGAGTACGCCGACAAAGACTTTTCCGACTTCCTCTTTCAGGATATCCATCACATTTTCGCTGTTCAGCTCCGGATGGCGCGGCAGGAATTCGTCTACCCAGTCGGCATGTTTCTCCAGCTCTGCGACAGCGCGGACATCTTTTCCCTCTACGAGGCATTTGGAAAGCTCTTCCAGCTCATCTTTTAAGCGCGCCGGCAGAATCGCAAGTCCCATAACCTCAATAAGGCCGATGTTCTCTTTTTTGATGTGATGATACTGTGCATGCGGATGGTAAACACCGAGCGGGCATTCGTCCGTCGTGATGTTGTTGCGCAGTGCCAGATCGAGTTCGAACGTATCGCCCACTTTTCTTGCGATCGGCGTGATCGTGTTGTGCGGCTCTCCGTCAGTCTCGGCGAATACAAACGCATCCTCATCCGTGTAACCTCTCCAGCAGTTCAGGATATGCTCTGCCAGATCGATCAGCCGTTTCTCATCTTTGTGGCGGATCCGGATGACGGACAGCGGCCATTTGACGATGCCGGTTTCCACATCCTCGTATCCTTTGATGGTAAAATGGCGCTCGATCGGCGCTTTCGCCATTGCGAAAGTATAGTGGCCGCCCTGATAATGATCGTGGCTTAAAATGGAGCCTCCCACGATCGGCAGATCCGCATTGGAACCGATGAAGTAGTGCGGAAACAGCTTGATAAAGTCAAACAGCTTCACAAAGGTCGCGCGCTCGATCTTCATCGGGTTATGCTGGAAATTGAACACGATGCAGTGCTCATTGTAATACACATATGGCGAGTACTGGAATCCCCACTCCGTCTGATTGATCGTCAGCGGAATGATGCGGTGGTTCTGGCGCGCCGGGTGGTTGACGCGTCCCGCATAGCCCACATTCTCCTTGCAGAGCAGGCATTTCGGATAACCGCTCTGTTTTGCCAGTTTTGCAGCCGCGATCGCCTTCGGGTCCTTCTCCGGTTTGGAGAGGTTGATCGAGATATCGATATCGCCGTAGGCACTCGGTACGCTCCAGCGGATATCCTTTGCGATGCGGTATCTGCGGATGTAGTTGGAATCCTGGCTCAGTTTGTAGAAGTAATCGGTTGCCTCCTGCGGGCTCTTCGCATAGAGTTCCTCAAACTTCTTTACCACCTCTCCCGGGCGCGGCATCAGGCAGTCCATCAGTTTCGTATCGAACAGATCGCGGTAAACGACGCTGTTGTGTTCGAGAAGACCGCGCTTAGCTGCATCATCAAGCAGTTCATTTAAAGTCTCTTCCAGATCCGGGGTCTCCGGAATCTGCTCCGGCTCTTCGTAATCGGAAATCTGCATGACTTCCAGAATCCGGTTTGTCGCATAGATTTTATCCAGTCCCGAAACAAGACCGGCATTTTCTCCATATTTTACCAGTTTTGCAATACTCTCGTTAATCACTGTAGCTTCCTCCCTGCTGCCGATCCAGCTTTTTTATTTCTTATTTTAATACGCCTGCGCCGTCTCCGATGTCTACGACATAGAAGTCTGCGGCATAGCCGATTTTTTCTTTGTAAGCTGCGCCTACTTTTGCGATGAAGTTGTCAATATCTTCTGTTTTTACGATGCTGACGGTGCATCCGCCGAAGCCTGCGCCTGTCATACGGGATCCGATGACACCCGGGCAGTTCCATGCTTCTTCCACAAGAGTATCCAGCTCGATGCCGGTTACCTCATAGTCATCACGCAGGGAAACGTGGGATGCGTTCATCAGCTCGCCGAATTTTGCGATGTCGTTTGCCTTTAAAGCTGCAACGGCCTGAACGGTTCTCTGGTTCTCGTAAACAGCATGTTTTGCACGTTTCTGGCGGACCGGATCTTTGATGGCATCTTTCACTGCCTCAAACTCTTCCTCGGTCAGCTCGCCAAGGCTCTTGATGTCTTTGACTTTCTGAATCTCAGCCAGAGCAGTCTCGCACTCGCTGCGGCGCTCGTTGTATTTGGAGTCGCCAAGGCCGCGTTTCTTGTTGCTGCAGGAGATGACAATTCTTGCGCCTTCCAGTTTAACCGGTGCGTACTCATATTTCAGATCGCTGGTGTCAAGGAAGATCGCACAGTCCTTTTTGCCCATGGCGATGGCGAACTGATCCATGATACCGCAGTTGACGCCGTTGTAGTTGTTCTCGGAGAACTGGCCGTACAGAGCGATGCCGATCATGGAGATGGTGTCGTAGCCGAACATGTCACGCAGCATTACGCCGGTTACGGTCTCAACGGATGCGGAAGAGGAAAGGCCGGAGCCGTTCGGAATGTTTCCGTAGAGCACGATATCGAAGCCCTGCTCTACCGGGAAGCCCTTCTGGCAAAATGCCCACATCATTCCCTTCGGATATGCGGTCCAGTTGCCTTCTTTGCCCATCTGAAATTCATCAAGGGAAGATTCTACCACGCCGAGTTTTTCAAAGTTCATAGAGTAAAAACGAAGCTTTCTGTCCTCTCGTTTTCTTGCTGCCATATAAGTTCCGATGGTCAGTGCACATGGAAATACGTGGCCTCCGTTGTAATCGGTGTGCTCACCGATCAGGTTCACACGTCCAGGTGCGAAGTAGGTGCGGATGTCGCCCTCTCCCCCGAACAGTTTTGCAAAACAATCCAGTACCTGCTGTTTCATTTTGTTGTCTCCTTTTCTTTTTGGTGTGTTGTTTTCATGGTTTCGTTTTGTGTGTTGTGTGTGTATTGTGTGTTTGTGTGTTTTTTCTTATCTTCTTAAGTATCATTATAGTGAGCCGTACGCCCCTCTGCAACAACAATATTGGGGCAAACGATAATTATATTGAGGTGATCTTCGATTTTTTCTTGTTTTTTTTCCCTTTTTGCCGCATACTTTACTTATCGTATGATTTTTAATGGATTTTATGGATTGGAGGTACGTTTCATGCAGATCCGCATGGATAAAGAAAACCGTGAGCTGAAGGCCCACGGCAGCTATGAATTTCCTGTCAACATCAGTTACGAACAGCTCTCCCGCTACGAGCGCGGCTCCTTTTCCTGGCACTGGCACCCGGAAATTGAGCTGACGTTTGTCCTCTCGGGGCAGATCGGATATCAGGTCAACGGCAAATCGTATGTCTTAAAAAAAGGGGACGGCATTTTCTGCAACACGAATGCGCTTCACAGCGGCCACATGATCGACGGGATGGACTGCGTCTATATTTCAACCACGTTCGCCCCGCGCTTTCTCTATGGTTTTTCAAACAGTGTGATCCAGACGCGCTACGTCGAACCGGTGCTGACGGATATGCAGCTCGCCTCCATCGTCTTTTCGCCGGAGATCGACTGGCAGAACCAGGTACTTGCCTGTATGCACCGCATCTACGACCTCTCGCTTTCGCAGCCGTCCGCGTTTGAGATGGAAATCCAGGAGCTTCTGCTGTCGATCTGGATTGAGATTTACCGCCACGCATCGTTTTCCGGTGAATCCCAGAACACGGCGGCAGCGCGTGACGTTGAGCGGCTCCGCATTCTGCTCGACTACATCCACCGCCATTATATGGAGCATCTGACGCTCGAGGATCTCGCCGCACAGATCCACATCTGCCGCAGTGAATGCTGCCGTTTTTTCAAGAAATGCATGAACGAATCCCTGTTTGACTATCTTCTCGATTACCGTATTGAAAAAAGCCTGCCGCTCCTTCTCGAGCGCCAGGCCAGTATCACTTCCGTAGCGGAACAGACCGGATTTTCCAGTCCTGCCTATTTTTCTAAAATTTTCCGGCAGCAGATGGGCTGCTCGCCGAGCGAATACCGGAACCGCGCGGATCACACGTAACGTTCAGCGCTGTACCGAGATTTCATTTCCTGCTGCCCGGCTTTTGATCCGCTCTCACAATCCACCCTCTCCCAAAACGAATGGATTACCTCCGGGAGGCTGCTGCGCTGCACAATCCGGCAGTCCTCCCACTCTCTTGGGAACAGCTCGCGGTACTCCCGGTTTCGAAACCGCTCGTCGAGCAACAGAATCACACCCGTGTCCTCCGTCGTACGGATCACGCGCCCTGCCGCCTGCAATACTTTATTCATGCCGGGATAGCGGTACGCGTAGTCGAAACCGTTCTCTCCGCTGCGGTCGAAATATTGCTTTAAAAGTTCTCTCTCCGGCCCCACCTGCGGGATTCCGGCTCCCACAACGGCCGCGCCGATCAGCTTTTCCCCGTCCAGATCAATTCCCTCCGAGAAAATGCCTCCCATGATACAGAATCCCACCAGCGTTTTCTCGTTGTCTTTCGCAAACGCTTCCAGAAACTCTTCTCTCTCCTGCTCCCGCATCGCCGACTCCTGGATCAGGCAGGTCACGTTTTCATCTGCATACAGTTCCTCATAGACCGCATAGACATCCTGCATCAGGCGGTATGACGGGAAGAACGCCATATAGTTGCCCTTCCGGCTCTGGATCATCTCGTTCAGATAAGCGGCGATCTTCTCAAACTCTGCGCGGTTTCTCCGCTGATACTTCGTGCTGACCTCGCTTCCGATCGCCAGACACCGCTTCGTGGGATCAAACGGGGACTCCACGTAAATCGCGTAATCGTCCGTATTCGTGCTGAACATCTTCTTATAATACTGCACCGGCAGCAGCGTCGCGGAAAAGAAGACGGCCGACCGCCCCTGGTTGATACACTGCTGCAGATTCTCCGCCGGGTTGACGCAGAACAGGCGCAGTGCAAAATCGCCGTTATCGAGATAACTCGTGTAGATCAGATAATTTTCATCCACTAAATTGTAAATCTCGGAAAAATTTCGCAAGTTAAAGTAAAATTCCAGAACCTGCTTCCGGATTTCGCTTGTCTTATGCGCTTCCAGCCAGCCCGCCAGTTCTTCCAGCAGCTGATTGACCATCATAAGAAACGTCGATACGCTTTCCAGCTCCGTGCAGGAATCGCACTCTCTTTTGTAGACGAGCATCTGGTGATTGCAGCGGTTCAGCGCCTTCTCGAGCTTTTTGCCCGGTGCATACGGGCGGAGGAGCTGGCGGACCTTTAAAATCTCCTCTTTGACGAGCGTGGCACTGAACATATCGCGGCCCCGCTCGACCAGGTTGTGCGCCTCATCGATCAGAAAGATGTAGTCACCCTTCGTTCCTTCTGCGAAAAAGCGTTTTAATTTCGAGGTCGGATCAAACGCATAGTTGTAATCGCAGATCACGCCGTCCACCCACGAAGCCACATCAAACTGGAACTCGTGCGGGCAGACGTTCCATTTTTCCGCCTGGCGCAGGACTTCCTCTCTTGTGTAGGAATCGCATTCCGTCAGCATCTCGTACACCGCCGCGTTGATCCGGTCAAAATGACCTTTCGCGCGCGGGCAGTGGATCGGATCGCATTCGGGCTCATCGAGGATGCACATTTTTTCTTTTGCGGTCAGCGTGATTGCTTTGAACTGCAGTCCCTTCTCTTTTAGAATGGAGACCGCCTCCTCTGCCACGGTACGGGTGATGGTTTTCGCAGTCAGATAAAAAAGACGGTCGCCGCAGCCCTCTCCGATCGCGCGGATGGCCGGAAAGACCGTGGACATTGTTTTTCCGATGCCGGTCGGCGCCTGGACGAAGAGTTCTTTTTTCCGCAGAATGGTACGGTAGACGCCGCTCACCAGTTCCCGCTGGCCTTTCCGGTACGGGAAGGGGAATTCGAGGTGCTGCATTGAGGCATCTCGCGCTTTCTGCCACTGGTACTGGAATTCCGCCCAGATAAACCAGGCGTCGAGTAGCTCATCGAACCACTGCTCCAGTTCCGGGAGCTTGTACGTCTGCAGAAAATGGCGGATGCGCCAGTTGGAGTGCTCCGGCTTTACCTCTTCTTTGGTGAGCGGGCGCAGAAGGCCTTCCTCCTCGGAGGAGAGCAGGGTGTACGTCATCAGCACGCCCATCTCCTCTTTGCGGTTCTGAAGGCCGTAGATGTAAGCGTAGCACTTCGCCTGTGCCAGATGTACCGGAACCGGCTCTTCCATCGTTTCGAGGTCACGGTACGTTCCCTTGATCTCCTCGATCACGGTCGTGGTTCCGTCCTCGTACATGCCGTCCGCTCTTCCCTCGACGCGCAGGATGAAATGCTCATATTCTTTTTCGTGAACCAGCGGAACCTCCGCACGGTAATCGGCGCCCCGTTTTTTCTGAATCTGCTGATGCACCCGCGTTCCCGCCTGCATGGCATCGCGCTCGCCAAAACCTCCCGACGAGTTGTCCAGATCCCCGCTGCGCAGAATAAACTCCACCAGATTCCGCACGGAAATCCGGATCTCTTTCTTCTTCTCTTCCACTAGCCCGCTCCTTTTCTAACCAGACTATTCAGAGCCCCATCTCGATTCCGCTGCGCTGCATCTCGATGTGGCTTCTC
>ENA-OPBE01001474-OPBE01001474.1-human-gut-metagenome-genome-assembly--contig:-NODE-1474-length-20293-cov-3.058504_pt1 | contig 20293 bp, 17 predicted proteins | sample MGYA00241066_ERZ501448 | MGnify/ENA primary metagenome ERZ501448 (study PRJEB25962, sample SAMEA2042585) | human gut metagenome | biome: human gut; feature: human-associated habitat; material: faeces...
CTGAAGCCTCCCTCAAATCTTTCTCAAAATAAATTCTGAATTTGCATGGGCAGCCAACAAACAGCTCTCAAAGAGAGCCGATACCCTATATTTGTGGCCTCGGAGCAAAGGTTGGATGCGAGCGGGTGAGCGAACATTCAACCTGCAGCGACTAAAGTCACAAATATAGGATATCGGCTCTCTTTGGGAGCGTCTCCTTGCCTGCGGCAAATCAGAACTTAATAAGCTTTTCCGAAGTAAACCTCACATTTTGCTGGTTTTCCACAGTGAACACATACATCGGAATGTTTTGCCTGTACAAATGGAATACAACGTGTTGTTGCACCATTCTCATCTTTGATGGCTTCTTCACATTCTTTTTCTCCACACCACATTGCGCGGATGAATCCCTGCTGGTTTTCAAGAATGTCATTGAATTCTTCCCAGTTATGAGCGATATGTGTATTTTTCTCAAGATGTGCTTTTGCTTTATTGTACATATCGTTCTGCATTGTCTCAAGAACTTCTGTTAATGTTTCTGGAATCTTATCAATAGGTGTGACAATCTTTTCTCTTGTGTCACGACGAACGATAACTGCCTGACCTTTTTCGATATCCTTTGGTCCGATTTCGATACGGGTAGGAATTCCCTGAATTTCCTGTTCGCTGAACTTCCATCCTGGGGATTTATCGGAATCATCTACTTTTACAGAGAAGTTGGACTTCAGAGTATCACGAATCTCAAATGCTTTATCTAAAACACCGTCTTTCTTCTGCTGGATTGGGATGATCATTGTCTGTACTGGAGCGATTCTTGGAGGTAATACAAGTCCGCTGTCATCACCGTGTACCATGATGATCGCACCGATGATACGAGTGGACATTCCCCATGAAGTCTCGTATACAGGAGAAAGTTTATTCTCTTTATTTGTATACTCAATACCAAAAGCCTTTGCAAATCCGTTACCAAAGTTGTGGCTTGTACCGGACTGTAATGCCTTACAGTCATGCATTAATGCCTCAATTGTGTAAGTAGCTTCTGCACCGGCAAATTTTTCTTTTTCTGTCTTTCTTCCTTTTACTAATGGAATCGCTAAAACCTGCTCACAGAAATCTGCGTATACGTTGAGCATCTGCTCTGTTCTTTCTTTTGCTTCCTCTGCTGTTGCGTGGAAAGTATGTCCTTCCTGCCATAAGAACTCAGAAGAACGAAGGAATGGACGAGTTGTCTTTTCCCAGCGAAGTACGGAGCACCACTGATTGTATACAACTGGAAGGTCACGATAAGAATGTACGATGTCCTTTACATGGTCGCAGAATAAGGTCTCTGATGTAGGACGTACACAAAGTCTTTCTGCAAGTTTCTCTTCTCCACCATGAGTTACCCATGCTACTTCTGGTGCAAAACCTTCTACATGATCTTTTTCTTTCTGTAAAAGACTCTCAGGAATTAACATTGGAAGATATACGTTCTCTACCCCTGTCTCTTTAAATCTTGCATCTAACTGCTTCTGGATATTCTCCCAGATTGCATATCCTCTTGGGCGGATGATCATGCATCCTCTTACGTTAGAATAAGAAATTAACTCTGCCTTTGTTACTACATCTGTATACCACTGGGTAAAATCTTTATCCATTGGAGTGATTGCTTCTACAAGCTTCTTTTCCTTAGCCATAATATTTCCTTTCTTCTTATATAACATGATATCTAACATATTTTTTATGATACAAAGATAAAGGATTGCTGCTTCAATTCCCGCAACAATCCGCACTGTCAGTCTGTTTTTTATTGTAAAATAACTCCCTTGATTTGTCAAGAATATGACTATATAAAGCGAGAAAATATACATAAATATGTATACAAAAATAGCACCACCAATAAATAGCTGGCAGTGCTATTTTTTAAAATGCTTCTACATCCATCTTCTCAAATGCTTCTCCTGATGGTTCTATCTTAAATGTCATTCTCTCCCCAGTTACCGGATGATTAAAGGATATCCTTGTAGAATATAATCCAATCTCTGTATATTTCTTTTTCGTTTTCTGGAACTTTGAATTATATTTTGTATCGCCATAAAGTCCAAGTCCACGAGAAGCAAACTGTACTCGAATCTGGTGATGACGGCCTGTATGAAGAATGACAAGGATCCATGTAAGCACTCCTTCTTTTGTCTCAATACAGTCAATCAATTCATAATCCAGTTCTGCTTTCCTGGCTCCCGGTGTTCCTGCTTTCACTACTTCTGTTTTATTTGTCTTTCCATTTTTCAGGAGATAATCTTCAAAAGTTCCAAAGTCCTCTCTAAGATTTCCACACACAACTGCCTGGTAGTTTTTTTCAAATTCAAAATTTTGAATCTGTTCGCTAAGATTTGCAGCAGCCTCTTTTGTCTTAGCAAGAACCATTAATCCACCTACTGGTCTGTCCAGACGGTGAACAACGGCAAGATATGGTTCTTCCTCACTATTTTGCTCCTCAAAAATATGATGCTTTAGTATTGTAAGCACATCCATATCTCTTGTATGATCGCTCTGTACCGGCATACCTGCAGGTTTTTCACATACAATTACTGCATCGTCTTCAAATACAATCGGAACTCTCTTTTTCTTTACCATATATTCTTTACTACTCCTCTATTACTTCAGTCTTTTATCTCCTCTATTATACTTATTCAGATTCTTAAAATCAAATGGCATCTACAATACTTTCTCTTTCTCCACTTACATCACTGTCAATAACTCTAAAACGATAACCTGATCCCCAGACCGTTTCAATATATCCGGACTTTACATTTGCATTCTCTGTTTTCTTTCGTATCTTTTTAATATGAACTGTTACTGTCGCAATCTCACCCATTGAATCCATTCCCCACACTGCACTGAATAATTCATCTTTGGAAAATACATGGTTTGGATGTGTTGCGAGATAAGTAAGAAGATCAAATTCCTTAGTAGTAAAAAATCTTTCTTCTTCATTTACGAAGACTCTACGGGCACTTTTATCAATTTTCAATCCTGGGTATTCTATATATTCATTTACATCAATACGTTTCCTGGTGAGTCTGATATAGCGATTTAAATGTGCTTTTACCCTTGCAACCAGTTCGTTCGGACTAAATGGCTTCGTAATATAATCATCTGCTCCAATGCCCAATCCTCTTATCTTATCAATATCACTTTTCTTTGCGGAAACAATAAGAATTGGTATATCTATTCTATGGCGAAGCTCCCGGCATATCTCAAATCCATCCATATCAGGAAGCATCAAATCCAATATAATAAGATCAATATCTCCTTTCAACGCTCTTTGTAATCCGCCCTCACCCGTTTCTTCAATAGATACTTTAAAAGAATTAATCTCCAAATAATCTCTTTCTAATTCCGCAACAGCTCTTTCATCCTCTATTATCAAAATATGCTTCATAAACACCTCTCCATTCTTTGCTGACTTTCTTGTAACTCTTATGTGAAAGAAAGCCTGCCTGCAACAGGAGTACTTTTCGCCCACACAGTATTTGTGGTCTTCTATAACTTTTGATAATAGAAAATCCCAATTATGCTGCCTTCCCCGACAATACTCTTTTATTTACTTTATTGTAATACGATTATAACATAAATTGATTTTTAAAACACAACTTTTCAAAAACTAAACAATATTTAACAAATATTTTATAAAATTTTTAGGTTTGGGAGACGAAAACAGGAAAATCATATCCTAGAAAATGTGACTTTCGTCGTGGCGTGTTGAATGTTCGCTTTCACGCTCGCATCCAACACTTGCTCCCAGGCCACATTTTCTAGGATATGATTTTTTTGTTTTCTGACTTTGGCAAACTAAATTTTATAAAATAGGGGGGGAGGATTTGGGGATTCTCAGGAGGGGTTTCTATTAAATAGTAAGTTTTTAGTTTTTTAATCTTTTTCTACTCTATAGATAACTTGAATCCAGCCAAACTCTCCAGCTCTCTCCCTCAAATCCTACCAAAAAACTACATTCTTCCCCACTCTCCAGAGCAAGTAGAAAACTACCGATAGGTTTTCTGAATCCCCCCAGAAGACAGAACTCTGAACCCTGTATCAATAGTATCTGTGGCCTGGGAGCAAGTGTTGAACACGAGCGCGTAAGCGAGTATTCAACACGCCGCGACGAAAGTCACAGATACTATTGATACAGGGTTCAGAGTTCGTCTCCATGAAATCAAAATCTATCTATTTAAACTCAAGAATGTAGTTTAAAATCTCATCTGCTACTTCCTCTTTGGACATGAGTTCGAGATTTTTTTCTTCTTTTTCTGAAATGATTGTAACCCTGTTGGTATCTGTTCCAAATCCAGCCCCCTGCTCTTTCAAATTGTTAGCTACAATCATATCAAGATGTTTTTTCTTTAATTTTTTTCGGGAATTTTCAAGCATATTTTGTGTTTCCATGGAAAATCCGCAAATAATCTGTTCTGGCTTCTTATGCTCTCCGACATAGCCAAGTATATCGGTTGTTCTTTCGAGAGCGATCGCCATATCTCCATCTCTCTTTTTTACCTTCTCATCGCTGACATTAGACGGACGATAGTCTGCTACTGCTGCTGCTTTAATGAGGATATCCTGCTCTGGAAAACCGCCGCTGACTGCTTCAAACATATCCTGTGCCGTAGTTACAGGAACCATTTTCACAAATGGAACTGGATCGAGTGCAACGGGACCGGAGACAAGTGTTACGTCCGCTCCGCGGAGCATTGCTCTTTTTGCGATGGCATATCCCATCTTTCCTGTAGAGTGATTTGTGATGTAGCGGACAGGGTCAATAGCTTCCTGCGTCGGACCGGCAGTTACCATAATCTTTTTGCCCTTTAAATCTTTTTCACAGGCAATTTCCTTTATGATATATTCATACAAAACTTCCGGATCTGGCATCTTTCCTGCCCCTGTATCTCCGCATGCAAGATAACCAACTGCAGGCTCTACCACTTCCATATCGTATTTCTTCAATATGTTTAAATTATCCTGTACAATCGGATTTTCAAACATATGCACATTCATTGCAGGAGATACGATTTTCTTTGCACTGCAGGCTAAGGCTGTTGTGCTTAACATATCATCTGCAATTCCATGAGCAAGCTTGGCAATAATATTGGCGGAAGCTGGTGCGATCATCATCACATCTGCTTTCTGTGCCACAGACACATGTGCTACATGAAACTGAAAATTTCTGTCAAATGTATCTACGAGACATTTATTATTTGTCAATGTCTCAAATGCAATCGGATTGATAAAGTTCGTTGCGTTTTTTGTCATAATCACATGCACATCACAGTGCTGTTTTACGAGCATACTTGCAAGATTTGCAATTTTATAAGCGGCAATACTTCCAGTTACTCCTAAAACGACGGTTTTTCCTTTTAACATTTTTTATCCTAACCTCTCCATGTCGAATAAACGCCCATGTCTTTCATAATTTGTAACACGGCTGATTTTATTCTCATCATTTACAAATACAACATTTGGTTTATTTTCTTTGGCTTCTTCTGGAGTCATCTGTGCATAAGCCATGAGGATAATCTTATCATTTACACTGGCACATCTTGCTGCGGCACCATTTAAACACATAACGCCGCTGCCTCTTTCGCCGGCAATTGTGTATGTCTCAAAACGGTTTCCATTATTTACATCTACAATCTGAACCATCTGGTATTCTCTGATACCGGCCGCGTCAAGTAAATCCTCATCTACTGTGATGCTTCCAACATAATCAAGTTCAGCCTGAGTAACAGTTGCTCTGTGAATCTTTCCCTGTAACATTGTAATCTGCATTGTATCTATTCCTCCGAAAAATCTCTATGTCTTCTTAATTACAAAATATTAAATAAATCATTATTCAAAGCTACCTGAATTTTAATTTATATTCATTTTCGATATAAACTACTTAGCTCTGAATAACTCTGCGTGTGCTTGAAATATTCTTTAATCCACTTGTTACTCTACGATAAAGTTATCGATGAGTCTTGTCTTTCCAATATAAACGGCCATAGCTACTAATACTGGGGCTTTGATTTCTTCTACAGGCTGCATGGATAATCCGTCTACTGCCTCCACATAATCAATCTTAGCCATTGGCTCAGACTCAATCTTCTTAATCATTGCTTCTTTTACTGCTGCTGCAGATGTCTCTCCATCTTCTACCATTTTTTTACCGAGGAATACAGCTTTACTTAAAATGAGTGCTGCCTTTCTTTCCTCTTCATTTAAATAAGTATTTCTTGAACTCTTTGCCAGACCATCTTCTTCACGCACGATTGGACATCCAACAATTTCGATATCCATATTTAAGTCTCTTACCATACGACGGATGATAGCAAGCTGCTGTGCATCTTTCTGTCCAAAATAAGCACGGTCCGGTGTTACGATATTAAAGAGTTTACTTACAACGGTACATACTCCTCTGAAATGAATTGGTCTGCTCTTTCCACATAATGTCTTAGAAAGAACATCCATATCCACCCATGTACAAAAATCTGGTGCATACATTTCAGATGGTTCTGGGTGAAATACCATAGCTGCTCCAATAGATTCACAAAGCTTACAGTCTGCCTCGAAATCTCTTGGATAAGCTTCTAAGTCTTCTGTTGGTCCAAACTGTGTAGGATTTAAAAATACACTGACAACAACTTTATCATTCTGCTCTACTGCTTTTTTGATTAAGCTTGCATGTCCTTCGTGAAGATATCCCATTGTAGGGACAAGACCAACGGTAAGGCCCTCTCTTCTCCATGCTTTTACCTGCTCTCTTACTTCTTTTACTGTATATACTTTTTCCATAATCTTATTATCCTTCTTTTATATATTTATAATGCCTGATTCTAGAGCGTGTTTGAAAAATGCTTTCTGCAAGATGTGCATCACAATTTGCGGGAGATTTCGCCTGAATGAGGGCGGCGTAGTGGGCTACGGCAACCGAATGAAGGCAAAATATACCGCAAATTGGGGTGTGCAGATTGCTGGAATGATTTTTCAAACACGCTCTAGCATCCCATACTAAAACGATTTTCAAATCGAAAATATCAGATTTATTAATCCAGCATTAATAAAGCTTATCTAACACTTCATCAGCAATCTTAAATGTATGTTCCTGTGCCGGGAAGGAGCTGTCCTTTACTGCGGCATCATAATCTTTGAATGCCTGTGACATAATCTCCCCTACATTTGCAAAGCTTCGTACAAACTTCGGTGTAAAATCAGAAAACATAGAGAGCATATCTGCATAGACAAGAATCTGTCCATCGCAGCCCTCTCCTGCTCCGATTCCAATCGTAGGAATATGTAACGCCTCTGTTACCTTGCGGGCAAGTTTGGCTGGAACACATTCTAAAACAACAGCAAATGCTCCTGCTTCTTCTACTGCCTTTGCGTCTTCAATAAGCTGCTGTGCTGCCTCTACAGTTTTACCCTGTACTTTAAATCCACCAAATGCATTGACGGACTGTGGAGTGAGTCCAAGATGTGCCATTACTGGAATAGAAGCATCAGTGATTGCCTTAATCTGTGGACACACACTTTTTCCACCCTCTAACTTCACACAGTCACACTGTGTCTCTTTCATAATCTTTCCGGCATTTACAACTGCATCATAAACAGAAGTCTGATAAGAAAGGAAAGGCATATCTACTACTACTAAAGAATTCTTTGCTCCTCTTGCAACAGCAGCTCCATGATGAATCATATCTTCTACTGTTACTGGGATTGTAGTATCATATCCTAAAACAACATTTCCGAGGGAATCTCCAACTAAGATTCCGTTAATTCCTGCAGCATCTTCTAACTTTGCTGTGGAATAATCGTATGCTGTCAGCATAGAAATCTTTTCACCTTTATCTTTCATTGCCTGAAAAGTTGTTACCGTGTTCTTCATTATATACCTCCTGATTCGCTGTCCCTATGTTGTTGTCATGCAACCCTCACACAAAATCTTCGCTTCATCAAATCATCATCTGATAAAATCGCGAAATGATTTGTGGTCAGACAGTCTTACTCATTTCCGAGAATGTGTTTTAGCCTTCCATAATCTCTGCCCGGATTTTTCTTTTCTCCTATGGAAATAAGAACTTCTGACAAAAGGCGATAAATCATTTGCTGTTTCTCATCCAGACAGTTCAAATGCTTTTCCACGGTCTTTACATCGGCTCTTTCCACCGGACCAGTGAGACTATTTACAGTTCCACGCTCTGCAATATGCTGCATATTTCCAAGCATAATTGGAGCTAATGCCTTAAGCGCACTCTCTTCATCAAACCCACACTCCTGCATCAGATCAAGACTTTCCTGTATCAGTGCAACCACATGATTACTGCATACGGCGGCAGCACAATGATATTTCACTTTATCCTTTGCTGCTATATAACGCACCTCATTTCCAAGATTATTAAAAATCCCGGCGATTTCTTCCCGATGCTTCTCATCGCCTTCTATTACAAAATACGCATGTGATAGCTCTTTGTAAGAATTGTATTTATCGCTGACTGCAAAGAGCGGATGGACAGAATATCCGAAAGCACCACACTTATCAATTCCGGGAAATGCATCTCCGGCTGATAAAGCACCACTGCAATGACATATAAACTTTCCCTCAAGGGACATATCTTTCATCTGATTCCACACTGTGGTAATCAAATCATCAGGAACAGTAAGAAACAGAGTATCACTTATCTTTACAATTGTCTCCAAATCTTCTATAAAGGTCGTCTCTGTAAAAGTCGCCGCCTCTTTCGCAAGATTCTCATTCACATCGTAATATCCTGTTACTTTCAGATTATTTAATCTGAAATACTTACCAAGGGAACACCCAACTTTCCCTGCACCTATAATTCCTGTTCTCATAATTCATCACCCTGCCTTTCGCACGGTGATACTCCGAGTCTTATTCCTAAAGATATAAGCTCAATATCTGCCAGTTACATGGGGGTATGGTTTCGCTTTGAATACCATCCATAAAATTACTACCACACTATATCATTTTCAAAGACATTCGTAAATAGATTTTTTGAAAAAATTGATTATTTTTTAACATGCAATTTTGGATTTGCGGGTAAACAGACGTCACTGTAGTGGAGAAAGTGTGACCGGCTTGCCAGAAGGATTTAGAAAAGAAGGGGTTATTCTAAGCTTGATTTTGTTCCGTTGTGCTAAACGTTCCATTCTGCCTGATAAAACAACCTTGCTCGAAAACGAGCTCGCAAGGTTACAGTCAGAATTTCACAGCACAAAGTCACAAAATTCAAGCTTAGAACAACCCCTTCTTTTTTTAATTTCTTTGAGCAATCCGGCAAAAGTTTCTTACAGCTAATGTTCCATCTAATCCCTACAATCCGTCGAAAAATAACTCTCCCACTTGCCTTAAAGTAGTGCAGCTAACCATGTATCTCCCAAACTTCTGATTTCCCTCCAGCAGCCAAAGTTAGCCCTCAAAAAGAGCCTATCTCCTTTGCCTTAGCTTAGCAGATTAGCATCTTACAGATACTTCTTAAGAGTCTCTGCTTTATCAAGCTTCTCCCATGGGAGATCAAGATCATTTCTTCCAAAATGACCATAAGCTGCTGTCTGCTTATAGATTGGCCTTCTTAAATCAAGCATCTTAATGATTCCTGCTGGTCTTAAATCAAAGTTCTCGCGAACCATATCTACGAGTTTATCTTCTGCAATCTTCCCTGTTCCGAAAGTATCTACCATGATAGATGTAGGCTGTGCTACACCGATTGCGTAGGATAACTGAATCTCACATTTATCTGCGAGTCCGGCTGCTACGATGTTCTTAGCTACATATCTTGCAGCGTAAGCAGCAGAACGGTCTACCTTTGTGCAGTCCTTGCCTGAGAATGCTCCGCCGCCGTGACGTGCATATCCACCATAAGTATCTACGATAATCTTTCTTCCTGTTAATCCACTGTCTCCGTGTGGTCCACCGATTACGAATCTTCCTGTAGGGTTAATGAAGAACTTTGTATTCTCGTCAACCATATCTTGTGGAAGAATTGCATCAAAAACGTATTTCTTAATATCTTCATGAATCTGTTCCTGTGTGACTTCAGGATCATGCTGTGTAGAAAGAACAACCGCATCAAGACGGTCTGGTTTACCATTCTCGTCATATTCTACAGTAACCTGTGTCTTTCCGTCTGGTCTTAAGTAAGACAGAGTTCCGTCTTTACGAACCTTTGTGAGCTGTCTGGATAACTTGTGAGCTAATGCGATAGGATATGGCATATACTCTTCTGTCTCGTTGCTGGCGTAACCGAACATCATACCCTGGTCTCCAGCTCCGATTGCTTCTAATTCTTCATCGCTCATCTTGTTCTCTCTTGCTTCAAGTGCTTTATCAACACCCATAGCAATATCGGAAGACTGCTCATCTAAAGCAACCATAACACCGCATGTATCTGCGTCAAAACCATATTTACCCCTTGTATATCCAATCTCTTTGATCGTATCACGGACAAGCTTCTGAATGTCCACATATGCACTTGTTGTTACTTCTCCCATAACAAGTACAAGGCCTGTTGTCATTGCTGTCTCGCAGGCAACACGGCTCATAGGGTCTTTTTCCATTAATGCATCAAGTATAGCATCAGAAACCTGGTCACACATCTTATCCGGATGTCCTTCTGTTACAGATTCTGATGTAAATAATCTTCTTTCCATTATACTCTTCATCTCCAATTCTTAATTTACAGTACCTGTTTTATAAATAAATTTATTGGTTTCTTTCTCGGAATCAACCTTCTCAATCAATCCCCCAAGAGCACGGAGCTTCTCATCGAATCTCTCATATCCTCTCTGAATATAACCAATCTGAGTTACCGTTGTATATCCTTCGGCTGCAAGTCCTGCGATAACAAGAGCTGCTCCTGCACGAAGGTCTGGTGCTGCTACTGATGCACCTGTATACTTCTCAACACCGTGAATAATCGCAGTGTTGCCTTCTACCATCTTAATATTGGCTCCCATACGACGAAGCTCTTCTACATAGCGAAAACGATTCTCAAAAATACTTTCTGTAATCGTACTTGTACCTGTAGAAAGCCCCAGTGTAATTGCCATCTGTGGCTGCATATCTGTAGGAAATCCCGGATATGGAAGTGTCTTGATCTGTGTGTGACGCAGACGCTGCGCTGCCACAACTCTTACTGCATCATCAGACTCTTCAATCTCTGCTCCAATCTCTATTAACTTCGCAGAAATTGTCTCTAAATGTTTAGGAATTACGTTCTTAATCAGAACATCTCCTCTGGTAGCTGCCGCTGCCATCATGAAAGTTCCAGCCTCAATCTGGTCTGGAATTACAGAATATTCTGTATCGTGGAACTTCTCTACACCTTTGATACGGATAACATCAGTTCCAGCACCGCGAATATTGGCTCCCATGCTGTTTAAGAAGTTCGCAACATCCACGATATGCGGCTCTTTTGCAGCATTCTCAATTACAGTATTACCCTGTGCGAGTGATGCTGCCATCATAATATTAATTGTTGCACCAACAGAAACCACATCTAAGTAAATGCGGTTTCCAACAAGCTGTTCTGCCTGTGCGATAATCATGCCATGTTCAATCTTAACTTCCGCACCAAGTGCACGGAATCCCTTAATGTGCTGGTCGATTGGACGGCTTCCGATATCACATCCTCCCGGAAGAACAACCTGTGCTTTTCTATACTTACCAAGTAAAGCTCCAATTAAATAATAGGAAGCTCTGATTTTTCTAATATATTCATTATCTACAATTAAGTCTCCAGTAGAATCGATATTCTTTCCACTGATTACAACTTCATTATCTCCCTTACGGTCAATCGTTGCTCCAATGCCTTCCATTGCCTGTAAAAGAACATTGGTATCTCTAACATTCGGCATATTATCAATTAAACATTCTCCATCAGTCATAATGGCAGCTGCCAGAATTCCTAATGCTGCATTCTTTGCTCCACCAATTACAACTTCACCAACTAACGGATTACCACCTTTAATAATATACTGTTCCATTTCGCACCTCTATAATCTATTCTAAACGTTATTATTCTTAACACTAATTTTCAAACTTAAGTAAAACTAAATAAATTCTAAGTAAAAACTTCTATGTAAAAAAAATTCAAGTAATAAATTCCTAACTAAAATATTTTTATATAAATATAGGAATTTAAACAAATCAAATCCAAAATATTTCTATCTGAATTTCCAAATTCAAATAAGGAACTTCTATTTTGTACAAAATTCCAAATAACAAATTCTATTCAAATTATTTTCATTTTAAACATAAAAATCCAAATAACAGATTTTTAATCAAAATATTTTCATTTCAAAAAATCGGATAATAAAATATCAACCAAAAAAATGGAATTTCTATTCCAAAGATTACTCTCTACACAAAAATGAATTCAAAATAAAAATAAAATTATCGTAACTATTCATAATCCGTTTACAAAGACGTATTCCCGATGTCTTCTCTTATATGGTTATTTTTATCTGAATAGTTATAAACTACCTGTAATCCTGTTTCAAAAATTCCTGTCATGATATTTTATATCTCAAACAAATATGTACTTTTCTTCATAATTCAAATTAAACCTAGAATCATTTTATTATATCATATTCCCCGATTTATTGTAAATCAGAAATTATTACAAAATAAATGTTTTAATTTATCTATTTTTTCTCTTTTTTTTCTTCTTACGAACAGAATATCCAAATGTCCCCAAAGATTCTCCCAGCCCAAAATATGTCCCGTGAGAATATACAATTGGTGCTGCTTTTTCTAAATGAAACGTTCCTCTCTCATCCATATAGGAATCGTCCACTGTCACATGAACAACATCTGCTATAAACATCGTGTGAGAACCAAGTGCCACTTCCTCTCTGACACGGCACTCGATATTTACCGGACTATCCTCAATGACAGGAGCATTAATTTTCTTTGCTTCCCCTTTAATCAGACCAGTCTGTTCAAACTTGTCCATATCCCTTCCGGAACGGACACCACAGAAATCGGTTGCTTTTGCAATCTTTTCCGTAGTGAGGTTTACAACAAATTCCCCTGTTTCATGTAACGCTTTATAGGAATGTCTCTCTGGGCGAACAGAAATGTAGAGCATGGGTGGATTGGTACATACCGTTCCTGTCCAGGCCACTGTTATAATATTATCATTTCCCTCTTTATCTCTCACCGATACCATAACCGCCGGAAGAGGGTATAACATATTACCCGGCTTAAAATCTAATTTACCCATACTCTGTCCTTTCTATTACTGAAATTATTGTAAAAATTACTATAAATATCCCTAATTATTTTTTCATCCAAACTATCTGATATTTATAAAGCAGATACTTTGAATCACCTTTGTAAACAACATTCCGGAAAACCATCAATACTTACAAAATGTAAATTTCCAGAATTTTACCATAAGCAATTAATGAATAATTAGATAGATTTCTTAATTGACTGTCTGATTTCTTCTAACTGCTCCGCAGAAATCTCCTGCTGTGGCCAGTTAAGATTCAGTCCATCTCCCTCATAACGAGGAATCAGATGTAAGTGGAAATGATTTACAGTCTGTCCTGCAATCTCTCCATTATTCTGAACAAGGTTCAGCCCGTCACACTTTAACGCATCTCTCATTGCTCTTGCGATACAGGTAGCCAATGCAAATAACTTGCCAGCTGTCTCTCCATCTAAATCATAAATATTGTCAAAATGTTCCTTAGGGATAATGAGACAATGTCCCTTTGTTGCCGGATTCACATCAAGAATTACTGTGAAATGGCTGTCTTCATAAACCGTAGCAGAATGAATCTCTCCTTTTGCAATCTTACAGAATATACAATCTTCTTTCATTATTAAACACACCTTTCTCTTCCTATAGCGTGTTTGAAAAATGCTCTAGTACATATCGAAAAAACAAAAAACAATCTGCACATCTCGCTTTATAAAAAAACACTTTCAAACACATACCACTATTTCATATCTAATATTATAAATATATATAAAACCCTTTAAAACTTAAAAATCAATGTCGCCAGTGGCGGCACAGATATTTTAATGGAGTATGGTCTCAAATCCCAACATTCAGAGACCGCCTGAACTTCCTGATGCTCGTCTCTGCCTTCGCCGCCAAATTCCACAGCATCGCTATTCGAAATCATTGTATACTTTCCAGCTTTCGGAACACCTACCTGGCAGTTCTCTTTCTCTTCTGTGCCAAAGTTACATATAAATAGCAGATTATCTCTGCCTGACGGTGACTTTCTCATAAATCTTAATACAGAGGACTCCGCATCCATCCCGTTAATCCACTCAAAAGAAGCTCTCAGTGGATCATACTCATAAAGGGCAGGATATTCCTGATAAATCCGAATCAGGGACTTCACATATTCCTGCGAAGAAATATTTTCATGTGAATGAAGATCCCACGCCTTTCTTCCGGGCACTCCCATCAGATAGCCATAAGACATCCTGACTCCTGTTAACTTATCATAATCACATGAAGGCTTCTTGTCAATGAGAGATTCATCAAAAAGATTATTTTTCTCTTTATTAAGTAAAAGCAGTGTATTAGAGAAATCTCCCTTCATCAATGGTTGTGAAAGACAGAAATATTTTCCCTGTCTCTTCTCAAAATCTGTTCCAAGATATTCTTCCACTCCTGCTTTTAATTCCATATTCCATTCAAAGTCAAAGAAGTCTCTTGTCTGTTTTCCTTTTATTTCTTCCCCAATGAACAGTACACTGTTGTCTTCTTTTTTATTACTTCTTTTGCTTTCTCAAGAAAATCAGAAGAATTCTCACTCAATCCCCGAAATACAAATCCATCGATATGATATTCTTTTATCCAGAACAAGATATTAGCAAGAAGATAGTTGACTGCCTGCGGATGTTTTTTCTCAAAAAGATGTACTGCTCTTGTTAAATATTCTGGTGATATTTCTAACATAACTCCAATATTTCTTTTATGTGAACGGTTCACAAAAAATCGCATTGTATCCGGTGTGTTCCCGTAAAATGCCGGCTCAAAAAATCCTCTTTCCACTCCGAGTTTCGCTCTCTCCGGTGTGCCTCGGAGTAAAATATGTGTATGCCCCATATCCTGCACAATTTCCTGTACTTTCTCATCCGGGGAATCTAATTCACTAATCCGTACTTCACACACAGACATCGGTGTCTTAAAAACATTTCCATGATATCGTTTGGAAAGCCATCTCGAATCCTCCCAGCGAAATCGCCCAAGATCAAACATTCTTGACGCGCCGTTTTCCTTTTCCTCATTCATTACGGCATATGGGTCAACCATCTGTATTATGTCACCCTGTACATTTTTTATTTCAAATTTATAAAACTGTCCACAGGAAAGTCCTGGAATAAACAGTTCAAAAATGTCGGAGTTCTCCATTTTGTGCATCGGATATAACATCCCATTCCAATAATTAAAATCACCAACTACGCTGACACGCCTTGCTCCTGGTGCCCATACTGCAAAATACATTCCTTCTGTATTTCCAAGTTTTACTTTATGACAGCCCATCTTATGATAAACTTCTGTCCAGTTTCCTTTTGAGAATAATTTTTCTTCTTCTTCCGTAATCAACCCTTCATAACTGTATGGATCACTACTTATATAAGTATTTCCATCATGAAACGTCATATGTATCTGATAAGAGAATGGTCTTTTATGAGGAAGAAACAGTGAAAATACTGGCTGTCTTTCTACAGTATCCATAGGATAACGCTCGCCATCCTCTGAAATAACTTCCATCTTTACCGCATCTGGATGATAGGCAGAGATAACCTGTCCTTGTAAGATAAAATGTCGTCCCAGTAAATCTCTCGGCTTACTGCAGTTACCAAAAACCAATTCCATAACCTGGTCTTTTTTTACGACTTCGCTGATTTCATATCTCATGTCATTCCCTCCTCTTTTCAGTTACTTTTTTCGAAAACAAACATTCATATATAGTATATTCAAAAATGCTTTCTGACATTCATAATCAAATATATAAATGTATTGTTATCTGGAATACAAATCATATTTAAAGCGCTTAATTCAAGAATGTCCCGGCATTCTTGCTGGGAAAATATTTTTATATGACTTATACGACTTTTAATAGTTATTTACATTATAATTTTTTTATATAAGAAAGTCAATAAATGTCAAAAAAGAAGAAATCCCAGAAATAGTAATTTTCCACTGTTTCTGAGATTTCTTCTTCATTTATAGCAACTAAATTAAGAAATTGTTTTTTTTATCTTTGGCCGGTATCTTCATGATAGATATTCTCTAAGATACCAGTCAATGACTAACGGCAACATGTTTACATGTTATTAGACATTTGCCTGTCACTTATTATACGTTTATTGTTCGTTTGTTTATTATTGTTTTATCATTATTCGAACAATCGGGACTACTTGCTTTCTACTGGCTTTCTTAAAAGGCCAAGCATAACTGCTCCAACGATGGAACCGATTGCTAAAGCAATGATATACATTAATGGATTTCCTACTACTGGGAATACGAAGATTCCACCATGAGGTGCCATCAGTGTACATTTGAATGCCATAGATAACGCTCCGGCTACTGCTGAACCGATTACACAAGAAGGAATAACGTGGAGGGGATCTCCTGCTGCGTATGGAATGGCTGCTTCAGAGATGAAGCAAAGTCCCATGATTGCGTTAACTGGTGCTGTTTTTCTATCGTTATCTGTGAATTTGTTTTTAAATACCCATGAAGCAATGGCAATAGCGATTGGAGGAACCATTCCAGCTACCATAACGGCTGCCATGATCATGTAACCTGCGTCTGTCTGGTATGCTAAAGAAGCTGTACCAAATACATATGCTGCTTTGTTGAATGGGCCACCCATGTCAATGGACATCATACCACCAATAATTAATCCAAGTAAAATACTGTTTGTTCCGGATAAGGAGTTTAATGCATCAGCAAGTAACTGGTTTAACCAGGAGAAGAATGGGTTAATTGCAAACATAATCACACTGATTAATAAAAGACCTGCAACTGGATAAATTAACATTGGTCTGAGACCATCCATGGAACTTGGCATTTTCTCAGTAATCTTTTCTAAAGCTAATACCAGATAACCTGCCAGAAAACCTGCAAATAATGCTCCAAGGAAACCACCGGAAATTACCGTGATGTCTGAATTAAAACAAGAAGCAAATGTTGTTCCGGCACTTGCGATTGCACCACCGGCAAAACCAACCATTAAACCAGGGCGATTAGCAATACTCATCGCAATGAATCCTGCAAGAATTGGAAGCATGAAGTTAAATGCTACACCACCGGCTGTCTTAAAGAATGCTGCCATTGGTGTGTTCATACCAAAGTTAGATGGATCGATAGAATAATCATCTAACAAAAAGGCAATCGCAATAAGGATACCACCACCGATAACGAATGGAAGCATATTAGAAACACCGTTCATCAGATGTTTATAAATCTGACGTCCAAAGCTTTCATCTCCTTCGGAAGCAGTGCTTGCTGCCTTACCGCCTTCATGATGATAAATCGGTCCATCACCTTTTACTGCTCTCTCGATTAATTCCTGAGATTTATGAATACCATCGGAAACTTTTACTTTGATAACTGGCTTGCCATCGAAACGAGCCATTTCTACATTTTTATCTGCTGCAATGATGATTCCGTCACATGCATCAATTTCTTCCTGAGTAAGAACGTTTTTCGCTCCACCGGAACCATTCGTTTCTACCTTAATAGAAATTCCTAATTCCTTACCTTTTTCTTCAAGTGCTTCGGCTGCCATATAAGTATGTGCAATACCTGTCGGGCATGCTGTAACAGCTAAAATTCTGTATCCTTCTTTTTTTGGAACTTCTGCCTTTGGCTCTTCAGGATATTTTTCAGCTTCTTTTTTATCTATAATTGAAAGGAACTCATCTGTTGTTTTTGCACCTCTTAATGAAGCACAAAAATCAGGTTCCATAAGCATTACCATAAGCCTTGAAAGAATTTCAAGATGCAAATCACCATCAAGCGGAGCAGCTATCATAAATAAAATATCGCTGTTTTTTCCGTCAGGTGCTTCATAATCAACTCCGTTTGGAACTGTGATTGCCGAAAGGCCCGGTGTTTTTACACTTTCACTTTTAGCATGCGGAACTGCAATTCCCTCACCGATAGCAGTTGAGCCCTGAGCTTCTCTTGCAAGTATTGCATCTTTATATGCATTTACATCAAGAAGATTGCCTGCTTTTTCGTGAAGTGCAACAAGCTTATCTATTGCATCACTTTTTGAGGCAACTGATGTGTTTAGCTCAATTGCATCTTTCTTAAGTAAATCAATGATTTTCATAAGTATACCCCTTTTCAAAAATTATTTTAAATATTCGCTTTTCAGCATTAAATCAATTGTAGCTTTATCTGCAAGGCCTGAGCAAAACGCTGTTGCATTGCCGCAAGCCGAGCCAAGCTTAAGTGCATATTTGTAATCGTGAGTTTTTGAATAGCCGGCAACAAAGCCTGCCACCATTGAATCCCCACAGCCTACCGGATTTATAACCTTGCCCGGTACATTGCCCATTGAATGAACCTCTCCGTTTTCATCAATTAGCGTTGCACCGTCTTTTGAACGGGAAACAAGCACATTTCTTGCACCCATTTCCTGAAGCTTTCTTGCATAATGTGCAATTTCATATTCGCTTTTAACTTCAACACCGAAAATATCGCCGAGTTCGTGATGATTTGGTTTAATCAAAAAAGGTTTATATTTTAAAACATTTAAAAGCAAATCACCTGTTGCGTCAACAGCAAAGTTAATTCCTTTATTTTGAAGCTTTGCAAGTATTTCTTCATAAATATCGTTTGGCAGCGAATTCGGAATAGAACCTGCCAAAACAAGAAAATCACCGCTTTGAAGTTTTTCAAGTTTATCAAAAAGTGCATTGATTTCGTCTGCTTCAATATCAGGACCTTGCGCATTTATGTCATAATCTTCATCTGCTTTGATTTTAACATTTATTCTTGTATATCCTTTTTTCAAATATACAAAATCATTATTTATACTTTCTGCATTAAGCATTTCTTCAATCTGCCTGCCGGAAAAACCTGCAAGAAATCCAAGCGCAATATTATCAACCCCAAGTCTGGAAAGGATAGCGGAAACATTTATTCCTTTACCTCCGTAATAAAGCTGTTCACTTTCGGTACGGTTAATATCCTTATATTGCAACTCTTTAAGATTCATAACATAATCGAGTGCCGGATTAAAAGTCACTGTGTAAATCAAGCTACAACACCTCTTTTATTACTGTCAGTTTTTTTAGCTTTGCATTTGGGCATTTATCTGTTACTATGCAGGCACAATCTATTGAACCGAAACTTACTGCCGAAACTTTATCAAATTTTGAATAATCGGCCAAAACATAAGTTACAAAGCTTTTTTCAATTGTAACTGCTTTAAGCATTGCCTCTTCGGTATCGGGTGTGGTATAACCCTGCTTTTCGCTGATACCGTTAGCGCCGATAAACGCTTTTGTAAATGAATAGTTTTGCAAATTTTTTGCAGCCACCAAACCTATAATAGCTTCTGTTGACTGCTTAAGCTTTCCGCCTAATACAATTACATTACATCCGTTTTTTGCAAGCTGTTTTGCGTGGTCAATACCATTGGTAACAAATGTTGCTTTTGAATTTTTAATAAATGTTGTCATCAAAAGCGTTGTTGTTCCGGCATCTATAAATACAAAATCGTCATCTTGAACCTGTGATGCCGCATACTGTGCAATTTTTGATTTTTCATCAGTATTTTTCGTCAATTTCTCCTCAATATTATCTTCAAGTTTAATAAATTCTTGGCTTATTGCCGTTGCACCGCCGTGCACCTTGTTTATTTTCCCTTTATTTGCAAGAAATGATAAATCTCGCCTTACAGTTGACTCACTTGTTTCCAATATTTCTGTAAGCCTTGTAACCGTGATTGAACCTTGCTCCTTAATAATATCAAGAATTAACGCCTGTCTGTCTTGACTTAGCATGCTTAATCTCCTTAGTGCTGAAAGTTAACTTCTCATTGCACCTTAAGTATAACAGCCCTTTCATTTTCAGTCAATACGCTTCATATATTTTCGTCATTTCGCTCATTTTAGCCTTAATTATTTGTAATTTGGGGCATTTTTGCACAGCACTTTGAACTATTTTGACCGTTTTAAATCAAGTAAGCAAATTTTCAGTCAAAAACAAAAAACAGGAGTGAACAAAGTTCACTCCTGTTTTAGATTGTCGATAAAGTGGCTAAAGCGCGCCGAATAAAATAA
>ENA-OPBE01001487-OPBE01001487.1-human-gut-metagenome-genome-assembly--contig:-NODE-1487-length-20132-cov-2.385615_pt1 | contig 20132 bp, 35 predicted proteins | sample MGYA00241066_ERZ501448 | MGnify/ENA primary metagenome ERZ501448 (study PRJEB25962, sample SAMEA2042585) | human gut metagenome | biome: human gut; feature: human-associated habitat; material: faeces...
TGCAAGAGCACTGGTGAATCGTCCGGAAATTATATTTGCAGATGAGCCGACAGGAGCGTATAAGATAGTACAACAAACATCATAAAAATACTATCTCAATATCTCCGCTGTCTGAAATGATGATTTTATCAATAATACTACTCCATAAAGTACGTTTTTCCTGTGGGGTCAGACTATCATATATACTTTGAAGGTCAAGGGCAAGGAATGAGCGAATAGCCGACAGGTCTTTTACTTCCGGGGCAGCAGTAGAGGTAAGTCTATCAAGTTCCTGTTTGTATTGTTCGTATTCTATGCGGTAATCGTCAAGGTCTATCAATTCATTTATATACAATTCTTTGAGCCTTTGCATCTTGGTTTTAATTTTGCTTGGGTCCGCCTTTTTGGTCGGTGCGTTCTGCTTTACCTCATAAGCAGTAACATACTTTTCAAGTTCCGGCTTTATATTATCCAACAGGTATTTTTCTATAACTTTCTCATTTGTTCCGTGCGAATGAGTGCATAAATGAGAGTTTGAGTAATAATTACATCTGTATTGTGTATATTCCCTGTTATACCTTTTCTGCACGGTCGTATTGGCTACAAGGGCATGACCGCACTCTTTGCACTGAGCCAAGCCGGAAAAGACATAGTAACGGTTATTCTTGCGAACCTTAACATTACGCTTGCCAAGCACCTGTATACGGTCGAATCGGGCAGGGTCGATAATCTTAGGACAGTAATCCGGGTTGCCCCTGTATTCCCCTTTGTAAAGAGGATTCCGCAAAGCACGGGCGATAGTTTCATAACAAAAATAGCGGTTGTATTTATCAATGAGGTACAGGAGAGTACCACGCTTGCTATTATGGGCCTCAAAATAATCAAACATATCATAAGCGATTTGCACAGTATCCGGGTCAATATCAACCTTACCATTTTCTCCAACCATTAAGCCAATAGGTAAGCTACCTGTAATAGCTTCCCCCTTTTTTACTTTAAGGCGGAATACATCCTTAATACGGTCACTATCCCGGTCGGCTTCGTCCTGTGCGACAGACAGGCGGATATTTACGTTAAGTTTGCCGTTGGTTGTTTCCATTTCGTAGCGTTCCAGGGCAGTAAGCCAAGTTACGCCGTTGTTATCAAGTATTTCCTGTATCTTATAGAAATCGGCAATATTACGAAACCAACGGTCTAATTTTGTGAATATGATATACTCAAACTTATGCAATTCTACATCTTGGAGCATCCGCATAAATTCCTTACGCTTGTTATATTTCTTTCTTGCGGTATGCCCCTCATCTACATAGATTGCATATATTTTTAAATGGTGCAGCTTTGCAAAGGCTTTTAAATCCTCTATCTGTGCTTCTATGGTATCGCCAAACTTAGCTTGCTCTTCTTTGGAACAGCGGACATATAAAGCACAGGTTTTATATTCTATGGTTGGGTAATGTGAGTAAAAATGCGTGGTAGACATATAGCAAACCGCCTTTCTTAGAAAAATAGGTATAAAAAATAAAAACCCTTTGAAAGACAATAGAAAATCTGCTATAATACAGGTGCGTTTAAATCAGTTCCTTTGTCTAACAAAAGGAATTAGGAAACCGTCAGCTATTGCAGTAGTTGGCGGTTTTTGTTTTTATTGTATCTGTTGAATATCTCCGTTGTCGGTATAAATCATATAGCTTTTAAGAAGAGTGCCGGAAAACATCAACTTAGCATCCTTTTCCTCTCCGTCTACATAATCGTAAATATCAAGGAATAGAATACCACCATTAACACGGATGCTTGAAGTGGTTTTACGAGTAAAGTTCACAATACCGTGTATTTCGGCATCACTTTTAAAATAGGTTTTATAATATGACAGGGCATAGTTTTCTATATCAATATTATCCGCTGTCATAGAATAACGCCAGTTTCCAGTAACATCATTCCTTACATCACCAAAATAGTTTATATCAATGTCGGAAATATCCTTATCGCTTACACCGACTATATCGCTATCAGTACGGTGCGGTACGGTTGTTTCTGCTTCGGATTCTGCTACCGTTTCCGTTTCGGTATTAGCGGTAACGGATTCTGTAGAAACAGGGGTAGCGGGATAAAGTTGTTTATCTCCGTCTGATACAGTAGATACAATGTTATTATCAAGTGTCATTGAAAGAGTTTTAGAGCCATACTTTACAGAGTATGGAGCATTGACAAAACTTGATACGGATATTTCTTTATCAACACCGCAATCATTTACTAGGGTAATAAAAATATTGTCTGCTTCTTCCGGGGAAACATTGCAAGCACCACGGATTGAAGCAACAGAGTTTTCATAATAGGCATATTCCTTACTTAGTTCTGCTGATTTTGGCGTATCGGTATCTACAAACATACCACAGGAGCAGAGCAATAAGCATAATAAAACCGATAATAGTAATAAAATCCTTTTCATTTAAAGACCTCCATACATTAAATAAATAGCCTGTCAACCTCTGGGGATAATAAAAATATCTAGGAGGTGTAAGATGAAAATATTAACTTGGCAGGCGAGAAATAATAAAAAAGTTACACTTGTAAAGCTATCTAAAATAACAGGGATAAGTAAAAGCACGCTCAATAATATTGAGAATGAAAAAGTATCCCCGACTATAGCAGAATTGGAAGCTATAGCAAAAGCGTTAGGAATGAAAATAACGGATTTATTCGATAGCGACTATAAATAATTTCCATAATATTGGAAATTATTCCATAATTTAACACAAAACCAATGTGCAGCAGTATAATAAAGGCACAAAGGAGGGTTTAAACGCATGAACTACAAAGATGAAACTATCAAATTGATACACAGGATAGAAAACGAGAAATATTTGAAATATATATACATATTACTGAAAACATTTCTTGAAAACTAATCCTGTCGCACCTTACCGATTCCGGCAAGGTGCAATTTTTTTATCAATATCATCATTGGATAATTTATCATCAGCGAGAAGCATACCAATAACCGTACCTTTGATTAAATTTAACTGTCTGCTATCTAACATAGATAACATTTCAATAAAAGAATCGTCTATGTATTCGGGTACATCAATTTCAATCTGAATTTTCCTTTTCATCATCCACCCCACACAATTCTTTAGCTTTTCGCTCTAAAAATTCCCATTCCTCAATAGTCAGATTAGCCAACATGGAAACAAACCTGTTTTTAAATGAATCGCTTTCCTCATTCAATAACTGTTTTGTCAATTTGGCAATGTCGGCGTTTCGGTCAGTTGGTAAAAACATATCTCCAACACCATTTCTTAACCAATCCTCATTAACATTAAATTCCCGACAAATAAGAGAAACAACAGCAGCACTAGGAGTATTCGCTTCCGTTTCGTATTTTGCTACAGTATTTCTTTTGCTTCCGATTCTATCGGCAAATTCCTGTTGTGTTAGGTCTAAAGCCTTACGAAGTTTCTTTAGACGTTCGTTCATATGTATAACACCACCTTTCTTAAAAACAAGAATACAACGACAAAAGTGAAAAGTCAATATAAAATGTGATTTAAGCAACAAAAAGTGAAAATATCACAAAATCTTATTGACAAATGTCCTTTAAGGCTTTATGATTGTCCTATAAGCAACAACGAGTTGCGGTAAACAATGGATTCTATAGAAAGGAAGTGGCTTTTATGTCAGAGAGAGAAAAACAGATTATCGAAACATTCGCTTTAATCATTCCTAAACTTTCAGAGAGCGATAAAAGTTATCTGCTTGGTCTTGGCGAGGGTATGGCTATTAAGGTTGATGCACAGAAACAGGACAAAGAAAAAGCAACAGCAACGGCATAGGCTCTTTAGATAAAGGAGATAAGGAATTGGATTTAAACGCACAGGAAAAAGCTAGAGAGTTGGCGGATATGGTCGGCTCTCTAGTGGTAGATGAAAACCTACCGTTGGAAGTTATGGAAATGACAGCAGACCTTTTAAAAGAGGATTGCGAAGAAATAAGACAGGCAGCAGTTGATATAGCAGAGGAAGAGAGGGCGATACGACTTGAACATAGAACAGGTACAACGCTTCTATGACACTTTGGCTATGCTGATAGGACAGAGAGAGGGTGTAGATATAACCGTAAAGGTAACACCAAGAAAGGAGGGTCAGCATGGCAGGAAGCAGAACAGAGAAGCACACAGCAGTATACCGAAATGTGAAGCGGTGCGAGTTTCATAATATCGGCAGCTACATAGTTGCAACAAGCATTATCGGCGGTACTACCTTTTGTGCATTTTTTGATTCGGGATTACACACCGAGGAAAGCATAAAAAGGCGTGGAAGCATAAAGTTACATTCAATTTACGCAAAGAAGTAGAAAACAGGAGGACAAGGAACAATGAACGCAGTAGACCACAACAATGTAGTAATTTTTGATGATAGAGGGATTCCGTCTATCATGTGCAGATTCGTAAGACCGAAGGATACCGAGGAAATCCCGGCAGTATTCAAAATCGGGGATAAGGTAGCGGATGCCATTTACATATCCAAGTACCCGAATACAGTAATTGACGGCAGAGCCTACAGTATGCCAATGGCAGACCCAACCGTAAATATCACATTTGACGAAGCGGTACAGGCTTGCAGATGCAAGGGGTTAGGTTGGCATCTTATGACCGCCGTAGAGTATGAATACCTGTTAAATCAGAGTAGGGAAAAAGGCACAATGCCACACGGTAACACTGATTGGGGCAAAGACTATTACCACAAGGACGAACAGGGTAAAGTAAGCGGTTTTGGACGGACATATACAGGTACAGGACCGGTTACATGGAATCACGACCATACACCTTATGGAGTATCAGACCTTAACGGTAATGTATGGGAATGGTTGGCAGGATTAAGGATTAAGGACGGAGTAATAGAGTTTATCCCGGACAATAAAGCAGCATCCACATATTGCGACCTGTCAAAGGATAGCACCGAATGGCAGCAGGTGGAAACATCCAAGGGGCCGGTAAGGGCAAATGTGGAATGTGGAGAAATCACAATTACGGATACCGTGGCAGCAGATGATTATACGCCGGATTATGACGGAGTAAGAATTGATGAATTAGAGGTTGAGTTATCAGAGATTCCACAGGTACTTAAAGACTGGGGAATTATCCCGGATAAAAGAGCAGAGGAAGAGAATAAGACCTATGTATATTTTGATGCCACAGAGGGCGAATATTTGCCGCTCCGTGGGTCGGCGTTCAGCAATGCTTCCCTTTCGGGTCCGTCCGCTCTCCACTTGGATCACCCTCGTTCCTACTCGAACGATGGCATTGGTTTCCGCTCCGCTTTTTATGAGGTAAACGGAAAACTGATTACTGAATAACTGTTAAGGGGTGCGGTAGCACCCCTGTACGCATAAAAGGAGTGAAACAATGGCGAATAAAATCAGATGTGCTGATTGTAAATATTGCAAAAGTTTAAGACCTACAGGAAACACTAGAAGCAATTTTTATTGCGAGCATCCAAACCATGAATATATCAGAAAATACTATGCAGAACACAGGATATACAGATTGCAGGGGTTTATAGGATTTGGTGCAAGATATTCAGAGGAAGTACCTGTAAAGACCTCTCCGGCATGGTGTCCGAAGAAAGCAGAGGGAAGCAATGAATAGAACGGAATTAGAAAAACACTTAGGCAAATATGTAGATATAAAAATATTTGACGGAAGCGTTTACAGAGGTACTTTACGAAAGACAGGAACGGAAGAGGTAAAGAATGACCCGAATTTATACCTAAAGAGCAATTATTACTTTTTGGCACATAAGGGAACATACATAACTAATTCCTGCTTATTCAGAGTATCACATATCAGAAGCCTAAAGGTTTTAAATGGAGGTATAGAGTAGTGAAACCAATAAAAAGAAAGTACAAGCCTACAATCGTATGCGATAAGTGCCATAAATCCATAGGAAAGATAAAGCCGAGTTACAAGAAAGTCGGGGAAATCGAATACAGGTATTGGCGTTGTAGACATTGCAGTACCGTATATGTCATATCCGCCACGGATGCAGAGTTAAGGAAAAAGATACAGGAATACCAAGAGTTTATAGACGGGTACAAAGACAAGGAAATGCCACAAGAGGAAATGCAAAAGGCACAGCTTATATTACAGACTAATGTAGAGCGTAGCCGTGAGATTAAAGAGCAGCACCCTCTTACATTAAAACCTTGGGAAAGGTAGGACAATGAAGTACAGAGGATTGACATATAACAGGGAAAAGGAATCTTACGAGTGGGTCTATGGTCTACCGTCCTACGGATATGCAACGGATGAAGTGGCGGAGATTGGCACAGTCTACGGAGATTTTAGAGAGATATTCCCGGATACCTTGGGAGAACAGACACCTTACAGGGATAAGAACGGCAAGGAGATTTACACAGGCGATATTGTAGCCTTGGAAGTAGACGGACAGATAAGAGAATTTGTAGTAGACAAGGCAACCGTTGACAGGGAGTACAACACATTACAGGGATTCACAGGAAAAGACGGTAGCAACACGGTAAAAGTAAGACTTGCAGATGTGGTTATATTCCGTTGGATTGACCCCGAGGGCGTGATACATCAGCTTTTACCGTGCGTGAATGAAGCAGGAGTATCCGACACGGCATCTATGGAGATTATCGGTACGATTGCGGAAAGAGGGGTACAGGAAAGTGAGAGCAAAGGCAAAAAGCAGTAGTACACCGTATCCAATATGGATAGAGGGCGAATACATAACAGAACCACCAATAAGACCGAGTGACGGGGCAGTACGCCCCGCAGGTCATTATATAGACGAGGGCGGTTATCCGGGTGCAAATGTATATGAGATAGATATAAATACAATGTGCAGACAGACGGATGCAGCCGACAGATTCAGAAAACCGATTTACGAGCAGGATATATTGCTTTATGAAACAGCAGAGGAAATAGGCTATTTCATAGTACAGGACTTGGAAACAACGGTAGACATAGTAAACGGCGAGATTATAGAGGTCGGGGATTTGGATACCGAGAATATAAAGAACATTGGAAACATGGTAGATTATTCGGACTTTGTGGAGGGTATTACACGGTAGATTTTGCAACCAAGATTTACAGGGAAAGAACAAAAGAAAAGGAACTTGCATAGTGGCTTATGCAAGTTCCCTGTTACCGCCTTATAGCGATAATTACACCTATTCAAATTATACTATAAGGCTTGCACAAAGTCAATAAAAAAGCCTTGAAATCACACGCCAAAAGGCTATAAAAGGGGCGTGTTGAGGACCTTGTATGGGGTATTAACATCTAGGACATTCATAAAATTATATACTTATATAAGACTATACTTGTATAAGTATATAGTTTAATAGGTGTACCCTTATGGACTTGTAGTATAAGGAGAATGAACGGTATGGCAAAGAAGAGAAAGAACTTTATCCGTGAGAAGAGGATATATTGCGGAGAGGAATACTTAGAGGTTGATATAGTAGCAGTTACGAATATGCCGGAAGCGGGTAAGGGGAAAAAGGGTAAATCCTCACAGGCTCAAAAAAACCTTAATGACAAGAGAAGTAAAAGAAGATTCGTACAGATTGCCAACACTAATTTTGGTACAAATGATTTTCATATATCAGCTACATACAACAACGAACATTTGCCTATGTCCTTGGAGGAAGCGGAAAAGAATGTGCATAACTACTTAGACCGCATCAAAAGGAAAATGAAGAGGGAAACAGGCGAGGATTTAAAGTATATGCTTGTTACCGAATACACCCCGGAAGAGGAAGAGGGGCAGCTTACATTACAGGGGATTGATGCGGACGATAAGACAACAAAAGCCGTAAGAATCCACCACCATATAATTATCAACAACGGAGGGTTGGACCGTGACGATTTAGAGTTAATGTGGAGTACCACAAGGATAAATTGGAAAAAGGCAAACGACCCGGAATACAGAGCCAATGTAGATTATTACGGATTCGCGAACTGTGACAGATTGCAGCCGAACGAAAACGGATTAGAGGGCATAGTAAATTACATAAACAAGCGTAAAAAAGGTTGTAAAAAATGGTCTACATCAATGAACCTTAAAAAGCCAAAGGTAAAGAAAAACGACCATAAATGGAGTTTTAGAAAACTCCGAGAGTACGCAAAGACCCCGGAAGATAAGGAGGTATGGAGAAAGTTATATAAGGGGTATGAGCCTACCAAGATAGATTTTGAATACAACGACTATACGGGGTGGAATTGCTACCTACGATTGCGGAAAGCGAGGGATTAAATTGATTGCAACGATTGATTTTGAAACAACAGGATTAAAAGCAGGAGAGGACGAGGTATTACAGGTATCAATTATTGATGAAAATTACAATGTCCTGCTTAATGCTTATTGCAGACCGAACAATAAAGATAGTTGGGAGGATGCACAGACAGTACACGGCATTACTCCACTTATGGTAGCCAATGAGTTGCCGTTTGAAAGATATGTGCCTACGGTGCTTGATATTCTAAACAAGGCAGACAAGGTAATAGCCTATAATGCAGCGTTTGAAGATAGTTACCTAAAGGCATACGGAATAGAGGTAGACACGGGAAAATGGATTGACCCTATGATTATGTTTGCAGAAATCTACGGAGAATGGAACAAACGCAGAGGTAGTTACAAGTGGCAAAGTCTTACCAAGTGTGCAACATACTACGGTTACGAGTTTAAGGCACACGATTCTTTAGAGGATGTAAAAGCAACCCTGTACGCATATAAAAAGATGTGCGAAAAAGAAATATTAAGGGAAACGTCTGTAAGAGGTTAGGAGGTGGCTATATGCTGATATTACCAACTAAGGGCAAATGGTTCAATATGATTCTTTCCGGGGATAAACAGGAGGAATACAGAGAGATTAAACCGTATTATACAACGAGGTTTAAGAAAATATTTGAAATGTACCCAAACTCAAATATTCCTACAGGACTTGATAAACAGTTAATAGGATTCAGAAACGGATACGGCAGCAGTAGACCACAGTTTACCGCATTATGTTCATTGGATGTTAAGGCAGGTAAGGAAGAGTGGGGAGCAGAACCCGGAAAGGAATATTACACACTACATATTCACGAAATCAGAGAAAGGAGCGGTTGTTAATATGCAACAGGCGGTATTTATGGCACATTGCCCTTATGAGTTGGGCGATATTGTAGAGGTTGCCATAATTGAGGGAATGGCTATTACAGGATACCCGAGAAGATTAGGCACGGCAGAAATGCAGATAACGGACATTATCACGGAACACAGCTTAAAGAATGGCACGGTATCATTTATTTACGAATTGGACGGTAAAAAGCGTATGCGGTTGATACCGTGGAATGAATTAACAAAAAGGAGCGAAAAACATTGATAAATCAAGGATTTGTGACCGATTCGGACACGGAAAAAGAATTAAAGAAGTGGCAGCAGGCAAGAGCCACGGCAGTAGATGAAGATAAATTGAAACAGCAGTATAAAAACAGGCTCAACAATGCACAGGGGCAGCACTTTGAAAGAGAGATTTTAGCCGGGTGCAAAATGTACGAACACCACGGCATAGCCACAATAGACAAAACGCCCGAGCCTTTCAAGGTAACAAGCAAGAATCACAGGACAGGAGAGTTTACCGGGCGTTTCAGCAAACACGCACAACCCGACTTTCAAGGGACCTTATACGGCGGTCGGTCGATTGTATTTGAAGCCAAAAAGACAACCAAAGACAGGATAACCCGGAATGTGCTTACAGATACGCAAATGGACGTATTGGAAAAGCATAGCCGATTAGGGGCGTTATGTGGGGTGTGCATCTGTATACAGGATGATTTTTTCTTTATCCCTTGGAATGTATGGCGTGACATGAAAGAAATGTACGGCAGGCAGTACCTAAAGCCGGATGATATAGAGGAATACAAGGTTAAGTTTGACGGTGCGGTACATTTCTTAATGCACACCGAGGAATTGAAAGGAGCATACGAAAATGCAGAGCGAAAAAGATAAAATCATGGAACTGTTGACCGTAACAGAGGTTAAGGAGGGCGGAGAGGTAACATTTACAGACCGTTCAATAGAAATCTTACAGGAGTTAGGGCAGCAGTACAAAGAAACACCACTTTTTAAGAAATCAAGACAGGATAACCCGGATTGGGAGGGGGATGCCAACGCAGGCTTATTATTCGTGTATATGTGCGAGAGATTGACGGAAGCAACAAGCAGAATACATACAATTATGGTTTGCAAGTTAATGATTCCTTTAATTTGGGAGAAGTTGGAGCAGGAGTTACAGGAAACGGCAGCAGTAGCAGATAAGAAGATTGAAGAGGACACAGCACAGGGAGGGTTATTAAGTGCGACTTAACGGAATTGTAGGGGCAGAGATTCCGTATTACAAGATGATGAATAAAGCAATGCCAGGACCGGCAAAGGACGCCAAGAGAAAACCAAAGAACGGCAGACTTACAGAGATTGACCCAAAGACCAATAAACCGAGATTAAAAAGCGGTGTGCCGATAAGCCGGGCGGTAGAAGTCCTTTATATGTTTGAAAATACGGACGTATTGCCTTATCAGATTGAGGAAATGAAAGTAACCATAAGCAACCTACAGACAAGGGTTAAAAAGTTGGAGGATTGGCAGGAATGAAAACAATAATAACAGTAATCTTAATTATCGTTGCCGTGGCAGCAGTATTATTATTTATTCTTCCGTTCGCTATTATGCTTTTCTCTTATGTATTCGGTATTGATATGGACGAGAACGGCGGATTACATGAATGTATCGGGTGTCCGTATAGAACTTGCCCCGATTGTGAAAAGGATTGCAAAATATACAAAAGGTATCAAAAAAGATTAGCAAGAATGGAAGAGGACAAAGAACAGGAAAGATACTTACAGGAATACGCCAAGAGAAAACAGGAGAAGAAAAAAAGAAAGGAGGGTAAGCGTTGAAACAATTAACACTAGGCAGCCTATTTGACGGTATCGGCGGTTTTTGCTATGCAGCAGGCATACCGAGCGGAATAGATACAGGATGCACCATTAAACCGTTATGGGCCGCAGAGGTAGAACCGAATTGTATCGACATAACAAGATACCGTTTTAAGGATGTAATGCACGTTGGAAGCGTTACGGAACTTAAAGGGGATGAAATACAACCTGTGGATATTATAACCTTTGGAAGTCCTTGCCAAGATTTGAGCATAGCCGGAAAGAGAAAAGGACTTAAAGGTAATCGTTCCGGGTTATTCATACACGCAATAAGAATTATAAGAGAAATGAGGTTAGCAACAAATGGAAAATATCCAACTTTCATTATTTGGGAGAACGTACCCGGAGCTTTTTCGAGTAACGGCGGAGAGGATTTTAGAGCCGTGCTTGAAAAAGTCACAAACGCCAATATTCCAATGCCTGCAAGTGGTAAATGGGCAACCGCAGGAATGGTTAGAGGGGGGGAGGTTGACACCGCTTGGAGAATCCTTGATGCTCAATATTGGGGAGTACCCCAACGTAGAAAACGAATCTACCTTATCGGAGATTTTGGAGGACAACGTGCCGGAGAAATATTATTTAAGTCCGAAAGCGTGCTTGGGTATACTCCGAAGAGCAAAGAACAAAGGGCGGAAGCTGCCGGACAATCTACGAATAGCCTTAGAGCAGAAAGTAGCCGAGGGGGGGAGGTTTTAGGTCTTGATTTTGCACACGCCGACAGCGTGGTAAGAACCTACAAAGATATTACCCCAACCTTAGTACAGAATATGGGGCGTGGCGGAGGTCAAACGCCTTGCATCATGTACGAAGAGAAACGAAGCGTAATACCTTTAAGGGATGAAGTTACAAGAAATAAGGCAAGCAACGGATTAGGCGTTGGAAAGGTCGGGGGACCTTGCACGACACTCACAACGGCAGATATTCACAGCGTATTTTACGAAGCATACCAACACCACGGATACAGGGAGAGCGATACAAGCGGAACATTAACCGCAGGACAGAATAATACCGTAAGGGGAGATACCCCGTTGATTGTAACCGATAAGAAAGCCTTTGAAGAGAATCAGCACGGAGGATACAGGGAAACACAGATTAACGGCACTTTAAGGGCAGCGGGGGGGGGCTTACGGCGGAGGGTCGGAAACTCTGATAACAGAGAGTACCAAGACAAAGGGGAATATCCCTAGCACTCCGAAGAAAAGCATTAAAGACCTGTTAAAAAAAGCAACACAGAAAGTTGTATACATAATCCGCAGGCTTACACCTGTTGAGGGAGAACGATTACAGGGATACCCGGACGATTGGACGAAATACGGAGCAGACGGCAATATTATAGCTGATACGGCACGATACAGGGCAATAGGTAACAGTATATGCGTATATTGTGCGGAAAGGCTCTATATAGGCATTATACGAATCCTACAGGAGGAAGAAAAGGACAATGAAAGAAAAGACGAGAGCCTTTTATAAGGCGGTATTTAAGTATTGGTGGAACGAAAGAGTGTTGAAGTTCTTTAGAAAATAGGAGTTGGTACACATGAAGAAATGTAGCTTATGTGGAGAAAAGGCATTGGAGGGCATAGAGATATGCCCGGAATGTCTGAAAAAGGCAGCAGTTGACCCAAAACAGATAAAGAGGTTACGACAGATAAGCAACATATTAAGTATAACAGCAGATACAGACACAAACATAAAAGCCTGTATGCAGAGCATAACGGAGATAGCGGACGATTTGGAAAGGGGAAGCTATGGCAAAGAAGAAAAGAAACAGAAAAGTAATACCATTCCAACAGGAAAGGACATTGACATATAACAAAGCAAAGCCGAACAGGCAGGCGAGGAGATTAGGGATTAAACCCGAAGAGCCAAAGAGAGAAGAGAAAAAGACAGTAAGTAAGGCAGCAGTACTAAGCCAAAAAGCAAAACAGGCAAGAGAAACACAAAGGAGAATCACACCACACGGAATGACCTACGGAGAATACATGGAATATCTGAAAGCAAAAAGGCAGCAGTTGGAAGAGAAGAAAAAGACAATACAGGAATAATACTTATATAAGTATACAAGTTGCACAAAAGATAGATGTACTTATATAAGTATATTTGTTAATTATCCCGGGTTGTAAATATACTTATATAAGTATATAATAAAATCATCAAAGGAAAGCAAAACGGAGGTAAGAAACAATGGTAGAAATTAAAGGATTCAACGAAGCATATAACAATATGTTGGCACAGGAAACTATGAAAAATATACATAAAAGAGCAATAGCAAGAAGAGTAAAGGAACTTATGGACGAGGGAGTAGATAAGGAAACAGCCAAGGTAATGGCAGAGGTAGGATTATAAAGAGCCGAAACGGTAAGGGGCAACCGCCCCCGAGCCGTCAAGACAGGTCGGCAACCTGTTTTCTGACGAGGGCAAGCCAATAGCCGTAGCAGGGATAGAGTGAAAAAATAGCAGTGGGTACGCCAACTAGAGAGCGTGCAGTAAGCCAACAGGTTTTTAGTAATTTTTTAATGTGAAAAATTGCAACGCCTATCACATAGCCGGGAAAGGCGGTGGATATATGCCAAGAAGTCCACCCGAAAAAGGCTATTGCACACCTTATAGAGTGCCTAAGCCTTTAGAGATTGTATAAAGTGTGCAATGCACACGCAGGAGGTAGCCTATGGAAAAAATACCAATGACACAGGAGGATAGGGATTATTTCAAAAGCGGAGTAAGGACCCTATGCGGTATCGAGGTAATACAAGCTAAAAATATCATAAATGACCCGGAATTAAAGGTAGTATTCACTTCCGAGGATTTGGACTTTATGAACAAAGAACTTGGTAGACAGGCAGGGGCGGTATTTGCCCGAATCCTTAGAGCGATTAAGAAAATGGACTTTAAGGAAGCACAAAGAGTAATCACAGGAGGTAAAAGCAGATGAAAACTATTGCAATTATTAACATGAAAGGCGGATGTGCCAAGACAACAACGAGTGTAAACATGGGGTATATCTTGGCAGAGGATTACGACAAAAAGGTATTGATTATTGATAATGACAAGCAGGGCAATTTATCCAAGGCGTGCGGTGTATGGAATGATGAAGCACCGAGTTTTGCGGATGTACTCACAGGAGATAAGACATTAACGGATGTAATGCAACTTGGAGCGAATGGAAACATTGCGGTAGTACCTGCCAATATGAGCCTTTTAACAGCAAACCTTGAGGTAATAAAGAATGAGGAAATAGACCAAGTAACAATACTGTCTAAGGAATTGGAAAAGGTAAAAGATGTATTTGATTACTGTATTATTGATTGTCCGCCGGATATAAATATATCTGTTATCAATGCCTTAGTGGCAGCAGACGAGGTTATTATACCGATTAAGATTGACGGCTACGCATTTGACGGCATGAAAGAATTAGAGGAACAGATAAACAATGCAAAACAGCTTAACCCGAAATTAAAGTTTAGAGGATGCCTTGTAACAATGTTCTATAACCGTGATGTATGCAGACAGGGAGAGGAATACTTGCAGAATCAGAGATACCCGGTATTCAGAACACACATTAGGAGAACTGAAAAGGCGGACGAGGTAACATTTACCACACAAAGCCTTATGCAGTATTCTCCAAGGTCGGGAGCAGCAAGGGATTATAAGACATTCGTTAAGGAGTATTTGGAGGGATAGAATGGTATACAGAAACAAAGAGGGATATGCTGACCCCACAGCCGGGGCAGCAATCCACGAAACAGAACCAAAGGTAAAGAAAAGGGAATACAACCCGGAAGTAACAAACCTTGTAAGCGTATTAAAGCAGATGATAGATATTGCAGGGTATGAAATGGTCGGACGTATCGTATTGAGAGATAAAGATACAGGAAAGGAGTATAGATAGTGGATTGTGGAATTATCACAGAGGAAAAGGAAGAAATGATATTGATTCCGAAGAGGGATTATATCAGATACATAGAGAACGAAAAAACACTTGATAACATCAGAAAAATTGTGACCGATTCGGACACAGAAAAATGGAAAGGTATAAGCATTTTGAGAATAGGAGGAAAAGGCAATGGCAGGATTTAATATTAACGATTTACTCAATGCAAAAAGCAAAGGGGCAGCAGTACAGGCAGAGGGACCGGCAGAACAGGAACAGGAGTTTAAGGTAACTATGCTTGATGTGGAGGACTTAATGCCGAGCAAAGATAATTTTTACTCCACGGAAAACATAGACGAATTAGCAATGTCTATTGAGTTGGTCGGACACATTGAGCAGAACTTAGTAGTAAAGCCGGAAGCACACGGAAAATACGAAGTAGTCGCAGGACACCGCCGTAGACTTGCAGCCTTGAAGTTGGTACAGGAGGGCAAAGAGGAATATAGAAAAGTGCCGTGCCTTATTAAAAAGGAATCCGACACAATCAAGGATAAGTTAAGCCTTATATTTACCAATGCAACGGCAAGACAGCTTACGGATTGGGAAAAGGTACAGCAGGCAAAGGAATTAAAAGAAATCCTTACCGAGTACAAGAGAGCATTACAGGAAGAAAACAAGGATAAGCCGAAAGAAGAAAGGGAGAAAATGGGGCGTATCCGTGATATTGTGGCACAGATGCTTAATACATCAACTACACAGATTGGAAGAATGGAAGCCATTGAAAACAATTTATCACAGGAGTTTAAGGATGAATTGGAAAAAGGCAATATCAATATTTCTACCGCACACGAACTTAGCCGACTTGATGAAGAGGGGCAGAAACAGGCTTACGAAAAATACGAGGAAAAAGGCGAGTTGCATATAAATGATGTGAAAGAAGAGCCGAAAACAGAGATTACGGACGAACAGGCGGAACAGGTGCAGAAAGCAATTAAGGAAGCCTTAAAGGGAGAGGTAAACCGTGCGGTATTCAAAGTAAAAGGCAATACGGCAGCAGTTGAAAAGGAATTGATTAAGCATTTTTCAAAGACATTTACCGCCAAGACTTTAGAACTTAACGGAAAAGAATTTATTTACAGATTCCAAACAGAGGGAATGGCGATACAGATTAAGGAGGATTGGAGTACATATATTATCGAGTATGCCGACCTTGCGGAAATCGTTGTATTGATGATTGAAACGGAAGAATTGACCTATGATGATTCAGCAGAGGAAGCGCCACAGGGGTCGGTAGAGGAAGAGGATGCCGAGGAAACACAGGAAAGCGGTTTTATGAATGAGCCGGAAGAAACACAGGAGGACGAAGAGGAAAACGATAATTTACCGGGGCAGCAGGATATGAGCGATTACCCGGAATATGTACCCGAACCACAGAAAAAGGGATTATCCTTTACGGAATGGATAAGCAAAAAATACGGAACAGGTCAATATAACATGATACAAAAAGAAATAAGGAAAGTTATTATGACAGAATCCGAAAACGGAAATATCTGCCCGGCAGAATGGGAAAGCAGATTAACCAATGCCTTATCTGTATGGGTAATGGGTAAAACGGCAGAGTATCAGAAATACTTACAGGGTTAGGCGGTGCGTATGGACCGTATCGAATACAAGGAGGGCGTTATTTGGTGCGGAGAAGAAAAGGCAAGCAATCAATTATCTACATTGGTTGCCTGCCTATCCGCACAAATTGGAAAAACAGAAAAAGAAACGTGCGATTTAATAAATCAATTTATGCAATCCTTTGATTTGCTTATGGAGAAAATAAAAGACCTTGCAGAGAGGTTAAAAGATATTTTCGATATAGCAGAATCGGATATTTGCGAATCTTGCGAAGCCAAGAGGACGAAGCACGGCAGCAGTTGTATAGCAGAAATCGAAGCTACAGGAAAAGCAAGTATCAAATGGTGTGAAAAATACAGACCACCATAAAAGAAAGGATAGCATAAAATGAAGAATTGGGAAGTAGAAGCAATCTTAAAATTTTACAAAGATATTGACCTTGATATTAAGGTTACAGGCGAGTGGCTAGAGCGGTACGAAAGCGTGTATGATACCACAGGGGCAATTAACTATGACGGTATGCCACACGGAAGTAATACAAGCGATTCTACGGCTCTGCTTGCAATCGAAATAGCAGGTACAGATACCGCAGAAAGAATTAAGGAATTAAAGGGCAGAATACAGGAGTTAAAGAAGTTGAGAACGGAAATATCAAAAGAGATTTATTCCTTAACTCCGATTCACAAAGCTATTATATGCGGATTTTACTTACAAGGTCAAAAATGGGAACGCATAGCGGAACAGATTAGTTATTCTGTTCGACAGAGTAAAAATATAAGGTGCGTTGCCTTAGAGGTCTTAGGCGGAAAATTAGCAAGGAATAGAAATGTATCACGAAGCAAAATTTTAAAAGAGGTTTTGCATTAAAGATTGCCCGCTATTGCCCGATTTTATGTAGTATAATACTAAGATGAAAAGCGAAGCAGGGCAGCAGGATTTTATTGTTAAATCCTGTTGCCTTTTCGTGTTATAAAAATTTGAATTTGCAAAAATGCGAAGATTCCGAAAGAACGGAAAGCCGAAAACCGGGAAAACAAACGAAAGGAGGTTTTGACTTGGCAAGACAGAAAGACGAAAACAGGGAAAAGGCGAAGCAACTTTTTTTAGATTCAGACGGCTTAATGAAGAATACAGAAATTGCGGAAGCCTTGGGGATTGATTCGGCAAAGGTACGAAAATGGAAGTGCGTAGATAAGTGGAATGATGCACTTGAAAATAAACCCAAAAAGAGGGGCGGACAAAAAGGCAATAAAAACGCCAAGGGTCACGGGGCCCCTGTGAGAAATAAAAACGCAGAAACACACGGGGCATATTCTAAGGTGTATTTTGATGAATTATCAGAGGATGAAAAAGCCTTGATAGAATCAGTTACCCTTGATACAGGGGAAAATACATTAAGAGAATTACAAAGCCTTATAGCCAAAGAAAAAGATTTGGAAAAAAGGATAAAAGAATTAAACACAGACACCACAGGCAACCTATACACAGACAAGGTTGTAGAAATGCGTACGCCCGGAAAAGAGGGAGAGGATGCAGACCCATACGGTGCATACAATGAGGACGGCAAGGATACACCACAGGGACCGGCTCTAAGTGTGGCTATGGAAACAACTATTAAATCCTCTGCCTTTGAAAGAGCAATGAAGTTAGAGGACCAGCTTAATAAAGTACACGGCAGAATAATAAAGCTATTGGATACTATAAAGTCCTATGAGTTAGAGCAACGCCGTATCACATTGGAAGAGAAGCGGTACGCATTGATGAAGCAGAAGATAAGCGGGGAGTATGATGTAGACCCCGATACAGGAGAGATAGACGATAGCTACACAGAGGACAGCGAGGACGGCGAGGTATAGGCACAGGCACACGGCAGCAGTAGCCACGCCACGCACCACCACACACTCACACACGCACACACAGGCAGGCACACACCACACACAGCACCACAGGCGGACGTAGGCACACACCACGGACGGCGAGGGTGCGTAGGTACTGTAAGCCGTCTGAACGGCGTGAGGGTGCCGTGACCCCAAACGCTTCCTAGATTCGAGGTCGAAAAAACGACTTCCAAAAATCCGCAAAATTTTTTAAGGGGGTAGGATTTTGAAACTCTATGATAAAAATGCGGTCGCAAAATTCTTAGATATGACCCCTAAAAATGTGGAGAGGTTGACGCAGAAAGGAATTTTGCAGACGAAGCAAGGAAACCTGTACGCCTTGGCGGAAACCAACAGGGCATACATAAAATATTTGAGGGACCGTAACCCGGAATCACAGGAAGCGGTAGACCTCAACGAAGAGCGAGCAAAGCTAACCAAAACAAAAAGACTTAATGAAGAGTTAGACCTTGCGGTAAAGAAAGGAGAATTGCACAAGTCAGAGGATATAGAAAAAGTAATGACAGCTATGTTAATCAATTTCAAGAGCCGATTAAGTGCCATTCCGGCAGAGGAAGCGGACAAGTTGGCAGCAATGACGGATAAAGCAAAGATTTTTCTATATCTGAATGACAAAATAAAAGAAGCACTTAACGAGTTATCCGATTTTGAGGGTATGTTTAAGGAGGAAATAAAAGAAGATGAAGAGGGAAACGATTGACCTTTTCAACAGAATATTTAAGGTCTTAGAACCACCGCCAGACTTGACATTATCACAATGGGCGGACAGATACCGCCGTTTGTCCTCTGAATCGGGTAGCAAAGGCGGTAAGTGGAACACAGAAAAAGCACCTTGGCAGCGGGAAATTATGGATGCAATAACGGATATATCTGTTGAAAAAGTTGTGGTTATGAGTGCTGCACAAATGGGAAAAACGGATGCTTTTCTGCTTAATACAATAGGCTATTATATGCACTATGACCCATGCACCATATTGTGTATGCAGCCGACCTTATCCCTTGCGGAAACAATGAGCAAAGACAGGCTTATGCCAATGGTACGAGATACCCCGGCATTAAGGGATAAGATAAATGAGAAAAGCCGAACCGCAGGAAACACAATCTTTAAAAAGGCGTTTCCGGGCGGACGTATCACAATGACAGGTGCAAACTCTCCAACGGAGTTACGAAGCCGACCGATTCGTATATTATTGGCGGACGAGATAGATGCTTACCCACCAACAGCAGGAGCGGAGGGAGACCCTCTGATACTTGCAGGGAAACGACTTACAACATATTGGAATCGAAAAGAGGTAGACACAAGCACGCCAACGATAAAAGGGGCAAGCCGCATAGAAATGGAGTACGAACATTCTACTATGGAGGAATGGAATGTACCTTGCCCGAGTTGCGGAGAATTACAACCGTTGGAATGGAGTAATTTAATCTATAAGGTGGATGCAGACGGGGAAATAGAAAGTACAACCTATGTATGTGCAAAATGTGGAGCAGTACATACAGAGGTTGAGTGGAAAGAACATTTTAACGAGGGGCGGTATGTGGCAAAATACCCAAACCGTAAAGTGCGGGGATTCCATTTTAATTCCTTGGCATCTACTTTTTTTGGTTGGGATAAGATAGTAAAAGGCTTTATTGAAGCGGACCAGGCATTAAAAAAAGGCAATATCGAACTTATGAAATCTTGGGTTAATACCGAATTGGGGCAAACTTGGGAGGAACAGGGCGAAAAAGCAAGTAAAGATGACCTGTTGAAGCGTAGG
>ENA-OPBE01001516-OPBE01001516.1-human-gut-metagenome-genome-assembly--contig:-NODE-1516-length-19889-cov-3.131895_pt1 | contig 19889 bp, 19 predicted proteins | sample MGYA00241066_ERZ501448 | MGnify/ENA primary metagenome ERZ501448 (study PRJEB25962, sample SAMEA2042585) | human gut metagenome | biome: human gut; feature: human-associated habitat; material: faeces...
ACGCTGCCGCCCATAGTAGGTGAACTCCATCTTCTCTTTGTCGAAGGCAAGGCTGTCGCAGAAGATGGAGAACACGGCGCTCGTTCCCAGTATGTTGGAGTAGAACCCTTTCTCCTTGAGCGTGTTGTACTGTGCCAGCCCGGTCTCGTCCACCAGGTACATGGCTTTCTCCATCGTGTAGCGGATGTACTTGTCGTCAGGCGCGAGCGTGAAGAAGTAGTGGTGGAACATCTCCACATGGCTCTTGGCTTCGACGTCGAGCGTTTCCTCCATCGTGGTCCGTCGCACCAGTATCGGCACGTTGCCGTCCAGCACGTACACCTTCTTCTGCGCGTCCGTGACCATCGTGCGGGCCGTCCAGATGCTCGACACGCTGATGATGATGCACCCCGCGAGAAAAGCCGTGCAGATGATTCCCACCAGCTTGATCTTGTTTTCCAGATTCTTGATGACCATATACGCTTATCGTTTTTTCTTGTTTGACCACTGTATGTATTCGTCGTGGAGCATCGGCATGACGGTTTCCAGCAACTCCGTCTGCAGCTTGTCGAACTCCGTGAAAAAGGCTTGCGTATAATGCCCCTGCATCACGACCTGCACGAACACCCACCAGATGCCGCTTTTGCGTTGTTTCACCCTTTTCTGCAACTTGGCGAGTTGCAGGCGGTAAGTAAGGAACGTTACCAGCGGGACTACATACCGGTCTTCCCACTCGAAGGCTTCGGCCAGTTTTTCATATTCCGGATCGGCCCAGTGGTTCGATGCCTTACCGAGTTCCTCGCTCATGCGTTCATTGGCATAGCGCACGAAACGTTCCTCCATGCACCATTTCTCGATTTTCTTTTGTACGTCCATTTTTTTATGTATTTAAGGATTGTTATCTCATTACCGTACCCATCGCGCCCGTCGCCGTCATCTTGGCTTGCTGCGCCACGCCCTCTCCGAAGTTTCGGGTCGAGAAGGCCGTGTCGCCCTCCGGTATCATCCATGCCGCAAGGTCGGGGACAAGGTTCAGGCATTTCAGGGCCACGATGCTTGCCGCCATCAGGTAGCCCGCCGAAAAGAACGAGTTCTGCAGGTAGGCGGCCATTGTCTGCTCGCTCGCCGTTATCGCCGTCAGGTTCTCCACCTGTATGCACAGCACGATGTCGAAGAGCAGCAGCACGTAGAACCCCACGAAGTATAGGCAAAAACGAATGATAACAAATCCAATAAAAAGAAACATAAGTGAAGTAATATAACTGATATATAGTGTATTACGCTTATTTCTTTCTTATTCTTTGATTTCCTTATATTTGATGTTTTAGGTGCAAATTTGTTGCAGATTTGTTGCGCATTCTCAGAAATTTGATATAACTTTGCATCAAAATCAGATGCTTGAGGCACTGCCGAAAGCAAATCAAAACAAATAAAAACAGACAAATATGGGAAGACCCAAAAAAGTAAAAGAGCCGATAAGGCTCAGGGAGCGCAAGCTTGCTAACGGCAACCTTGGGCTCTATCTCGACATCTATGTAAAAGGTACGCGCAAGTATGAATCGTTAGGGTTGTATCTCATCCCTGAGAAGACTCCACTGGACAAGCAGATGAATATCCACACCCGACAGGTGGCGGAGAAAATCAAGGCAGACCGTATCATTGCATTGCAGGAGCGAGGCATCAAACAGTACGAGAAAATTAAGCAGTCGAACATGTCTTTGCTCGACTGGCTGCGCAAGTACGAACAGGAGAATTTCGGATTCCGTCCATCGACTTTGAAAGGTCGTGTAGATATGAGGAAGAAAGTGGAGGAATATCTGGAACAGCAAAAGACACCTTATATTTCCATGAGCGAGGTGGATGCTGACTTCTGTCGTGGCTTCCTCCGATTCCTTGCAACAGCAAAGAACAGCGTTTGTACTATCAATGAGAGGACTATATCTCCAGGATGTGCCCACCATCATCAAGCCGTCTTTAATGGAGCATTGAACAAGGCTGTGCGAGAAGGGTTGCTGACGGCAAATCCGATGAAAAGCCTTGACCGTAAAGAGAAGTTCCAGCCTTCACCAGAGGACAGGGAGTTCCTGACCATTGAGGAACTGCGCTCATTGATGGCTTTGCCGTGTTCCAATGAGCAGGTGAAGAAAGCGTTTGTCTTCTCCTGCTTCACTGGCTTGCGATTGAGCGATGCACGCACACTGACATGGCGCAAGGTCTATAAGACTCCTGATGGCAAGACCCTCTACATCCATGTGTTCATGCAGAAGACGCAGAAACCGAATAATATTCCCTTGTCGCAGGAAGCACTGAACTGCATACAGGCGAAGGATAATTTGGATGAGCCTATATTTACCTTCCCAGCCAGTGATGCGACCATCAACTATCATGTTAAGAAGTTGGTAAAGGCAGCAGGGATAGAGAAGAAGGTCTCTTTCCACTGCAGCCGTCACACCTTCGCCACCCTCATCCTGACAGCAGGAAGTGACATCTACACCACAAGTGAGATGTTGGGGCATACCAACATCCACACCACGGAAATCTATGCCGATGTGGTCATGGAAAAGAAAGTCGATGCGGTTAATATGCTTAACGGCATCTTCTGATTTCACAAGAAGTGTTCTATGTGCGAGCCATAATAAGGGTTCGTGCTTGGAACGCTTCTTTTCCCTCTTGTTGATAAAAATATGTTTATGATGTATGGGATTATTAGGCAAAAACACATACAAAAGGAGTTTTTTCTTCGTCAATCGGTAGAAACACAACCAGAAAGTTGTATTATTCATTGTTTTTGTGTAATTTTGCACCCGTAAAATAAGATGCAGGATTATCTTCATGAACACAACGATTGACAATAGAACTTTGACGCAAACAAGCGTAAATGAACAACGAGTGAATATGGAGCAGGAAGTCAAAGATTGGGAGAAATACTCCCGACAAATAGTTTTAGCCATGTCGAAAAGGATGGCAGAACTTGGAATGACGCAACAGATGCTTGCAGAGAAGATGAATTGCACGCAGCAATATGTCTCAAAAGTGTTGAAAGGTCAAAAGAATATGTCGTTGGAAACATTGTGCAAGATAGAAAGCACATTGGGAATTGAGATATTCAAGCGTCTTGATGATATTGAATAAAATAGCGTTGAAACTATGACGGCACAAAGTGAAGCAGCATTGGAAACAGGGTTGATAGAAACCTTAAAGCAGATGGACTATGAATATGTCCAAATTGCTGAGGAGGAAAATCTGCAATCCAATTTCAAACGCCAACTGGAGAGGCACAACCATAAGCAGTTGGCTGAACATGGACGGACGGAGTTCACGGCAGAGGAGTTTGACAAGATACTCATCTACCTTGAAGGTGGCACTCGTTTCGAGAAAGCCAAGAAACTTCGTGACCTTTACCCATTGGACACTGCAGACGGCAAGCGCATTTGGGTAGAGTTTCTGAACCGTCACCAATGGTGTCAGAATGAGTTTCAGGTCTCCAATCAGATAACCGTCGAAGGCAGGAAGAAGTGCCGTTATGATGTGACCATCCTTGTTAATGGCTTGCCACTTGTGCAGATAGAGTTGAAGAAACGTGGCGTGGAACTGAAACAGGCCTACAACCAGATTCAACGCTATCACAAGACATCGTTTCACGGCTTGTTCGACTATATCCAGTTGTTCGTTATCTCCAATGGTGTCAATACACGCTATTTCGCCAACAATCCCAACAGCGGATATAAGTTCACCTTCAATTGGACGGATGCAGAGAATGTTCCGTTCAATGACCTCTCTATGTTTGCGCAGTTCTTCTTCGACAAATGCACATTAGGCAAGATGCTCAGCAAATATATCGTGCTGCATGAGGGTGACAAATGCCTGATGGTGTTGCGCCCTTACCAGTATTATGCCGTGGAGCGCATACTCGACAAGGTACAGAACTCCAACAAGAACGGGTATATTTGGCATACTACAGGTGCAGGCAAGACCCTCACCTCGTTCAAGGCTGCACAGTTGGTGAGTGAGATTGATGGTATAGACAAGGTGATGTTTGTGGTTGACCGTCACGACCTCGACACGCAGACGCAGTCGGAATACGAGGCCTTTGAACCAGGCGCAGTAGATGGTACGGACAACACCTACGAGCTGATAAAAAGACTCAGCGGCAATTCCAAAATCATCATCACCACCATACAGAAGTTGAATTGTGCCGTCACCCGAAACTACTACAACAAGCATCTGCAAGAGGTAAAAGACCAAAAGGTTGTGATGATTTTCGATGAATGTCATCGCAGCCATTTTGGCGAGTGTCACAAGAACATCGTGAATTTCTTCAAGAACCTACAGATATTTGGCTTTACCGGCACACCTATATTCTCTGAGAATGCCAGAGGCGAACATACCACAGCCGAGGTGTTTGACACCTGTCTCCACCGCTATCTCATCAAGGATGCCATAGCCGATGAGAACGTGCTGGGCTTCTTGGTGGAATACTACAAGGAGAATGGTGATGTGGATGTGATGGAAGAGAAGCGCATGAGGGAGATAGCACAGTTTATCCTCAACAACTTCAACAAATCAACCTACGATGGGGATTTCAACGCTCTGTTTGCCATACAGTCTGTCCCTATGCTGCTTCGCTACTACAAGATATTCAAGGAGCTCAATCCGAAGATACGCATCGGTGCAGTGTTTACCTACGCGGCCAATGACAGCCAGGATGACGAGCAGACTGGCATGAACCAGGGCTTCGCCAACGACAGGGTGACGGCAGACGAGCTGCAGGCTATCATGGACGACTACAACGGCATGTTCCACACCAACTTCTCTACCGACAACTTCAGCGCCTATTATGATGACATCAACTTGCGCATGAAGAAGAAGCGTGCCGACATGGAACCGCTCGACCTTCTCCTTGTTGTCGGAATGTTCCTCACAGGCTTTGATGCCAAGAAACTCAACACACTCTATGTGGATAAGAACTTGGAATATCACGGACTCTTGCAGGCATTCAGCCGTACCAACCGAGTGCTCAACGAGAAGAAGCGGTTTGGCAAGGTGGTATGCTTCCGCAATCTGAAAGACAATGTGGATAAAGCTGTCAAACTGTTTAGCAATACCAATGCTCCCGAAGCATTGGGTTTTGTGCTGCGTGCACCATTCGAGGATGTGAAGAAGGAACTGAATGCCCTGTGCCATACATTCCTGACCCGTTACCCCGACATGGCATCTGTTGACCGCATCCAGAACGAATACGACAAGCGAACCTTCATACTTGCATTCAGAGACATTATCAAGAAACGCTCCGAGATACAGATATACGAGGAGTTTGATGCTGATGACCCTGCGTGGGAAATGACTGACCAGCAGTTCAATGACTATCGTTCTAAGTATCTTGACATGACACTTGGCTTTATCTCAACAGACAATGATGAGCCAGAGAAAGGAACTGGCGAATCCACAAACATGGTTGCAGAAGACCAGCAGGGAGAAATCACCGACATAGACTTTTGCCTTGAACTGCTTCACAGCGATGTCATCAATGTGGCATATATCCTCGAACTGATAGCCGACCTCAATCCTGACAGTGAGGACTATGGAGAAAAGCGTCAGCATATCATAGACACGATGATAAAAGACCCTGTGATGCGCAACAAGACACGCATCATCGACAACTTCATCCGTGAGAATGTCGATAACGACCATGAGGGTTTCACCCGCAGCAAGGCAGATGGAACGATGGACTTGGAGAGCCGTCTGACGAAATACGTTACAGAAGCCCGTTTGCGTGCCATTTCCGATTTGGCAAAGGAGGAAGACATTGACGAAAAGGCCCTTGTCAAGTATGTACAGGAGTACGACTATCTGCAACGTGAGAAGCCGGAAATACTACAGCGTGCCATCAAGCAGAAGAAAGGGCTTCGCCTTCTGCAACGCTCTTGGCTTCTGAGAAGTTTGACAACAAAATTGAGAAACATTATTAGTACATTTAGTTGGGAATAAAGTATGCAAGACAATAAGACAAATAGAGTATTCTTCTCTGCGTGCCTCACAGAAGGTTATAGAAGCTGTGCTAAAGCTATAAAGGATGCATTAAGAGAGAATGGCATTGTTGTAGAGAAAAAAATCCGCAACACCAAGGATATCTGGGCTCGTGATTATATGCCAATACAGATTGGTGAAAACAAGTTCATGCGGTACATGTACCGCCCCGATTATCTTTGGAAAGTCGAGAGCAACCGACAATATATTACAGACAATGCTCAATGTGATTTTCTTACAGGTAAGGAAATTGTAGATTGCAATGTAATATTGGACGGCGGCAATGTTGTCGTTTGTGGAAATAAGATGATATTGACGGAGAAAGTGTTTGCTGAGAATGCAGACATACAACCGTTTGAAATAACAAAAAGGATTGAGCAAGCCAGCGGGAAGCAAGTAATATGGATTCCAGTTGATCCGCATGAAGTGGAAGAAGCAAGACGAAATAATGAACTACCACTATGCCATGCTGATGGAATATTGCATGCGATTGATGAAGAAACCATCTTGTTGTCCAATTATCAGGATTACGATTTGGATTATCGTGCCAAATTGCTTGAAAGGCTTTCACCATATTTCAAAATAAAAGAGTTTGGCTTTGGTGATAAGAAGTCTGATAATTCTTGGATTTACATTAACTATTTACAGGTAGGCAAAGTAGTTCTAATGCCAACCCTTAATGAGCCAGCGGATGAATTAGCCGTTGAGCAATTAATAGAGTATTTACAGGTAGATACAATCGTCAAGATAGATTCAAATGAACTGACTTTCAATGCGGCAGACCATAATGTAGGTGGTTCTCTGCATTGTATATCATGGAATGTTTATGATTCAGAGAAGGATTGATTTGTCCCAGAACAATTAAAGAAATTTGGCAAAATATGAGCGAAGAGTTACAACAGAAATTGCGCACACAGCTTTGGACTGTGGCAAATACCTTGCGAGGCAATATGTCGGCAAGTGACTTTATGTATTTCACCCTCGGATTCATCTTCTACAAGTATCTGTCGGAAAAGATAGAGATGTATATCGATGGCGAACTGGAGGCGGACGAGATGACTTTCAAGGAGGCTTGGGCGAGTGACGAGCAGGAGTTGAAAGACGAAATAAGGGAAATAAGTATGGATAACCTGGGCTATTTCATAGAGCCGGATTTTCTGTATTCGTCTGTCATTGAAGCAATAAAACGCAAGGAGAATATCCTGCCTATGCTCGAACGCTCGCTGAAAAAAATTGAAGACAGTACTATCGGGCACGATAGTGAGGAAGATTTTGGAGGACTATTCTCTGACATTGACCTCGCTTCACCTAAGTTAGGCAAGACTGCCGATGACAAGAATACGCTTATTAGCAACGTACTGTTGGCACTCGATGATATTGACTTCGGTCTGAGTGAGGCTTCCGACATTGACATCCTCGGTGATGCCTACGAATACATGATAGGTCAGTTTGCCGCAGGTGCAGGAAAGAAGGCAGGAGAGTTTTATACCCCACAGGAGGTGAGCCAGATACTTGCCGACATCGTTACAACAGGAAAGACCCGACTTAAAAATGTCTATGACCCAACTTGTGGCTCTGGCTCGCTGCTGCTCCGCACGGCACGCAATGGCAAAGCGGATTTGATATACGGTCAGGAAAAGAACCCTACGACCTTCAACCTTGCACGCATGAACATGCTGCTGCATGGAGTGAAGTTCAGTGATTTCTGCATAGAGAATGGCGATACGCTCGAAGCTGATGCCTTCTCAGAGGAGCTGTTTGATGCCGTGGTGGCCAATCCTCCTTTTTCTGCCGAATGGAGCGCAGCTGAAAAGTTCAACAACGATGATCGTTTCAGCAAGGCTGGTCGCCTCGCACCACGCAAGACTGCTGACTACGCCTTTATCCTTCACATGATTTACCATCTGAACGAGGGTGGAACAATGGCTTGTGTAGCTCCTCACGGTGTGCTCTTCCGTGGCAATGCAGAGGGTGTCATCCGTCGTTTCCTTATTGAGAAAAAGAACTATATTGATGCCATCATCGGACTGCCAGCCAACATCTTCTATGGAACAAGCATCCCTACCTGCATCCTTGTGATGAAGAAATGCCGCAAGGAAGACGATAACATCCTGTTCATTGATGCCAGCAAGGAGTTTGAAAAGGTGAAGACGCAGAACAAACTCCGTCCGCAGCACATCAAGAAGATTGTAGATACCTATCGCGAACGCAAGGAGATAGAGAAATACAGCCATCTCGCCACATTGCAGGAGGTTGCCGACAACGACTATAACCTCAATATCCCCCGCTATGTCGATACCTTTGAGGAGGAAGAACCCATCGACATCAAGGCTGTTATGGCGGAAATAAAGGAACTGGAAGCCAAACGTGCCGAGTTGGACAAGGAGATAGAAGTATATCTAAAAGAATTGGGAATAGTCTGAAAAATTGGATGTCGCAAATTGTGATTTCCAATTTTCCACCAAGTTGGTAGAATATTAGCAATGGAACAGAGTAATAAGGAATTGTAAGCAATGGCAGAGAATATGACAATGGCAAGCAATAGCGACTTCAAGAGTTGGGTGTCGCAATTGAAGCAAGATATTCGTAGTGCGCAAATAAGGGCGGCAATCAAGGTGAATACAGAATTGCTCCGCCTTTACTGGCGCATGGGTGCGGACATTTGTGGGAAGCAGAAATCTGCCTCTTGGGGAGACGGATGGCTTAAAGAACTAAGCCGAGAACTTATGGCTGAATTCCCAGATATGAAAGGGTTCTCTCATCGAAATCTGAAATACATCAGACAGTGGTATCAGTTTTATAATGAGCGTATTACAATTGGGCAACAAGTTGTTGCCCAATTAGAATTCACAAATGTGCAACAACCTGTTGCGCAAATCAGCGAGGACGTTTTCTTCTCTGTTCCATGGGGACATCATTTGTATATCATATCGCAGTGCAAGGATGTTGACCGTGCCGTGTTCTACCTGAAGCAGACCGTTGAAAATGGTTGGAGTCGTGCTGTTCTGCTTAATTACCTTGATACCAACCTATATGAGCGACAGGGAAAGGCCGTGAATAATTTCAACAGACTGCTGGCTAACCCTCAAAGCGAATTGGCTGCTCAAACATTGAAAGACCCTTATAACTTCGATTTCCTCACGCTTGACGGTGAATACAGAGAGCGAGAGTTAGAGCAAGCACTTACCCACAACGTCACTCGTTTCTTGCTTGAATTAGGTACTGGCTTTGCTTTTGTTGGAAGTCAAGTTCCATTGCAAGTGGGGGAAGACACTGTATATCCTGACTTGCTTTTCTATCACTTGGAGCTACGCTGTTATGTGGTCGTAGAGTTGAAGGTCACAAAATTCAAAGGAGAACACTTGGGACAATTAGGGGTGTATGTGAGTGCTGTCAACCATATCAAGAAGAAACCGACTGACAACCCCACTATCGGATTGCTCATCTGCAAGACGAAGAATAACGTGATGGCGCAGTATGCCCTTGAATCGACAAATCAGCCGATAGGAATCTCTGAATATCAGCTGTCAAAGCTTATGCCAGAGAATATACAAAGCCAATTGCCTACTATCGAAGATATAGAGGCAACGCTTTCAGATAATTTCGTTGATGCGGATTCTTGAAATCACAATATGTGACACCAAGTTATATATGTGTAAATAGAAAAAATGACAACTATGGCAGATAATAAAGATAAAAAAGTCCTTAATGTTCCCCATTTGAGATTCCCGGAGTTCAGTGGGGAGTGGGAGAAGAAAAGGTTTAAGGATGTATGCAATATAACAACAGGCAATAAGAACACCCAAGACAAGTCCGATGACGGAATCTATCCATTTTATGTTCGCTCGCAAAATGTTGAACGAATTAACTCGTGGACATTTGACGGAGAAGCTATTTTAACAGCTGGTGACGGCGTAGGTGTTGGTAAGGTCTTCCATTATTCCACAGGAAAAATCGGTGTGCATCAGCGCGTATATATTCTGAGCGATTTCAAATGCGATGGTAAGTATCTATATTCATACTTCGCAGGAAATTTCTATAATCGTGTTAAGCGAATGAGTGCAAAAAATTCGGTAGATTCTGTAAGAATGGAGATGATTGCAGATATGCCTATTTCTTTGCCATCTACTATGGAACAGAAGAAGATAGGTCATTTGCTTGCATTACTTGACGAGCGCATTGCTACCCAAAACAAAATCATTGAGGATTTGAAGAAACTAAAGTCCGCAATTATTGAAAGGGCTTATTGCGATCGTTCATACCATCCATATCGCATAGGCGATGTGATAGAGCAAATCTCAGAAAGGAACAAAGACAAGTCTATTGATATGGTCTTGTCTGTCAGCAATAAACAGGGCTTTATAAATCAGAGCGAACAGTTTGAAGATAGAATTATTGCGAGTGAGGACACATCAAACTACAAGATTGTTCACAAGAACGATTTTGCCTACAATCCAGCAAGAATCAATGTTGGTTCTATCGCACGATTGACAACTATCGAAAAGGGTATTGTAAGCCCAATGTATATATGCTTTAGGGTGAGAAAAGAGGTTGTCTCAGAGTATTTGGAACATTTCTTCTCAACAAGTTATTTCTTCTATGAAATGCAAAAACGATTGGAAGGCAGTGTGCGCCAGTGTCTGTCTTTTGAGGGTATATGTAACATCCCCATTTATATCCCAAGTTCAGAGGAACAACATACAATTGGCAAGAAAATATCAGTTTTATTGGGTAAAATAGATATTGAGACTCATTATCATTTCAAATTAGTGGAACAAAAGCATTATCTGCTTCGCCAGATGTTTATATGAACATTTGACGAAGCAAATACAGCTTTTCCTTTTGAGTACTATCCAACCATTTGACTTCTACCATTATTTTGTCTTCAATAGCGGTTAGGCATGTGGAGATTTCCTTTTGCACATTAGAAGGTGGTAATGCAATTCTGAAATTTTCTAAGTCTTTCTTTTGGATATTTGGCAATCCTGTCCCTATACGCAAATTCATTATGTTGCTTTCATATCGTTTCAAATAATGAAAGAGATATTGGGTATCAACTCCACTGGTGATGTCTTGTAGTGTGTAACAATGTCCACCACTCCAAAATGATGATTTATTGTACTGTACATAACCACATGAATTTCCTCCTTCGCTTACAGAAATCGTATTGGCAGGAGTATTACATTGGTCATAATAGCCTGATGGTGTGATGCCACCATTCATAACATAATATTTGCCTTTTTCAGAAAGTTCTTCTCCATTAACTTGCTTGCCTTTTACAATATTACAAATGGCGGAAAGACTTGTAAGGTGACCTTGCATATTGTTGAATACTGTTTCTGCAATTGCGGACATTTCAGTTTCTCAATCCTTAATCAAGGGGCTAAATGATTCTTTATACGTGAGATATGGTGATGATATAAGGACTTCCTTTGCGGAATTAGGATATTCGTACTCGGGATTATCAGGAAAGTCAGCAGGGGATTTCGGAACGGGCAAGCCATTCATAACATATTTGAATGTCTATTCCAACAATGTCGTGAATGAGAACGACTATCAATATGTACAAATAGACGAAGGCGAGAAACAGAATGTTGTCCAATATGGTGATGTGCTGTTTACTCTCTCTTCTGAAACACCGGAAGAAGTGGGGATTGGGTCCGTTTATTTAGGACAGGATGAAGTGTATTTGAATAGCTTCTGTTTTGGTGTTCATATCGTGAATGAGGAACTGGCTTATCCACCATACATATCATACTACGTTTCTTCCACTCCGTTTAGAAAGTTTATATATCCGTTTGCACAAGGAAGCACACGGTTTAATCTTTGCAAGGCTGACTTTGAGAAAGCAAGCATTACTTTGCCTTCTTTGGATAATCAAAAGCGAATACACTCAGTATTGAACAGTATAACAATGAAGATAAACACCGAAAGAGCGATGCTTGAACAGTATGTTACTCAGAAACAACATCTTCTCCGTCAAATGTTTATATGAACATCTGACGGAGTAAGTACTGCTTCTGGCTATTCAAACTGATTAAAATTTTCTGTTCTATCAATAGTTTGGCATCTATAGCCTCCAACATCTTGGCATATCTAAGTTGCTTGGAATATGATGAACAGAATATCTTGGCTTTGCCGTAATCTTTGAAATAAATATGTGGAATAGCCATTCCTGTTTTGTATGGTTCAAAGTTGAACACTTTCAACAAGTAGTATAGAAACTGAAGTGAGTAATCCTGTTTGGCTGTTAAGATATTCAAGGTTCCAGTTGCTGAACATTTTCCTTTCACATAGGCAACAGAACCAACTCCAGAGCCATCCTTTACAATATAGATTGCTTTGTCAGGTGTGTTATAACTATCAAGAAACCCCACAATCCCATTTGCTCCATAAACAGGATAAGTTCCTAAATCTGACACTTCACTTTCTTGCAATGTTGAGGATGTACATTCAAGACATTCCGCTATGCGAACATTAGGTTTTCCCATTCCTGCAACCCTGTGTGCAATCCCCTTGATTAAGGATTCCAATTTCTCAATGATTTTGTTTTGGGTAGCTATTCGTTCATCTAAAAGCCTTAATAAAAAGGCTATTTTGAGTTGTTCAGCCTTTGATGGAACATATGTTTCAATTTTCAAAAGTTTATTCACTGCTAACCCAGGTTGCGCAGATTGATCAGAGAATTGGCCTAAATTTAATCTGACAAATAAGTATTCCAAATAACGGGTATAGTTATCATTAGTGGCCTTTGCTGCTATTGCGTGCTCGGTAATATATGTCTTTCCTGTCACAAAACGGACATTGCCACATAAAGCTCCTTGACGACCTATTAATACATAATCGCCATCATGATTATATCTATCAGTGTAACCACGTAACCCATTACCACCAAATACAGGATATACGCCTTCTTCTTGAATACTCTCTGCTTTAATATTCTTGCCACTCTTAAATTCTTCACATAAATCTCCAATCGTGTATTTCTCCCACTCCCCACTGAACTCCGGGAATCTCAAATGGGGAACATCGCTCATTATATTTCTCTAATTATAAGCACTTATCATTCTTATAGAATTATGAGCAACAAAACAATTAGAGAAATTGCGGAGGCTTGGAAAGAGTACAAGCGTCCCTATGTGAAGCAGTCCACTATGGCTGCCTACGTGTTAATTCTGGAGAACCATGTTCTTCCTGAGTTTGGTGACAACGATTCGCTCCATGAGCATGAAGTTCAAGCATTCGTCTTGAAAAAGATCGAGCGTGGATTGAGTGTGAAATCGGTTAAGGACATTCTTATCGTCCTGAAGATGGTGATGAAGTTCGGGGTAAAGAACGAGTGGATGAACCACTATGAGTGGGATATAAAATATCCTGCCAACAACATGCCCAAGGAACTGGAGGTTCTCTCCGTAGCCAATCACAGAAAGATACTGGACTATGTGCAGCACAACTTCACCTTCATGAGCCTCGGCATCTACATCAGTCTGAGTACAGGATTGCGCATTGGCGAAATCTGCGCTTTGAAGTGGAGCGACATCAATGTGGCTGACGGAACAATCACCGTGCAACGCACCATCGAAAGGATATACGTCGTGGAGGGTGAGAAGAAACATACGCAGCTTGTTATCAATACCCCGAAGACGGTGAACTCATGCCGGGAGATACCCATGAGCAAGGAGTTGCTGGCCATGGTGAAGCCAATGAAGAAAGTGGTCAATGGAGATTTCTATGTGTTGACCAACGAGGACAAACCGACAGAGCCACGCACATACCGCAACTATTACAACAGACTCATGGAGAAACTTGACATTCCTAAGTTGAAGTACCACGGACTCCGGCACAGCTTCGCCACAAGGTGCATCGAGGCAGGATGCGACTACAAGACAGTAAGCGTACTGTTAGGACATTCCAATATCTCCACGACCTTGAATCTCTATGTTCATCCCAATATGGAGCAGAAGAAACGCTGCATCAACAAGATGCTTAAATCCTTGGGGAAATAACACCTTTCATTGCAAAAAGACAGTATTTGTGGGCAATTCATGGTAAATAATTCTAATTCTTCTGTCCATTTGATTGAATTTGCGCTTTTCAAGCGTAACTTTGCAGACAATTTCACAAGTTGAATGGATAATAATATAGAATGGGATTCCTAAACAGCCTGTTTGGTGGCGCACCAACAAAATATGATGCACAGAAATACTTCGACTATGCCGAGAAACAGAAAGCCAAAGGCAATATAGTTGAAGCATTGAACTATTACGCCAAAGTCATCAATCATGGTGACCTTGGCGTAAAGCCATTTGTGCCCTACATTGAGTTGTGCATGGAACATGATGAATGGGAAAAGCTACCTGCTTGTATCAAAGTCTATCGAAAGAGGTTTCCGAAAGAAAGCTCTGGATGGATTGACAAAATTGAAAAGGAAACCATTGAGCAACTCAGAAGGCAAGGTCTATTGCCAATAGAGGTGAAGGAACAGCAAAATCCAGAAACTCCAAAGATTTGTCCACCCAACCCGAAAACAGCGGATTCGCCCAAAGTTGAGAAAAAAGAACAGCAAAAGAAACCTTTCGTTCTCACTTTTCCAACGAATATCAAGCACCCGACACTCGGAGAACGCTATGATGAGTATTGTGCCAGTCTTCCTCCTTTTGACTTTTATGAGGGTGATAACGAAGACAAAATCCCGGCTGATGCGGACATGGAAATCAGTGACTACCTGAACAGGTTGGCAGACACACTCGCATATTGTAGGGATGTTGAGAAGAAGCAAGGATTTGTGGCAGCGGAACAATACTATCTGTTCCTTATCGGTCATCATCCTTGGGAACCTGATGCCTACGATGAGTTGTTGGAACTGTATCGTAACAATGGCAAGAACGATGCGTTTGAAGCATTGCGCCTTTATTCCATAGACCATTTCTCTAAGAGACGTGAACGGATGGAACGGCAACTGACCGCACTTGCAGAACAGCAGGGAGTGAAAGAGGTGGCAACGGAAGCCATAAGAAAAGGGGAAAAGGTCTCGTACTTCCGAGGGCTGTTCACCCTGTACGACCCTTTCCCCTGCATAGAGCATTGGAAGCGACTGATGCCTATCTTCTCGGACTCCGAGTAGCTGACTTGGAAGGTTTGTTCCTGCTGGCATATCTGGCGGCACGATGGGCAAACCTCCACCAGTCCTCATCATCATCTTTCTTTGGTTTGTCATCCGAAGACGAACCGCCTCCACCTCCTGAATACATGGGAGTGGTAGCATCACCGATGGCGGCTGCTACCATCCCTGCGGCAGTGGAAATGACATCACCCAGAGAGCCGTCAAACAGGTCTTCAACGATAGTTCCCTGCACGCTCTCCAAAGCATAGGCAGTTGGCTTCGGCATGTTATTCAGGAATGTTCGCAAGCCAGAAAGCAGTTCATCGAAGATTGCCCCTTTGACCATCATGACCGAATTGCCCAGTTGTGCCTCCTTCATCCTTTCCACATTATTTGTCGCTTGCCTCACCACAACCTCAGCATTAGCCTGCCGCTGGCGAAGCGATGCAATCTGGTTCTCACATTGCATGAGTCGGCTCTTACGGTCACGGATTTTGTCACCCAGGGCAATCTTCTGCTTCATCAATTCTGATGTTCGTTCCTCATATTCAGACAGGGTGATTTTCTTGTTCTCCAAATCCTGCTTCAAGGATTCAATCTGATGGCTAAGCCCATTGTATTGCAGTTCCAACTTGCTGATAAAGATTCTAAGCTCTATGGCACGGTTTTCCAACTCCGGTAACTCACGTTTCAACTGATAGTACATCTGCACCTTGTCCTTATGCTGTGCGCCCGAAATCTCCACAGGGTCGCCACGCATCAGCCCATATTTGCTGTTCACCTGTTCGTAAAGTTCCGTGTGCAACTCTTTCATAATCTGCTGACCTGTTGCCTTGTCTTTACCGAACAACCCTTTGTATGAAACCACAGGTCGCTCCCTGCCAATCTTCTTTTCTGTTCTCATCACAACAGGAATGATGGTCGCATGGCAATGTGCCGTAGTCTCATCAAGATGCACATCAAATCCGATGATGTTCTCTTCACCATACTTCTTTGCCATCCAGTCATAGAGGTCGGTAGCCCATTGCTCGATTTCATTCATTCGCCGGATGTGGCTGTTGTCCGCTGTTCCGTCACGCTCAAAATCGACAGGCTGATTGCCGAATGCCATCATGTTCATTACTTCGTGGTCACCGCTGAAAACGAACTCCACAATCTGGTTTGACATCTTCGCAGCTGCTGGGTCGTTTTTCTTTACCTCCGGGTTAGGCTTCACGCCCAGTTCCTCCAGCCTCTCTTTAAAACGTTCCTCGACAGGTTTTGATGTTCCTATCTTTTGGATAATACCACCCTTGGCAACCTCAAAATTGAGATGCGCCCGGGTGATGTCGTACCAATGCAGCGGTTTCTTGTTCACTGTCTGATAGTGCTTCTCATCCCACCTGCGCTGGTTCTCGGCAGCCTCCATCGCTCCGATGGACTTTCTGCCCTCAAAGTGCATCGCACCTTTTGGTTCATTACTCATATTTCTGTTCTGTTACGTTATCGTTCTACATCAGGTATGTTCTCACGTTCCATGCCTATGGATCATGAGACATCCCTTTTCTTGTATTGCTTTGGGGTAGTGGGGGCATTCATCCATGTCCCAGACGACAGGCTGGCATGGCAGGCACGGGAACATGTGGGGCATGAGACCGTTGCTGTGCCGCCCTGAACCTCGTAGAGGTGAATGGGCATATTGTGTTATGCCCCCACTTAATCAGTTGGGCCGTGGAGCAAGCTCTGCGTGCCCGACCATCCTACTCATGCCGCCCATAAGGAACAACAGTGCCGTCTTCGTCATCGAAATCAAAGAGGCTCTGAGGCATCTTTGCAGCCTTGGATGGTATAGTTGCCTCAGAAGAGGTTACAATAGCCGTCTGAGGCTTTTCTGATGTCTCCATGATGACAGTGGCCGTATCTGCACCTTGTACAGATTGGGCAGGTGGTGATAAAACTGGAGAAGTCTGATTTCTTTTAGCAAGGAGAAGACGGTTGGGGTTGGTAAACACCTGCCCCATAGCATGACCATCCTGCACACTCACGATATCAACGATGGAGGTGACGAAATCAGACGAGCGGCTGATAAGTCCCAGCTGTTCCATCTTGTCGAGCAGGTTGCGCCCCTGCTTACGCTTGATACCCCACACTTCTTCAAGGGAAGAGACCGAGAGCGAACATTGACAGGTGCCCGTATCGACACGGATGCCTCGCACCATTTGCGACTTGTCACCGATGGTCATAGTGTGGAGGATGTACAGATAGTACATGAGATTAAGTCGTCCTTTTGTTGTCCCCAAAAGGAATGTAATGGCATCCGCTGAAAGATGAAGCGTGATGTCAGTAAAGGGAAATGATTTCTCCAGAAAGGAGTCAATAGGCAGAATTGCTGCCTCGTTGTTGTTGCTTTGCATATTCAGTAAAGAGAAAAAGGAACGGCAGACAGATGTGCCTTGCTTCTTGCGCATGGTGTTCCTGCCATGCCGTCCCGGGTTTGACATTTGGTTAATTGATAAATTTCGTGGGCATTCCACATTTACAAGACTGGTACAGTAGCTGCGTACAAAAGGCAATATGATTGCTGTGCCGTTGGCTTGGACTGGTCGGGAGAGATAGGAAGATGTAACGTGTAATTCTGTTGTCCTTCCGTAGTTATACGGTTCCATTCCTGATAAGGTTATTAACCTTGCAGCAGTAGGATTATTAATCTTACGGCATTAAGGTTATTAACCTTTTAACCACAGTAGTCAATAGACGTTGTTGTTCCAAAACAGAGGGTAGAAAGGGAAATGTCATCTATGCCAGCCCCGATGTTGCTTGGGCGCATCGTCCTCTGCTATCCTCTTTAATTCCTGTTCCACCCTCTGCAATTCATCCTTGCTTAGGAAAGCGATGCTTTTGATGGTGAGTTGCTGCGCACAGATTCTTCTCCTGTCAATGATGCTCTCATCCGTCATGGCTTGGTTTGCACCTACCTCCTTCATATAGTCATTGACTGCATCACGCATGGAGAATTGCCTTAGCCCGGTTTTTGCCCAGTGGACAACCAGCTCTACTGCCAGTTCCTGCTTGTCCTCGTATTCAGCCATACTCCAGTCTATTTTGTGGCGAGACGCTGAATGATTCGTTCAGCCTCCTCGGAAATCTCCGCCTCAGAGGACACACGGTTCTTTCGTACCCATGCCAAGAGGTCTGACTTCTCGAAGAAGATCATCTTGCCATTCGGCTTGTAGAACGGGATGGTCTGCTCGTGGGTCATCTTGTAGAGTGAACTGCGGGCAATGCCCATGAACTTGGCTGCCTCTTCCAAGGTCAGCACATCCTTCCCCTGATGGAGAAGCTGCTCCAAGGACTTGACTCGCCCCTGGAGTTCGGCAACCTGCTTGCTGAGGTTTGCCTCCTTGTTACTTTGTACTTGTTGTGTCATACGCAATTATTATTAGTGAATATATATGTCTATGTGCCTTGATGATGTCAGGAGGTGTATAAGCCACTTCGATAAGGAACAACTGTCCACATCTGCCCAAGAACATCAGTCCGGCAAGAGCAAAGTTACTATGGGTATATCAGCGTAATGCAATCCTGTATCGAATAGTAGGCTGAATTTAATTATAATTATCGTTTGAGTATGATTTTGAGCCAATAATCATACTTAAAAGTGCCAGAGAATGATTTTATCTTCGATTTGAAAATATATCAAACATCGCGACTTCGTGCCAGATGAAGAGACCGAAATCTGATGAAATCCGATGACAAAAATTAGAGAGAAAGCAACTCCAAACAAGAGAAAGATGAGAGGGTAATCGAAGAAGAAAAACATCTATATTTTCAATCCCGACCTGCCAATATGCCCTCGCACCACCTTCATTTGATTTTTTTATTGCCATTTTGGTGCAGGTTTGTTGCGGATGGCTTATGTATAGATATAAACTATCTGATATAGAACGTGTTAAGTTATAGAAATAACCTACAAAGTAGAGCATCGCCCCGTAGAAATGCACTGTCAGATAACGTGTCAGCCACTTCGCCCACGCGCCTTCCCACTTGGGCAACAGCGAGAAAGCCCATTGCAGAGGCCCGAAGACGGTTAACGCGCCCAATAAAATCTGCTGGCAGTATATCGTTGCCCACCATCCGATTCGGAACACCACGAGGGCGATAAGCATGATGATTTTGTCTATCCCCACCACGACGCCCGCTGGAAAAGCCACGCGACTTTGACCCTTTTGGGCAAACAGGATTTGCCCCCTTTGGCTACAATATGATTGACCCTTTAAAGCCCTGGTGTTGGGGGTCAATTTTATTTTACCCTTTTAAAATTTCTCGTTTTTCTTGGACCTTAACTTTCGCATACTTTCACCATATAACTCTATGATATGAGCCGTATGTATGATGCGGTCAAGGATTGCATCGGCTATTGTCGGGTCGCCTACCATGTCATACCAGTTGGAGGATGGGTACTGCGATGTGATGATGATGGATTTCCGTTCATGCCTGTCCTCGATGATTTCAAGCAGTATGGGACGCTCCTTGGCATCAAGAGGTACAATGAACAGGTCGTCAAGGATGAGCAACTGGCATCGCTCGATCTTCTTGAGTTCCGTTTCAAGTGTACCTTTGACTTTGGCGACTTTCAGCGCACCGAGCAGTTTCGGGGCATTGGCATAGAAGGTTCGGAATCCCCTTTTGCATGCTTCGTGGCCGAGGGCACAGGCCAGATAGCTTTTCCCCGTTCCTGAAGAACCGGTAATGAAAAGGTTCTGTGCCTTATGCACAAAATCAAGGGTGGCGAGACGTTCCA
>ENA-OPBE01001536-OPBE01001536.1-human-gut-metagenome-genome-assembly--contig:-NODE-1536-length-19760-cov-5.748287_pt1 | contig 19760 bp, 18 predicted proteins | sample MGYA00241066_ERZ501448 | MGnify/ENA primary metagenome ERZ501448 (study PRJEB25962, sample SAMEA2042585) | human gut metagenome | biome: human gut; feature: human-associated habitat; material: faeces...
TCTGGCAGCAATTCCTCATAATAATCTGCCGCAATCCTCTCAGCTATCTCCATAAGTCTTTCTTCAAACAGCTTCTTATCATCGGTAGCACCATAAGTCTGCTCCAGACGCTTAATTACATCTTCCTTATGTTCCTCATGCAGTTCCCAGAGTTCCGGATACCGTCCGATTCTCCTTGCCGCATGGACATCTGAAACATCAAAAACATATTTCAGACGCTTGCCATGTGCATCATCCTCGTCCAAAAGTGCGATACCTTTTGCACCTTTATTTACCCAGCAGTGCATACGCTCATTCCACAGCTCTATGGAAGCACACGCTGTTGCGTCCGGTCTTTGTGCATAGATTAAAAGCTGTTCCCGGAACGGATACTTGTATAATCTCGCCGCTGTAGTAAGGTATTTCATCCATTCCTCACGATTTTTGACAACCTCGGCTGCTGTCTCCTTTGCCAGAGCCGATATAAAATCATATTTTCTCACGCAGTTCTCCTTCCTGTCATAGATACGACAAAAAGGCAGCCACATACACTACATGACTGCCTTTCCCTTACTTCCCGTTACATTCCTATTCTGTTGTACCAAAGCTGAAAGTCTTACTCTCAGCCGTTTTCTTAGGCGTAAACCTTGCCTTAACTTCCGCAACCCTCCCCTCTAATGCCTGAAACATAGCATCTACCTGTTCCTGTGTATACTCGTAGGAACCTCGGTTCGCAAGATTTTCCAACCTGCCAATGGCATCCACCGCCTTATTCATGCGGTACTCGCCAATACGGATAAACTTCTCCGCCTTTGCTGTTAAAAGATCCATTTCATTTCTGGTAACAAACTGCTGATTCTGCCTAATATAGTGACGCATTTCCCTAAAAGTACGCATAATAAATATACTCTGTTGTTCCGCTAATTTTCCACGAAGAACTGTTGCAAGCATATAAATTCCTTGCTCTGTAAATGCGTATGGTAAATATCTACGTCCGCCTTCCTGTCCAGCAAAAAAATCCTTTTTCCGTGAGGTCACAATTTGTGACCTCACGGAATCAATTTCACTATTAGATAGTCGAAACATAAAATCTTCCGGAAATCTTTCTATATTTCTTTTTACTTGTTGATTTAACTTTTTTACTTCATAGCCATAAATTTCTGCCAAATCTTTATCCAGCATTACCTGCTGTCCACGAATTATATACACTTTACTACGAATATCATCTGTAGTAATCAATTCTTTTGTTTCTTCCATTCTTCCTCCAAACAAATCGGTTGCAATTTCTATAAGCTACTTATATCGTTCCATTATCGTGAAGCTACAAATTGTGATTTCACAGGTTAATCCTCCACTATACTCTCCATCTGTTCCAACTTCTGCAAGGCTTTCATATACGCCATTACAAATTGATAATTGACTTTTTGAAAATTATTGTTCTCAAGTTTCTATCAAAATTAGAAAGAGCCCAAACCACAAGGGTTTGAGCTTCATTTGCGCATTCACGGTATTCTTGCAATAATAGTAATATCTGGTCTTGTTATCTTTTCTCCCTGCTTTGGCAATATTTCCATACATTCCTTTTCCACAGCAAGGACATTTTAATATTCCGGACAAAATATGTGCATGTTCCGGATCATGAATTTTTTCACGCCTGTAATTATTTTTTGAACGCTTTTCCTGTGCAAGCTCCCAGTCTTCCTCGGCAATAATTGCTTCATGAACTCCCTCATAAACAGGGAAATTCATTCAGCATACGCATAAATTCCTGACGACCTTTTATATTCTTACCGGAATGCCCTTCATCGGAATATTCTCCCACAATCTCCATATCCTGAAATTCTGCATATTTCCTAAGCTTGTCCTTCTGTGCATCCAAGCTGTAACCATCCACCTGAATTGCTGTTGATACACGAGTATATATGTAGCATTTTGTTTTCTTTTTCAATACATTCACTCCCCTCTACTGTGGTAAAATCAAAGTTGGATTTTTCAACAGCGTTGCAATCACCGGAGTATATTTAGATACTCCATAGTCTTCAACAATACTGGTTATTCTAGCCCCTGCATCCTTTGACGAAGCACCACATAAGAAAACCCTTTCATCAGCAGTTCCATAATCCAACACTATAAATCGATCATGAAATATACCGCCTGTCTTTTTCATTGATATTTTTACGGATGGATATTCTTTGCAAAAATCCGTAAATTCTATATTATGAAGTTTATTATTCCCAACATTATCGCTGAACAAAGTAACATTTACTCCAGTCGGAGAATTCTTAAGGTGTACCAGTGTTCTTAATCCAATATAATTATCAACAACATATATTGATGACTTTGCCTGCTTATAGATGGACTCATATACCTCATCTGCACTACTAAATTTTGCATTAAACATGAGCCACTTTTCATCATCATCTGAAACAAAGCTGTTCATCATATCAGCCAACTCAGATTTTGTTACAACATCCTTCATTCCTTCTGCAACATCTGAAATCTGCTTTTCCAGTGATATCATATCTGAGTTGATTTTGTTAATTTCTATTCTGTTGTTAGCTGTCTCCATGCTTAACTGAAGTATTTCCCTCTGACCAATAAGATCTCGATTTTCTAAAATGTAATCTTTCATTCTTTTGAAAGTTCTCACCAATGCAATGCTTTGTCTTACCGCAAGTTCCCCTTTTAGTACAGTCATTAACATGTATACACCTTGTTCCGTAAAAACGTAAGGATTGCTGCGGGATTTGCTGCTTATATTTGCGGTCACAAATTGTGACCGCAAATATTCAACTTCATTATCAGATAATTGAAACATCATATCATTCTGAAATCTTTCTATATTTCTTTTTACCTGCTGATTAAAAGCCTTAAGTTCATATCCATATACTTCAGCTAGATCTGCATCTAATAATACTTTACATCCCCGAAATTCATATAATTTTTGTTTCATAAATTCTTCATTGATCTCAATTACTGCAATTTCATCTTTCTTTTTATCTTCTGCCATGGAACTCCTCCATCCATTTGCGGTCAAAAAAATCGTCCGCAATTCTCATATGAACATATTGCTGACATCAGCAATATGTCCGATTTGTTATTATTGTTCTATTATTTCTGTTAATCATTTTCTTTTCCATATTAAACTTTCTCCTCCCACATTGAACCATTTTACTGACGCCAGTAAAATGGTCTATTCCTCTTTTTCCCTCAGTTTGTCATAATACGCTTTATACCTATAAATCGTCCTCTCACTGACATTGTTCCGCTTCGCAATTTCTACCATTGTCATACCACTCTCATATCCAACAACAAAATCATTATAAATTGCCATCCACTTGGCGTTATGTTTCTGACGACCGCTTAACTTACGATTTCTGTAATACTCCAATTTCTCCCGAAGTTCTGCATTCTCTTTTTCCAACTCCTCAATTCTTTTTAATGCCTCTTCAAGTGTTATCGTTTTCTCCATTACCCTGTCCTCCGTTCATGTCATTTTCGTTTTGTCTATATTATAAATATCTATGCCGCTTTAGTCAATCCGATTATGTCATGTTGCATCATTTTTTTACAATAGTTTTCATACAATCGAAATACCGCTGTTCTGACATTGAGAAGTCTTTTCTTGATTCCTACAAACTCTGTCCCCCTGTAAAGTGCCGCCCCGCCCTTTGCCTTTGTTTCATCAACAATGTTCTTGGCAGTAGATTTTACCTGTACCTTTATCTCAAATACCTGTGACTTTATCTGCTCACATCTGGCATTGAGTCGCTCCTGTGCTTCTGTTAATGCTTTTTTTGCATTATTGATAAGGGTATCTTCCTGCATTTTCTTGATCTGGTCCTGCATACTGGTAAGTTCTTCTGTCATAGACACAATCTTTTTTTCCAGACCATCCACATAGGTGCATATCTCAAATACATCATTTGCCTGTTCTTTCATAGTATTCTTTTTTAATAAATCGAGAAGTTCTCTTATGATCTCCTCATTAGTAAGTGTCTTTTCTGCTTCCATCTGCTTTTCCTCCTTATAAACAGGGCAGCATATGCCGCCCCTTAGCCTTAATTATCGAAAGGGTGTATCCTTTTTATCCCTGTCGGGATTTCCGTGGTTCTGTTCGGCATTCTCCCTTGCTTTTTCGTTGCTCTTATCCTTTGCTTTCTCATATTCTGCAATAATCTCATTATAGAGCTTCTCCCTGAAATCCTTTGTGACCGGATAGCAGACATCCTGATAAATCGGTTTGCCGTGCTCGTCCACCTGCTTTGTTTTATAAGAAGGCATTGATACAAAGATTTTCTCTTTGCCCTGAAGGATGTTTACATTATTTACAATGAAGCTGTTTTCAAAGTAAATACGGGCAAGTCCCTTGATATTACTGCCTTCCCTTTCATAAGGTGTTACCGTCACGGAAAACTCCGGCATTTCCTGAGTTTTTCCCTGTGTCTGTGTTTCTGCTTTCTCCGGCTCCCTGATTTTTGCATAAGCCTCAAGGATATTAGTATAGAGTTCCTCACGAAACTCTGCCGTGATAGGATTGCATACATCCTTATAAATCACGCTGTTTTTCTCATCACGCTCATTTGAACGGTATCTTGGCATTGATACAAAAAGCTCTCCCTTTTCCTTATTTTCAAGGATTGCGATATTGGTAATCTTGAATGAATCACCAAATACCACGGTCGCAAAACCCTTGATATTGCTGCCATCTTTTGCTCTTACCTCGTTTACCTTAATTGAATACTTCATACGCTGTTCCTCTCTTTCTTATACTTCTGAATTATCATTGTTTTCTGGTATGATAAGCTCACACCAAAGCTGTTCTATCTGTTCACAAGACAATCTGCCATTTAACCAGTTGCCAAGTGTAACAACCATTCCGTCCTGCTCATAGTAGAGCCATTCCTGTGTTTCGATGTTTCCCTCATACACGATAGTCACATCAAAATCAGGCATAAATAATCCTTCCTCCGCATCCCATACACAGGCTATTCCCTGTCTGAGTGTCAGATTCAGGCTTTCGACATACACAGACCAGCTGCTTACGACTATCTGAAAGTCATCATCAATCTCTGCAATATCATCCTCAATGTCGATTAATTCTTCCATTTCCGATACTGCCTCTTCTATTTCACCTAATCGGTATCTCTTATTCATCCATCACCGCCTCCTTATAAATGCACCTGACCACAAAACGCATGGTTCCTTTCTGGGAACAGGTAAAAAGAGTTAATTCTTTTTCTGTACCCTGTGTCTTGATGCTGTTATCATACGGATTTACTACCTCTGTCTCTGTTACCTCATAGATATGCTTCAGCCCATTTTTGTCGGTTATCATTACTTCATCACCTATGGATATCTGACTTAGTGGTGTAAAAAATGTGCCATATCTGCTGCCATTGTGACCGCACAATACACAGTTGCCACTCTCCCCAATCCCTGCTGTTTCTTCTATATGACCGATCCCGGCATTAAGCACTTTACTTGTGGTTCCTTCCATTACCGGATACCTGATATCTAACCCCGGTATCTCAATGATGCCGATAACACCGCCTTCTTTAAGAATGGCTTCATCCTCTTTACTAATGGAGGTTTGCTCTTCCTCCACATCTGTTTCTTCATCGTAATCTTCCTCCAATGTCTGCTCAAATTCACATATGAGCTGTTCTGTCTGTTTTTCTCCGGTTGCCCTCCAGAAAAAAGGGACTGCCATAATGGCAATCCCTGCTGTAATCAGTAGTCCTGCGACCACTTTTCTTATGCTCATATTATTCACTCTCCTATCGTGTTCTGCCCTCTCTGTCGGCTGGATAAGCACCTTTATCCTCTGCTACAATTGCTGCAGCTTCCATCCTGTCATCTGCTTCTCTTTCTTCCTCCGGTCCGCTCAGGTCTGCATCCACAGCCTTTGCGTTCTCAAGGTCAAGCTGGGCATTCAGTTCACACTGCCTAGCCAGCTTCTCATTCAGTTCCTCACTGTACGCAAATGGCTTGTCATACTCAGTCTTTGATGCTTCAAGGTCATTCTGGTACTGCTCAATCTTCTTTTCTAAGAAATCAATGTTCTCATGGAGTCCATTGAACAGGTTTTCCAGCTTTACCATGCTGCCGACCGGACTGGTGGAAAGTTCTGCCTTGTACTCAGTCTTTCCACGAAGCACCATGTAATTGATGTCAAGGAAGTTCTTTTCCACAAGCAGCTCAAATCCGTGGAATTTACCGATTGCAGTTGTCTCTCTGGTCTTGCATTTGCTGATTGCTTCAAGCATCATCGTTCCGCCATCCACACGCTCAGTATAGGTTGCTTTGCCTATAGTAATGGCAAATTCCGGATTATCAATCAGCTCTTTATCCCTTGCCTTTATATCCTCACGGACATTGGCAAGCTTTTCAGTTGCTGTCTTAATCAGCTTTGGGTACTTAATCATAAAGTTATCCTGCAAGCCATATCTCTGATTGTCATAGGATGCCTTCAAAAGCTTTAATCTCTGGACATCATTGTCAATCTCCATCTTCTCACGAATAAGAGGATTGCCTGTGGCGACTGCCTTAATCTCTGCATAGGAAAGTGTTGCCTCGTCGATGTCCTCACAGCTTCGGCTTACTGCCTTGCTTGTCATGACCTGACTGATGAATCGCTGCTTATTTTCGACGAGCGACCAGTTGTATGCATCAAAGGTTCCTTTGGTGACATATCTGTAGATTGCCACCTCTTCATTTTCGTTGCCCTGTCGTATGCCTCGTCCTTCCCTCTGTTCAATGGAGCTTGGCTTCCAAGGACAGTCCACATGGTGCATTGCAACAAGGTGTGTCTGCACATTGACACCTGTTCCACACTTATCTGTTGAACCGATAAGAACTTTCTTTTTACCTGTCCTCATCTCCTTAAAAAGTGCGTCCCTTTGTGCATCCGTCTTTGCATCATGGATAAAAGCTATCTCCTCTGCCGGAATACCATATTGGATAAGAGTTTCTTTCAGATAATCATAGATGGTGAAGTCCTTATCCGGTCCCGGTGTGCCGATGTCCGAAAAAATAAGCTGGCAGCCTATATGACCGTTGGCATTTCCTTTCTCATATTCTTTCCACACATTTTCTGCTACCTTATTGAGCTTTCCGTCAGGATTACTTGGTGCGTCCTTATCAATCAGCCTTGCATCTGTTCCGAGTAATCTTGCCTCATGAGTAATCTTTAGGAAGTTGTCCACACTTGGATCAACTCCACCGCCTCTGATACGCTCTGCCCTCACAACAAAGTCTTCCATAACCTGCTTTACATACCAGTCAGGCTCTGACTCCACTATGATAGGCTTCCCACCACGAAGTGCCGGCACATCAAGGTCAAGCATGTCTGCGGTCTGCACATCTGCTACCTCACGGAAGATATTCATAAGCTCCGGCAGATTCGTAAACTTATTGAATCTGCTTTTAAAACGGAAACCGTTTCCCTCTACAGTAAGCTCCAGTGCGGTTGTCACTTCACCAAAGTTCGCTGCCCAGGAATCAAAGTGATAAATCCCCATCTCTTCAAGTGCCGCTTTCTGTAAGTAAAGCTGCATGACATACATCTCACACATGGTATTGGATATTGGCGTACCTGTCGCAAACACAATGCCTCTGCCATCATTTATCTCAGACAAATACTGGCATTTAAGCTGCATATCCGTTGACTTCTTCGCTCCACTGCTGCTGATACCTGACACATTATTCATCTTGGAAAAAATCGCAAGGTTCTTAAAATTGTGCGCTTCGTCAACCATGATAGAGTCCACACCAAGTTCCTCAAAGGTTATAAGGTCATCCTTCCTGCTCTCATCAGATAGAGATTTCAGCTGTTCCTCCAGCTTTTTCTTCTGGCTTTCCATCTGTTTTACAGTCCAACGCTCCCCGTTACGCTCCTTCATCTCATCAATCGCATAGCTGATTTCATCAATCTGCTCATTGAGCATTCTTTCCTTTCTCTCTGCTGAGATCGGGATTTTTTCAAACTGCGAGTGCGACATGATGATACAGTCATAGTCACCTGTTGCAATCCTTGATACAAACTGCTTTCTACGGCTCTTTTCAAAATCACGCTCTGTGGCAACTAAGATATTTGCTGACGGATAAAGCCTTAAAAACTCTGATGCCGTCTGACCGATAAGTGGCTTTGGAACAACCATGATCGTCTTATTGGCAAGTCCGAGTCTCTTCTGCTCCATGCAGGCAGCCATCATCTCAAAGGACTTTCCGGCACCAACGCAGTGTGCCAACAGGGTGTTTCCTCCAAGAAGGATTCTTGCCACCGCATTCTTCTGATGTGGCTTTAACTCAATCGCCGGATTCATTCCCGGAAACTGTAAGTGACTTCCGTCATACTCACGCAGACGGATGTTATTGAATGTCTCGTTGTAATACTCCACATATTTCTGTCTTCGCTCCGGCTCTGCAAACAGCCATTCCTTGAACTTCTCCTTGATCATGTTCTGCTTTTCCCTTGCAAGCATTGTCTCATTCTTATTGACTTCGTAATGATATTTGCCATCACCGTCATCAATCCTGTCCCTGACTGTTACAGTTTTAAGGTTCAGCGTATCCTCAAAAATAGAATAAGCATCCATGCGGCTTGTACCATAAGTCTTAGTAGCTGCCACTGAATGCTTATCCATGCTCTTATTCTCGATGAACCATTCCATGCTCATCTTATTTAAGTGTACCTGAATGCCTGTATTGTAAAACTGGCTTCTGACTGCCCTTGCCCGTCTTGGTGTATTGAGAAGCTCATAGATAAACTGCTCATAATCAAGCGGCTCAATCCATGTCGTACCAATCTTTACATCAATATCCGAGGCTTCAATCCATTCCGGCTGCACCTTTTCAAGTGCTGCCACATTTCCTGCAAATCTTTCTGCCTGCGGATTGTCTGTATCAGCCGCCATAGCCTTTGCTACACGAAGTTTGTCTCTCACATTTCCGGATAGATACTCGTCTGCTGTCTCCCAGCCGATATCCAGATTATTCTCGTTGTAGCGGTCGGGATTTAGGAAAATCAATCCATCCAGCTCTTCCACAAGAACTGCCCTTCTAAGCTCTGCCAAAGCATCATCACTTAGCGTTATCTCATCCACTGTCTGTCCGGACTTTTCTGCAAGTTCTTCCTTTGCATTTGTAATATCCGGCTCATAGATAGAAAGCATATAGGCAAGATTTACATATCCAAATTCATTGACGGATACATTTAATGCTTCCACAGCAGTCTCAACCCTGTCTATGACAGTCTTTGCCTTAATCGTCTGCTTATAAAACATATCCGCTTTTTTCACCTCCCCATCTTCGTTTACTTCCTCAAGACTGCAAAGAAGTGGATAATCGCTGTCATCCCTGAATGCTATTCTGTTTGCTTTTGAAGTAATGGCTCCATACTGCTTTACGAAGGCATCATATTTTACATTAAGAAGTCTCTGCTTATCAGAAAGCTCCTCCTCGCTGCAGCCATCCATCTGGATATCAATCAGCTCTCTTGTTATCTGTCTGATTTCATCAAGGCTTCGGATTCGCTCCTCGGCAGTCTGTGATACTTCTTTTCTTACCATCTCGGAATTTTCCCTGTAATAGAGCTTTCCTTCAAAAAATGTGTAAGTGTAGTTTCTCACATCCGGATCAGCCGGGATAACTTCCTCCGTCTGCTCCGCCTCATCTGCCACTCTCTCAAAATCTGTCATCTGTGCTTTGATATTTCCGATTGCCTTATTGAGAGCCTCGTACATATTGAAGTTCTCATCATTATTCACACAGACTGTATATCTGCTGTCCTGTCCGTAAATCCTTGTATCATATTCCATAGAACCAAGCATCATTTCCGGATGCTCTGCAAAATAAGAGTTGACTGCAATGCCATTCTCAGTCACACCAAGGTGTACCCAGTCAGGCTCAATATCAATCTTTCTCTCCCTCTTCTGCAAAAACAGGATATCTGCTGTCACTTCGGTTCCTGCATTATCTTTAAATGCAGTATTCGGAAGTCTTACTGCTCCCACAAGCTCTGCTCTTTCAGCCAGATACTTTCGGATAGTAGGATTTGCCTTATCAAGTGTTCCCTTTGTGGTGATTACTGCAACCATGCCTCCCGGTCTTACCTGATCAAGTGCTTTTGCCAGAAAATAATCGTGGATACGGAAGTTATACTTGTTGTACTTTGGATCAAATACCTTGTAATCACCAAATGGCACATTTCCGACAACCACATCAAAGAAGTTATCCGGATATGTGGTATTCTCAAATCCTGTGATACTGATATTGGCATTCTGATAAAGCTGCTTTGCAATTCTTCCTGAAATGCTGTCAAGCTCCACCCCATACAGCTTACTTCTCTGCATAGGTGCCGGCATACTTCCAAAGAAGTTACCGATACCCATAGATGGCTCTAATACATTGCCGCCTCTGAAACCAAACTGGACAAGTGCCGAGTTCATGCACATGGCAATCTCCGGTGAAGTGTAAAAGGCATTGTTTACTGTTGCCCTAGCTGCACTGTATTCCTCATCAGATAAAAGGTCTTTCAGCTCTGCATATTCTTTGCTCCAGCCTGCGTTATTCTCATCAAATGCCTGTGACAGTCCGCCCCATCCGACAAACTTCGACAGAACTTTCTGCTCCTCCGGTGTGGCAAGCCTGTTTTCTGATTCAATCTGCTTTAGAGTGCGGATTGCATCCATATTCCACTGGTATCTGGTCTTAGCACCGCCTTTTTCCATTTCCCAAAGATTATAGTGGAAATTGTGTTTCGTCTGCCCGGCAACATTCTTCTCATTTTCAAGACTTTCTACTTGCTGTACTGGTTCCTGCTTTGGTGTAAAATCTACAGTTTCCTGTGATTCTGTATCAGCCTGAATATCATCCACAGATACTGATACTGCATCATCTGAAACCACATGTCCATTCTCATCAATCTTGGTTTCCCAGCCATTCGCTATTGCTCTTTCCCTGGTTTCAAGACGATTGGCTTTTACACTATCCTCGATATCAAAGAATCTCTTATAGACCGGATTCATCTTATCCCTGTCAGCCTTCTGCTTTGTCTCCTGATAATACTTCTTCTGGTCTTCTCCGCAGTAAAATGGCTGTTTTACCATATAAGATAAGATTTCATATAACTCACGCCAATCGAGAGCACCTTCTTTACGCACACCATTCCTGTTCTTATAGCTGATCTTCACATATCCGCTTCTGATTGAGTACTCCACAAGACCATACTTATTGTTGGAATATGCCTTTCTTTCTGCATTATCTGTCCCTAATGCAATATCCCTGATAAGGTCAAGTTTATTGGGCATAAATGCAAAATCAGACTGCACCACATCCATAAGGAATGCCCTAAACGGAGTGTAGCAGCTGCAATCTGTTACAAGAATCTCCGCCGCATCACGCAGGTCTTCATCAAGCTCTGCAATACGCTTGGCATAATCAATCGGTGTAATATACTTAAGCTCTGATGGATCTTTTTCAGTTGTTTCAGCTTCTATCTCTGCACCATATTCTGCCTGTGTTACCATGCGGTCTTCATCGGCAGTTTCCTGTGGTGTCATGCCTTTTGCACTTACATAATCTCTGTTAGAAGCATAGCTCTCCGGCTCATCCGGTATTGCATAATCATCAATCTCTGATTCTGCCTCCTCCGGTTCCACTTCCCGGTATTCGGCATCAATGACCTCATCATCCTCACGGAGTCCGTCCATCGCAAGCTCATCAATACGAGGTGTCTCAGGCTGGTATTCCCCTGTAAGAATAAGGACACCAAGCTCTTTTTCGATATCTTTCCACGAAACATATCCTTCAACCTCTCCATCCTCATCTCGCCACTGAAAACGCAGTCCGTTCCCATGAAATGTGTCATATCCGTGCAGTCCCAGTCCGTCAACCGGCCAGCCTGCACCTCCCTGACCATATTCTGCTTTGATACGCTTTGCCCTGGTTCCTGCATCAATCTCTGTTTCAAAAATCTTGCATACCCTGCCCTTGCCACCGACAAAGCCTGTACCTCTCATAAGCACCTGTTTGATATACTCACCTGGTACTGTTGCAGACTTTTTGGGATTCAGATAATTGTATTTACCTGCTAATGCAGCTTTTCTGTCCTGCTCGAACTGACGCATAAACTGATTATTGTTTTCGTCCTCAGTATGAATGGTGCCAATGCTTGCCTGCCCGTTCTGGTCGAAAAAAAAGGAAGCCTGTGTATATTCGGCTTCCTTACTAACACCCAATGAATTGATTTCATCAAGTTCCCTATTCAGTTCTGTATCATCAGATTCTAGTGGAATCGCATCACTATCTGATTCAGTACCACTTCCTCTGCCTGCATCTTCGCCTGCTCTCTTATCTTCCACATCTCCATTGTCGATGACGGATTCTGTGGCTTGTGCTTCGCCAGATACTGCATCTCCAGTTGGTCGTACAGCTGATTCGCTTCCTCCTCTACCGCTGACATCTTCTCGTACATCTTCCCGAATCTCATCAGCGTCTTGTATCTTGCCGGCTCGTTCTCCTTTAGATAGTTCATCGCCATCCTTCCGTATTTGCCCAGCTTCGTGAGATCCTCCGTCTCGTCCGGCATCTCTATCTGCGGATAAAGCAGTCCGTCCACTTCCTTGTAAGTCATTTCTTCTAACATATCCAATTCTCCTTTCGCTCTCGATTGCCTTTAAGTTACGACTAAATTCTCTAAGAACACTACAGGAGACATCGCATACAATGGAACCAAGACGGTAAATGATCTCTTCGTCTTTGATATTTACGATCTGACTAAAATCCTGTTCTTGCACAGATAAGTCAAATCCGCATCTCGTCCCTACAGCATACATGACACTTGCATATACAAGCTGCTCCATGTCCATTTCCTGCTGTAAGCCATTGCGTTTCTTACTTTCTTCCTTTATCACACTACCTGATAGCTGCATAAGCTCGGTCATTCGGTCTCCGAACTCTTCTTTTATTATAAGCCAAACATCTGTTCCTGTAAACTGTTTTAATATATTTTTTAGAGACTCCCTGTCGCTGTTATCGTACTGCTCAATCTGACCTTCTGACACAAGAAAATCCACATAATCTTTAAGATTTTCTCCCTCAAGGTCCCATGTCAGCTTAACATTCTTCCCTCCGGTATCACTGATATCAAAGATATACCTCATGCGTGGATTCAGTGCCCTTGACGGGAAGATAGCGCAGCCTTTCGCACCACGCTTTACATATCTTCCCACCTTTTTCCAGGTATCATAATCTGCCATGAGTGTGCTTTTTTCCGGAGGTCTCTGAGCTGTTACCATAACGATATTGTCAAATTCATAGCGGTATAACTGACCTGCGACCTTTAACACATCCTTCCAGTTCTTTTCTGATCTGGTGATGTTACCAATTTCAGAATCGTATATCGCTTTGACCTTCATATCAACGCCCATACCTTTGTCCTCCTCTACTTAAACATCTCTGCAAACAATCCTTTAAATAGCTTTAACTCATCCTTATCCAGCTCGATTGCAAATTCATTGTCGATTGCCTGTTTTTCGCATTTATCCTTTTTCTTTGCAATCTTACGCACCACACGAAGAAGCACATAGCACTCCTTGGACTTTGCAATGCTCTGTTTAAAGGTCAGCTCATCCTCATCGACTGACTTCTGTGTCTGATAGATAATCTCTTTTAACTTATCATTGATACCATCTACTTCCTCAAGGGAAATAATAACGGATGCCTTAGAAGCACCCGATCTGTCCCACTCCTTATGAAGTTCCTTTACTAAAAACTCCATGTTCTTAATTACTGTTGTTGAATCACTTTTCATCTTGCTCTTCCTCCGTTTTCTTTTAATGAAGAAGGGAGCTGACCTTCGCTGATAGGCGCAAAATCAACTCCCTTCATGTCCTCTGCTCCAAGGACTATCTGCTCTGCATAATACATATCCATTGCCTTATTGATGGCATCGTCAAGCGACTCTGCCTTTACTTTCTGTACTCGTGAAAGCACTTCTTTTATCTCAACATCAAATTCCTGCTCCATATGATATCGCCTCCTGTAAAAATCTCATCATCGGCTCTTTTCTTCCTTTACCTGTCTTTCCTTAAAGCCTTCATCGTACTTTCCATCTTCCAGCCTGTCGTAAAAACAGTCCTCTTCAATCGTTCCGAAATCCTCATACATCTGGTGAAGGAAATCATTCTGCAGCTTCTTTGGTACATCATCATCCTTTGACATATCCTGATAAAAATAGAACTTCTGCTTTAGCTTTGCCCTGTAATCATAGATATCCTCTATCTTTTCCGGTGTGCCATACTCCCTCTTGTATGCCTTGAAATTCGTGGTTGAGAGTGTGGAACCAAGATAAATCCCATGCTCCCACGATACCCCGATTGTGGTATTGTCCTTTGTAGGCTTCTCATCCTTCGGATAACGCTTATACTCTGTCGCACCAAGGGCGATTGTAAGGGAACCTGACTTCATATCCATCACCACAAGATTCCTTGGTGATAATGCTTCAAGCACCATGTAATCATGGTCATTGAAGTTATGAAATGTCTGTCCCCTTTCAAATGAGCGGTTCTCCATTTCATAATGCAGGTTAAAATCATCCACCCAGCCCTTATCGGTCATTCCAATCTCCTTAAGCTTTGCAACACATTCAGAAGAACTGGCTTCTTTATCAAACCGAAATTCTTTGGAATCGTTATAAAACCCCTGAAGAAAATGTCCCAGCTGAATATCATCCAGACAGAATCTCGCAGATACAGTTACATTTGCTGCCCTGTAATACTCTGTGAAGTTATCTGCTTCACCAAGTGTCCTTCCAAGCTGCAACAGATGGTCTGCAAGCTCTGACATGTCATCAATTGCTATAAAACTCTTATAATCATCCAGAGTCATCAGCATATTTATCTCTGTTCCCCTGTCGTTTTCTGTTACCAATATCATATCTTTTAAATCCATTCTTACCTCCAGTCTCAGAGAGGGACTATGCCCTCTCTGCAAATTTCCTGTTATGGTCTTCCTATCACAACAATCTTTCCTGTGCTTGCCACATCCCTGTAGACCACACCAAGACTTTCATTAAGTGCCTCTACCACCTTGCCATTTCCGACATATACTGCCACATGGCTGATGTTCTTATATCTTCCGTTGCTTGTAAAACTGTAGAAGATAAGGTCTCCCGGCTGTAACTCATCAAAGGAGACAGTCTTTCCGGCTTCATCCAGTCCCTGTGCCTCCGCTGCCGCTGTGGTTGCACCGCCGAAACTAATATCCACGCCTGCATCCTTCCATGAATAATAGGCTAAGGAGCTGCAGTCATAATAGTTACCGCTGTCTCTTAAATCCTGACTATAAGGGAAGCCAACTCTGTGAAGTGCATAGGAGCAGACTGTTTTCTGCCTGCTGTCTGTAATTCCACTAAGGATGGCATTGATTTCATCCTCAGTCATGGAGCTTACTCCCGGACTTCCGCCTCCGCCGCCACTTCCGCTTCCGGCATATCCAAGCTGTCCCATAAACTCCGGACTCATGATCTGCTCAAGCATTTCCACCTGATCAGAATTAAATCCATAGACCGAAATCATATCTCTGTACGATTTCAGTGTGACATTCACATACAGAACCGACTTCGTGACAGTAGTTACATTACCGTCTGCATCTGTTTCTTCCACATCCTTTGTTCCGGTGCTTGTGGTGTATGAACACATATCATTTACAACTGCCTGCAGCCAGCCTTTAGAAGTATCATTCATGACTGTTGCAGTATCTCCGACACCATGCTTGACCATATAGACTGCCATGATGTCATAGTAATTGCTTGGATTTTCTTCCATACCTTCATAATCCACATAGACAAGCTCTCCAAGGTCATATCCGGTATGCTCATTCACTTTCGTGTTCACATCCCGGTTAAACTCCTGCACATAAGCACTCGTTACTGTCTGCACGGTATCTCCTGATTCAAGTGGTGGCAGGAATAAAGCAAATGGAGAATTGTAAAGGATTGCTATCACCGCTATAACCGGAACCGCAATCATGGCAACTACAAGAACAAGTAATAAAAGCACCAATCCGATAATCGGTGCAGCTGCCTTTACCCAGGTAATCGCTTTTCGCACAATCAGATCCTTTACCAGCTTTGCCACACTATCCGTCTGATTCTCCTGTGCTTTCATCTTATCCAGAAAGAACTTTATCTTCCTGCTCCGGTTTGTCATCTTTTCATCCTTGACCTCTATGGACACACCTGCCGCATATCCGGCTGCCATGCCGATTGCCGTGCCTACTCCCGGTGCAACCGCTGTTCCTGCCGCCGTAGCAGCTGCCTTTGTAGCAGTTTTCGTTGCAACCTTGGCAGTAGTCTTTGCTGTTTCTTTTGCCGTCTCTTTAGCTACAGTCTTGGCTGTATCTTTGGCAGCTTTCTTTGCTGTCTTTTTTGCCAGCTTCTTTCCTGCCTCTACCTTCTTGATACGCTTCTTTGCCTCGGCTGCCGCCTTTTTCCTGAAAAGTGCTGCACCCTTAGAAGCAGTTCCGGTAACAGGGCGGCTTGCTTCATATGCAAGATATGCTGCCTGCGATACCTCCTGACCGCCTTCCACCTGATCTGTTACTGCCCCGGCTACAAGTGCTCCAGTTCTTCCTGCAATGTGAAGATTCGTGTTCTTGGTCTTGATGGAAGTGTTTGATTCCTTAAGGTTTTGCTTGAATCTTGATAATCCCTTATTCTTCGGCTCCGACTGATGAATGGTACTCTTGCGATAGGACTTCTTTCTATCCGTATCAGTTACCTTTGCACCAGCTGTCTTAGGACCTCTCTCTACTGTATAGATGTTACTCCCCTTAATCTTGGCTCCCTTTGGTTCGTGGGCATGAATCTTGGCTTTCTCCTTGGTGTGAATGACCATCGGTTTGTCATCAACCTTTCTAATTTTCAATTTTCTCACCTCCTACTTTGAAAAATAAAATAAGCCGCTAGGGAGCAAAAATTACTCCTTAACGGCTATGTAAAATCATTCAATATTCAATTATTAAAAGCAACATGAAACTGAAATTTCACGCAGACTATTCCTATACCGTAATGTCTATTCTGACCGATGATTTCTTCTCACCAAAATGCTTTATTTCGATATCCTTCATTTCCTCTATAACATCTTTTTCAATTTGGTGAACATCACTTAATTGTAAATCTCGCTTCGAATCATTTACTATTTTTGCTGCCTCATCTACTGAAACAGTTGTATCTGATGTTAACTGTTCAGACATTTCAGTATCGTTTGAATCCTCTGCAACCTGCCCCTTTTCTATAGATGTCTCTACAATTTCCTCTTCTGTTGGCAAATCCCTATATTCTGTACTTTTTACAAATCTTGTGAATGACTCTACAGCTCTAAAAGTATTTCCCATGATACGTTGAGCTTCCTTAAGCTTTTCACTCTTTGGAATATTTGGATTATTCACGATACTTTTTAGTTCTGCCAAATTTCCATTCATCTCATTTACTTGAAGCCTTTGAGCCTCTTCTTTTGTCTTACATCTCTCCAACCTACGCTCATAAGCTTCTTGTTCCATTCTTGCCGCTTTATATTCCATATAGGCTTTAGGGTCTTTCTGACGAATAGCATCTTCTTCTGAAGCTGTTAATTCTTGACCGCTTGCAATCTTGTTATAAATCTGACTATATGCAGAACTTTCTTTGTCTCGCTCAAGTTGCTCTCGGAAATGCTGAATCATGCTTTCTTCCTGACTTGTTACAGTCATACCCTCTTGCTTCTTTACAACATCCCCGGTAGCCTTCTTTTGCTCCCAATCATTTACTAACTGCATCTGATTCACAGCGTTTCGTATTGTACCTGCAATCATAGCACACCTCCAATTCCCGGTTAATGCTACGATTAAATAGTGATATCAAACTTCATACCCTGTGTTGCCTTTTCTTCTGTTATCTTACTCCAATCCAGTTCAGAAATCTTTTCAAGTAATTCTTCTTTTGAATTTGCCTGAATTGTAGTCCGCTTAACAGTTACATCCTTCTTTTCCTGCTTTTTCTCCTCTGCACGTTTTTCCTTTAATTCTTCAAGCCGTTCTTTCTGCTTTTCTGTAATCTTCTCCAAATCAGCAAAAAGTGTCATCTTTCCATCATCATCAAAGGACATAGTTAACTTATTTAATACAGTTCCACTATTGTCTGTCGTTCCCCAAGCACGTTCAAACCCAAACTGTTCATTGATTTTATCTGACATCTCAACTGCAGTTTTTACCGTAGACAATTTTTCCCGTGCATATTTCTCATCGGATGCCATTCTTTCAAGTTCAGCACTTGAAAAAACAACTGTAAATTCCTTATCGCTTTGGTCTACTAATCCTCTGAAATCATCGCCTTTATCAGCAATAATAAAATCGAAATCCGCATTATCCTTACGCAATGTTTCCAGATATTTCTGTGCCTTAGAAGATAACTTATCTTCGCTGGATTTTATTTTCTGTGCATTGGGCTGCACATCTTTTGCTTTCTCTGTGTTATTTTGCTTACTAACAGTATTGCTCTTATAATAATCTGTTACCTGTGTTAAATTAGCTGCTCTAATCATGGTATCATCCTCCTTGAAAATTGATACAGAAATCCGTTTCTATATCTGTAATATCGGCACTTTATATCCAAAAGTTAATAGTGCGTAAAATTCAAAGTTTCTGTTGCTTTCAATCTCTCCGCATGACTGAAAGTTTTGAGTGCCTTATATTTATCTAAATAATTTTTGCATCTGCTTCTCGAAGCTTTTTAAAATATTTTTCTTTATTCTTATTAAACATTGTTCCGATAGCTGATTCATTAAGTATTACACTATAGCCTTCTTTTATGGCCCCTAACGCAGTCAATGCTACGCACCCACCACCATCAACTCCTACGATTTCCACACATTCAATCTTATGTGCTTTTAAGAACTCATTAAGTTTAGGATTGCTAAATGCGTTTCCCTCATATTTTATGAAAACATAATCAGATATAACATGAAGATTGCTAACTAGTTCCACTTCTTCAGTTCCTTCATAAGCCTTAAATGGTGCAAGCTTATTTATTAAATTTTTCTTCATGATATTTTTGATTATAAACAACCACATTACTTTCATTTGCGTCAATAACTTCGTTTACAGTTTGAATCAGAATTTCATTATCATATTTAAAGTATGTAGCGTGATTTTTTCCAACACATACATTCTGCATATCAATTACCAACAATGCTTTTTTCACTTTCTTTCCCTCCGTCATCTTCAAATTCATCTAATACTTTGCATTTTTATATGAAATCAATATATGTGCAGGTGCAAATAATAGCGATGCTACAATCAATAATACAGACCTGCTCATAATTCCACTGAAGATGAAAATTACGGATGGAATAATAGATAATGTCAATGCTTTAAAAATCGTATTATTTCTAAAACAAATAATCCATATCACACAATAAAGTATAATTAAAACGACATTTGCTATTAAATATATCGCAAAAGCTTCATCAGACCACCAACCGAACCAGGTTCCAGGAATATTGACAACCATAAATCCGAAACACCCAAATCTTCCTATCTGTTCTACAACTTCAACACCTTTATTATTCCACTTATTTTCAAAACCATCTTTATACTTTAATGTAAAAATAATATTGGGTACCATGATTACTGCTATAAATACTGCCCCAAAAATGTTTATCCACTCCATCATGTTCTCACCTTCAAATTCAAATAAACGCGTGCTTTTATAGCTCGCCTCTCAAACGTGCTTCTATATC
>ENA-OPBE01001566-OPBE01001566.1-human-gut-metagenome-genome-assembly--contig:-NODE-1566-length-19474-cov-2.208662_pt1 | contig 19474 bp, 15 predicted proteins | sample MGYA00241066_ERZ501448 | MGnify/ENA primary metagenome ERZ501448 (study PRJEB25962, sample SAMEA2042585) | human gut metagenome | biome: human gut; feature: human-associated habitat; material: faeces...
AACAAAATGGTACACTGTATTTATAAAGAAAATTACAGGGTGTTTCATTATTATTAACACCTTTTTACTTACGCTTCCAAACTTATAATCATATTTGAACTTTATTACTTTTTCGATTTTTTCTATATATTCTTCTTCATTTCTATTTTTAATAATATAACCATTTTTATTATTATCAATTATATCATTAACTCCACTAGCAATTTCATAAGCTATACAAGGTATACCATAACTCATAGCCTCTAAAAGTACCATTGGAAGTCCTTCTGTTTCAGAAGCCATTAAAAATAAACTTGATTTTAACATATATTCTTCAATTTCTTCTTTGTTTTTATAACCAGTAAGTATAATTCTATCATTCATATTTAAATCATTAATTAACTTATTAAGATTATTAAATTCTTTACCATCGCCAATGATATATAATTTCCAATCTTTTTCTTTTATTTTAGAAAAAGCTCTAATAATATCATCATTTCTTTTACCATAATCTAATCTGCTTATAGTTATAATATTCTTTTTATCCAGTTTACTTTGTTTACTAGGTATATAATATAACATATTAGGTACCAAAACTACTTTAGTATGTTTATTCTTAATTAAAAACTTTTTATAATCATCTTCTAAAGTTTTAGTAAGAGCAAATAAATAATCTATATTATAATATTTATTCTTTAATATATTGATATATCTTTTATTATTATTATGATAATGATGTTCTTGTGCTATTTTAACTGAATTATCATTACCATATTTACTAAGTAAAGCACTAAAATCATATCTAGTGGAAACTATATATTTACTATCACAATTTTTTATATAGTTAATTACTCTAATTTTCTTTTTCGTTAATATACTAACAGACCTTATACCCTCTTTTAATATATTAAATATTTTATGATTATGAAAAGCATCTAAGAATTCTTCTTTATTTGGACCATCATCATATAAATATTTAACTTTAATTTTATCATTAAGTTTATTAGCTTGTGTCTTACTTAGTTTATAAAATGACATAATTTCAATATCGTAATCATCACATAAACTATTTGCAGTATTAATTGTAGCACTTTCTATACCACCATAACCTAGATGTAATAACAAGAAACTTATTTTATTATCTTTAATACTAACTTTTGTATCTTCTAATAATTTAACTTTAATTTTCAACATAAAAATAATCAAAGCTAAAAATATTGAAAAATTAGTATATATATATGTACATCCAACTACTAAACTAATTGCAAAAAATATACCTAATCCCATATATAACATATATATTTCTAAATCACATTTTTTAATATTTTTTAAAATAAATATAGTAGTTTTTATAAAATAATATATTGGTATAAACAAGAATAATATAAACCCAATTAAGCCAAAGTTAAATAAAGCCATAAAGAAGTCACCTTCAATAGCAAAAATACTAGTAACTTGATTTAAAAATCCTGTACCAAATAATTTATATTTAAAAGTTGCATTCATGAACATTTCTTTATTATATAGAAATTGCTTTTTTCTATTTTCAGAAGGATGTATCTCTTTATTTTCCATTTTATCTTTTAATATATTACTTGCTTTTTGATTCCATTCTAAGAATCTAAAAGTTTCTCTCAAATCACTATTAGGATATTCTTCTCTGATTTTGTCAAATTCAGAGAAATTAGCTAATCCAGACATTTCATTTAAATTGTAATCCGTAGAAGCATTATTATAATTAGATTTATTAATTTCAGTATTATAATGTACTGGTGTATAATTATATGCACTGAACATTGCAATTGCAAAAAACAAAACTATTAAAATATTATCCCTATATCTTTTAAAATCTTTGTTAAATACTTTAATAAGAGCATATATAATAATATATAGTATTAAAACAGCAAGAACTATATAATATGGAACCTTTGTTCCAAGAAGACAAGCCGTAATTACAAAAAATAGAATAAAAATTATTTTTTGAAAAATATTTTTTTCTGGTTTCAATATAGTATATAAAGATATAGGAAATACTACTGATAAAGCATGTCCAAAAATTTGTCCAGAAAAATCCCAGCCTCTATAACCAAGTTTAGAAGGATCAGAATATGAATATGTTAAAAAAGAAGTTTTAGTTATTATTGATAGAATAAATAAACCTGTATAAATAATAAAAGTATACAGAAGACATTTTTTCATATTACTAAGTAATTTACTCTTGTCATAAGAGTAGCAATATAAAGTGTTAAATGAAATAAATAAAGCAATCATATAAGCAATATTTAGAATAAACCTAAACTCTTGAAGTATAACACTATTAAAAATAACTAAATTATAAATAAGCAGTAAATGTATAAACATATAAATAACAAAAGTTATTATATAGATGATCCATTTCTTTCTGTTAGGGTTTTTAAATAATAAATAAAAAGTAATTCCAAAGACAAATAAAGGTTTTAAATATGTAGATATATTTATAATATAATTCATATTAGCCAAAGTAGATAAAATGTCTAATAATGGTTGTAATAAGACAAATATAAATAATAATTTTACTATAATATTATACTCTTTTTCTTTCATTTTCTATTGCTCCTTAAATAATTGTAATATTTTCTTTTTTATACTATTATTATCGCTAGTATAATTTAATAATCTTTCATCTAAATAATCATATTTTTTAGGGTTATCTAAAATATCTTTAATTATATTTTGAACAGAAATATCTGTATTTGGAATTATTATTCCATAATGACCACCATCCAATATTTCATTAGGACCTACTGTATCAGTAGAAATAATTTTCTTTTTTAAAGTTAACGCTTCTTTTATAACAATACCATATCCTTCACTATCACTTGTAAGAATAAAGTAATCACAATTTTTAATATAAGGATATGGATTTTTTTTAAGACCTAATATTTCAACAAAATCATTCAAATTTTCATCTTCAACTTGTTTTTTAATTTTTTCTAAATTAGGACCATCGCCTATTAATTGAATTTTAAACCTATAACCTTTTTTCTTCAAGTTATTAGCAGCATTAACTAGTCTGTCCTGTCTTTTTTCATCTCTCATTTTAGCAACATTAGTAAAAGTAATAGTTCTATTATTAACATCAAATTCTAATGCTTTTTTCTTCACATCATCTTCATTAATAAAATTATAAATAACACTTACCTTATCTCCAGGTATTGAATACTTTTTACAAAAACTCTCTTTAGCCATTTTTGAAACACAAATAATTTTATCCATTTCGTCATATGTTTTTTTTGCTTCAGTATCTGATATTCCTATATCAAACTTTGATACATCACAGTGAATCCAAGCTATTTTTTTAATATTCTTTTTTATATCACTAACCCATGTAGCACTACGACCTTCAATATATCCAACTGCAAAAGAATAATCTTCTTTATTAGCAATTCTATTTATAGTTTTCTTTCTAAAATATGGTAGGTATCTAAAAAGTATATATTGAAAAATATTTTTTTTAATTTCATAAACTTTCACTTTATTGGATAAATCTTTTAATAAAATTCCTTTCTTATCCAAAAGATATAAACTAATATCATACTTATCAGATAAAAAATTCACTGTATCTAGAAGTGACTTTTCAGCACCACCCATATCCATAGTATAACCAAAAAATAATATTTTTTCCATATAATCACTACTTTCTTATTTTGCTTAATATCAAAACACATGGGTACATAATAACTATCCAAATTTTTGCAGGATGATCAGATAATAATTTACTAAATTTAACTTTAGCATATATGCCAAACAATAAATAACAATAAATATTATATAAAGATTTATCAATATTATATAGTTCTCTATAATAAAGCATTGTTCCTTTTGGATTCCTTTTTACCAAATCAAAGTAATTATTTGAATACCCACTATCAAGATATTCTACAATAGTACCAACATAATTCATTGTCATAACAGAATAATCTTTAGATATTTGAAGCATAAGATAACCATCAGGAACGAACTTCTCATTATCAATTAAAGGATAAGAATAATTCTTTAAAACATCACTCTTCCATACTATACATTTATCACCACTACATTTATACTTATTATATATATCATAAAATTTGCAAATAGTTTTATCCGGTGGCAATTTACTGCCAACAACATTACCATTAGTGTTTGAAGCTAAATATACAATACCAGCTATATCTTTTTCATTTTCAACATATTGAATATCTTTTTTTATTCTATCTATAAAGCCTTCATTCATCATATCATCAGAATCAATTGTAATCATATATTTTGTATGACACTTTTGATGTGCTATATTAACAGCAGACATTTTTCCACCATTTTCTTTAAAAATATACTCTATAATTATTTTTTTTTTCTTTTTAAACTTGTTTATCAGTTTTTCAGTATCATCAGAAGAGCCATCATCAATAACTAACCAAACTAATTCAGGATCATTTTGACAAATCAAAGAATTATATAATCTTGTTAAAGTTTCTTTTCTATTATAAGTAGGTGTAAACACAGTAAACATATAATCACATTCTTTCTTTAATACATATATATATTTTAGTTATAAATAAATAAAAGAAAACAATAAGCAAATTATTATAATTTTTAACTATTCGTTTAGTAAATCTATCTAATTTATCACAATTTGCATTAGTAATAATAGATATTATTTCATCATCTTTTAAATATTTTTTAATTAATTTTTTATTTTTAAAACTAACACGATAAAGTTCAAATAAAGAGTGTATTATTAAATAACTACAAGAATTATAAATTAACTGTCTTTGTTCTTTATCAAAATTTAATAATGTAGTATGCTTATAATATAATAATATATTATTTAATCTATTAACAACTTTATCAGTAGATAAAGAAAAAGTAATACCATTTTTATTGTTAACATAATTATATAATCGTTCATTTAATATACCAATTTTTATATTTTTATCAAGTAAATCCAAATAGAATGTTAAATCTTCCAAAAAATTTATTTTATCATCAATAAGTAAATTACCCAAAGAACTTTTTCTTATAAATAGAAGTTGCATATAACCAGGAATTTCTCCAGATAGAAATTTATTTTTAAATTCTTTAATTTTCTTCTCGTTATCTAGTACACAATAATTTGGATATTTCAATTCAGTATTATATAATTTGTCATCAACATAATTATTATAATGAAATTTAATTATATCAAGATTATCTTTTTTTTGAAGCAAAACTAATTTTTTAATAGCTTCTTTATCAATATAATCATCAGAATCAACAAACATAATAAACTCTGATTTAGCTTTTTTTATACCCAAATTTTTTGTTTTACTAACTCCCTCATTTTTTTTGTTAATAACTACTATTCTTTTATCTTTATTTGCATAGTCATTAAGAATATTCAAAGTATTATCAATACTACCATCATTAATTAACAATATTTCAATATCCTTATATGTCTGATTAATAATAGATTCTACACATCTATTAATAGTTTTTTCACTATTATATATTGGAACTATTACACTAACTTTACTCATTACATAACCTCCATATTTACTTTATTTAAAAAGTATTAAATATAATTTATAATCAATAAAAGAAACTATTTTTTTTATTTTTTTCTTTATATTATAAGTAGCTATATTTTTGTAAACTTTATCTTTTTTTAGCATACTATAATACCTCTTATATTCTTCACCTTTTAACCATTTTCCTTTAATAATAAGACATTCGGTCAAATAAGTCAGTATTGCTGCTTTTTTTATATCATTAGGCTTATCATTTAAATTATTTAAAATATCACAATATTGATAATAAGTATCAAAGCTCTTCTTAATAACCCTATCATAATTATTTGAACTAGTAATACTACCATTTCTTTGAATATAATGATAACCAACATAGTTCATACTCGATATTGTATCAGCATGATATAAAACAAGTGGAATGAGACCATAATCTTCATGAAGTCTACCAACATTAAATTTAAAATCATATTTCTTCCAAAATGAAGTCTTATAACAGTAAAAGCACGCTGCTTCAACAAATTGTCTAGTAATCAATTCCTTAATAGCATCTTCCATCTTTTTATTTTTATAATCAACATAACTTTCTTCAGACAGTTTGACACCATTATCATCTTCCAATAGACAATTAAATCTAACTATATCAACAGGGTCACCAATAAGTATTTGATTTAATTTACTTAATAAGTCTTTATCAAGATAATCATCGCCATCAACAAATAGTATATAATCACCTGAAACATAGTTTAAGCCAAAATTTCTAGCATCACTAAGACCTCCATTTTTCTTAGTAAAAGACTTAAATCTATGATTATTATTAACATATTTATCAATTATATTTTGGCTATTATCTGAAGAACCATCATTTACGACAATAACATCAAAATTAGAATAACTTTGTTCACTTAAACTTTTCAAACATTTATCAAGATATTTTTCAACAGTATAGACAGGAACAATTATACTAAATTTCATATTTCTACCTCCTAAAAATTATTTTTAAAGCTTTTTTAGGATTTTTTAAAGCTTTAAAAGGATAAGTTAGAAAGTTTACATATCTATCAAATTTTAAATATCTATTATACTTATGTGTTCCCTTTTCTACACCATATTTATTAATATATTCAACTCTTTTTTTATTTTGTCTCTGTTCTCTTTTGCTATGCCAAGAACCATTAAAATGATGAATAGCATAAGTATTTGAAGTAATTTCAATTTTTCCACTAAACCAATTTTTAGGGCAAAAATAATCATGTGGATATAAAACAACATCACCTAAATCTTGAAATGTATCATTAGGTATTAAATTATAATTTTTAATAGTGGCTTCAGTAATTCTTATTACATTAGTAGTCAAATCAAATGTACCATCATCTTTAATAAATTTCAAATCATCATACTCATCAAGTAACATCTTAATCCATTTATTACCTTTTTTCGCAGCCATAATACCCGTAGGAATATAATTATTATTTTCAAAACTAGAAAATGCATTATTGTCTAAAAACACATCAATGTTTTTAATTATTTCAACATCTGTATCCATATAGATACCACCATAGTTATACAAAACAAGTAATCTAACATAATCAGTAACAAATGCATATTTTTTATTTTCATATGCCTCTTTAACATATAAATTAGAATTAACATCAAAATTATCTTCATTCCATTCAATTATTTCATAATCAGGAAGATATTTTTTCCAAGAATTTATACATTTCATCATAAAATCAGATTTCTTACCTCTACCAAACCAACAATAATGAATAGTTTTAGGAATTTTTTTCATTTACTTTTCCTCCAAATTTATTTTTAATTTTAGATAATACACCTTTAATGCTATCTTTTAAAGCCAAATATTCAGTATTCTTATGAGTAAATATAATAATAGTTATCAAAGATAAACATCCAAGTAATATAGCTTTAATAATCCATGCTATGTAATTAGAAGATGGAAAATATTTAGAAATGGCATAAACAATAAATCCAAGCACAACGGTTATACATGTATATTTTGCATACTTATAATAATATTTTTTAATGTTTTTCTTTTCGAATATTGAATCATAAAGTAATTTAGGATCAGTCCAAAATATAGTAAATAGTCTTGCAATTGCAGTACCTAAAAATACTCCGGCAACCCCAATAAGCTTAGTTAAGATTATTGATACTACAATATTTATAATAACTTCATATAGTGGTACAAGTCTATTTTTTTCAAATAATCCACTGGTTGTTCTAAATGTATAACAAGTAAATTGCATTCCATTAACAAACAAAACCAAAACAATAGAAAATAATATAAAATCAGAAAATAAGTATTCTTTTCCAAGCCATATATTTATAAAATCATTTGTTAAAGCCATTAATAAAATGCAAATTAAAGAATATATAAAGAAACATAAGTAAAAAGAATTATAAAAAACTTGTTCTTTCTTTTCCTTTTTTTCAATAGCATTAAGATTACCAACACCAGTTTCTAAAGAAGAAGTAACCTGACTTATAAACATTGAAAGATAACTAGTTATTAAATAATAGTTAGAATAAATACCAACATATTTAACTCCCATCATTGATGATAAAATAATATTATCAGAACCATTAAGTATAGCGGGATTTAATCTATAAAATACTAAAGATTTAACTTTATTGCCTATTTCTTTTCGTTCTTTATCAGATATATTCTTATTCGTTTTTTCTTTTATAAAAGGAAACATTTTATTTGCCTTTATAGACAAACAAGAACAATTTAAAATAACACAAACAAGTTGAATAATAAGATACAAAACATAACTTTTAGTTAATAATAACACAACAATTTGTAAAATCATTTGTACCCACTTAAAAATTTGATTATATATAGATACAATATAACTTTTTTGATAAGCATTTATTAAAGCTATTTTATAGTAGTAAAAGTATCCACCAGCAGTACTTAATAAAAACAAAATATAAATAAAATTTAAGTTTTCTTTAACCTTAGGAGGATCCTTAATTATATATCCCATAAAAGGTATAACCATTAATCCAAGCACTATCATTGCAGTACCTATAATCATATAAACTTTTTTATAATATTTTAATATTACTTTAATCTCTTCCTTGTCATTATTTGCTACAGGTTTATATAAATAATAAATAAGTGCAGTCCCAAAACCAAGTTCCACTATTGACAATGTTGACAAAATATTAGAAAACAATCCATTAATACTTAAATAATCATTAGTTAAAAGCTTTATAAAAATAGTTCTACTAACAAAGCTAAGAACCAACGAAAAGATTTGCATCAGAATACCAACTGAAGTATTCCTAACAAAATTCTCAGTTCTTGAATCATTATTATTTTTTTTATTCATAAACATATCATCCTTCTCAATTAATATCAGTCTATATATATATTAACAAAAAAAAAGGTTTTTTTCAACCTTTCTACTTAAGTTTACAATCATATGTAAAATATTAACTTCTTGTTTTTTTCTTGATTTTAGAACAATTATCAATTGTTTTTCTTCCAACAGAATCATAATATACATTATATTTTTCTACATCGGATAATTTATAACAATTTCTACCATCATAAATTCTAGGACTTGCCATTAACTCTTCATATCTAGCTATGTCACATTCCTTAATCATAGGCCATTCAGTCATAATAAGAACAGCATCAGTATTCATAATAGTACTATCAATATCAGTAAAATAACTAATACTTCCTACTACACCATCATCTTCTAATTTGTATGAAATTCTCTTTTTAAAACTTTCTATTGATATTGGATCATAAGCTTTAATTACTGCACCAGCATCCAATAATAATTCAATATTATATATAGAAGGAGCTTCTCTTAAATCATCAGTACCAGGTTTAAAAGTTAAACCAAGTACAGCTATATTTTTACCTTTTAGATTACCAAAATCACCTAATAACTTTTCATATAATTTAATTTTTTGACTTTCATTAACATCAATACAAGCCTTAACAGTTCTAAGTTCTGCACCAACTTGTGAACTCAAATAATGAAGAGCTTTAGTATCTTTAGGAAAACAGCTTCCGCCATAGCCTATTCCAGCATTTAAAAATTTATTGCCTATTCTAGAATCAAATCCCATTCCCTTTGATACATCTTCAATATTTGCACCAAGCTTCTCACATAAGTTTGCAATTTCATTAATATAAGAAATTTTTAATGCCAAGAAATCATTAGAAGCATACTTAATCATTTCTGCACTTCTTCTATTCGTAGATAATAAAGGCACATTATATGGTTCTTTAGTTAATGGTTCATACATTCTTAGTAATACCTCTTCTGCTTCCTTACATTCAGTACCAATTACAATTCTTGAAGCATAAAGAGTATCCCTCACTGCAGTACCCTGAGCTAAAAATTCAGGATTACTAGCAACATTAATGTTAATTCCATCTCTAACATTATTTTTTAAGTATCTTTCAACTTCATCATTAGTACCAATAGGTACAGTAGATTTAACGACCACTACCACATCTTTCTCTACTGATTTAGCAATTTGTTCACACACACCATAAACATAATCTAAATTAGCAGATCCGTCTCTTCTTTCAGGAGTACCAACGCCTATTATAATAACATCTGCATCTTTATATGCCTTCTTATAATCGGTAGTATAAATAAGCCTATTACTATTTTTTTGCATAAGTTCTTCTAAACCTTGCTCATAAATAGGACTTATACCACTTCTCATCTTTTCTATTTTCTTTTCATCAATATCAACACAAGTAACATTATGTCCAATATTAGCTAATGCTACACCTGTTACCAACCCTACATATCCTGTTCCAGCTACTGCTATTTTCACTTCTATTACCTCCATCATGTATATACATCATAACATTATTTAGCCTTGAAATCAACCCTAATTAATACTTAAATTACCACTAGTAGGATAAATTTGAATATAAGTATTACCATCATTAACAACTAATTCTTCACCACTAGATTTTATTTTATATATAGTTTTATCATTTTTACCACTCTTATTCCAAGTAATAGGTATACTATAACCATTAGATACATAATATCCTTCTCCACTACCAACATTATCTATTTTTTGATATGCACAGTATCCATGATCACAATAATTAGAATAATTAACACTATATATAATAATATTTTTAACCTTATATTGTTCTCCAGTTACTAAATCAACATTCTTAGTACCATTCATACTTCTTAAATATACTTTATTATCACTATCATAAGTATAATTAGAAGTTCTATAATCAGAATATTTAATACTAACATTATTAGCTATACTACTACCATCTAATTTAGATAAATCTATTTCTTCAGCACTATATTTAAGTAAACTCTTAGTTTCGGTAGTAGTTCTATACTTTCTATTACTAGCACCTTCACCTAATAATTTAGTAGAAGTAAATAATTTATGTTCCCAAGCTCTATTTAAAGAAGTATCTCTAAATCCATATTGACCATCAACATCAACATCATTAATACCTTCACTAGCAATTCTTTTTAAAGCATCTTCTGCTCCTCCAGCATGACCATATATAGCATCATTTTCATATACATAATCTAAATATTGTGTTCTAGCGCTTCTAACAGAACCAATTTTATCCACCTCTGTATCCTTAAATAAAGCCATCATCCTAGTAATACCACCTTCAACCATAAGCTCATATACCATATACGCTTTATCAAGACCTGCTTGAGGTAATGCACCATTATGGCAATTTATCATAACAGCATAAGGTCTAGTATCACTATCAACATCAATTATAGTAACTTTCTTTTCTTCCTTTACTTCCTCATTAACATTTTCTTTTTTATCAGGAATTTTTTTATTATTATCAATAACAAAATATACTCCTATGCCAATACCACATAACACGATAACACCAAGTATAATAAATAAAATTAACTTATTATTTTTTCTTTTTCTCATATTTACCTCCTAACAATAGTATTTTATCTACTTCAAGTATAACACATAAAAGAAAAAATACAAACTAATTTTTGTATTTTATTCTTGACTATTATTTTTATACCAATTAATAAAGTTTTCAATTCCTTCTTTAAAGCTAGTTTTAGGTTCATATCCTAATAGTTTTTTAGCTTTTGATATATCAGCGTATGTTCTATCAACATCACCAGGTTGCATAGGTAAAGTATTAATACTAGGAGTAACACCAAGTACTTCTCCTATAGTATTAATCATATCTTTTAAACTAATAGGATTATTACTACCTAAATTAATAATTTCATAGACATTATCATTATTCATTACATAATCACAAGACTTGCATATACCATCAACTATATCATCAACATAAGTATAATCTCTTGAAGTACTACCATCACCATACATTGGAATAGATTTACCATCAAACATTAATCTTGTAAATTTATTAATTGCTAAATCAGGTCTTTGTTTAGGTCCATATACTGTAAAAAATCTAAGCATTATAATATTCATATCATTAAGTTTATGATAAACATGAGCCATTACTTCATTAGCCTTCTTAGTAGCGGCATAAGGACTAATAGCATAATCAACAATCATGTCTTCTCTAAAAGGAACTTCCTTACAATTACCATAAACACTACTACTTGATGCCATAACCAAAGATTTAACATTATGTAGTTTAGCCTCTTCAAGAATATTTTGCGTACCAATACCATTAACTTCTTGATATAATAAAGGATTTTCAATAGAAGGTCTAACTCCGGCCATCGCAGCAAGATGCATAACAACATCAATATGATTTTCATCAAATACTTTCTTTACATCTTCTCTATTTCTAATATCTCCCCTATATAATTTATAATTATCATTATTAATAAAATCTTTAATATTCTTTTCTTTAATTTTAGGATCATAATAATCACAAAAATTATCAATAGTAACAACCTTATTTCCCTCTTTTAATAATCTTTCAGTAAGCGTAGAGCCAATAAACCCAGCTCCACCTGTAATAAAATATGTTTTCATTTCTTCTTTCTCCTTTTAAATAATTTACCAAAATTATTTTTTAATAACTGTTTTAAATTCTTTCTGTCATCTTTATATACTATTAAATTAATAGTTATAGTAATAATACTAGAAATTATAAATACTATAATAGCATAAACTATCCAATTAATATAAGAATTAAATTTAAAACTTAAAGGTAAAAATCTTACTATTAAAACTATAATAATTGTTTCAACAATTATAGATATTATCTTCTTAATATTAATAAATATATTCCTTTTTAATATATACTTATTAGTATGATAAATAAATTCAATTGTTCTAATTAACATAGCCACAAGAGTTCCTATAGCAACTCCTACTATTCCAAATTTAATAACAAGTATAATAGATAATACAATATTAGTTATTGCTTCTACCCAAGCTCCTTTTCTAGTTTCTTTAAAATGACCAGCAGCCAAAGTAATAGAACTATACGGCATTCTAATAGCCCAAATAAATTCACTTATAACAAGCAAATAGCCAAATAATGGTCTAATATAATTAGCATCTGTAATGCCTTTCATATATACACTAACAAATGGAACAATAAGTAACATTGTACAGCTATAGCATATAGTAATTATCGTAAAATAAAATAATTCATATGTACTAAAACTTTTATTCAAAGTATCTTTTTCATTCTTAGCAATCATATCGCCAAAAGAAGCATCAATACCTCCAGAAAATGCTGAAATAATTGATTTAACCCCTTTAGTAATCATTGCATAAACAGAATATACAGATACTTCTGATAATTTACTAAATATAGTAAGTATTGTAATATCTGTATTACCATGAACAACCGCCGCTATATGCTGGGCAAGACCATCCCACTTTTTATCTAATTTATAACTTTCATCCGCATCTTTTAAATTAATATTATATTTCTTTTTAATATAAATATTTTGAATTAAAGGTCTTAATATAAAAGCAAATCCACTAAACAATTTAATAATTTGAATACTAGCATTAAGCTTAACTAATAATACTACAAAAATAATATTTAATATATATGTTATTATTTGTATAACAGAAGTAACGTAAGTTTTTTGCTCTGTCTGTAAATATAACTTATAAGTCATACCAAAATAATATTCAAAAAATGTACTAACAGAAATAATTAACACTAGAGAAAATGTATATAAATAACCAAATTCTTTTTGTACCAAAAATGGATATCCAACAGACAGAAAAACTAAGTATATAGCAAATATTAAAGCTATAACCCTAAAGAACTTTTCAGAAGTTCTAAGTATATTTTTAATAGTCTTATTATCTTTTTCCGCTATCGGCTTATATAATGATGCCTTAACAACAGGTCCTATTCCAGACTCTAATAAACTAATATAAGCTAAAAACTGTGTTATCGAAGAAAGTAACCCATTTACATTAGAACCAAACTTACCAATAATTAACTTAGGTACAATAAAGCCAGATATCAATACTACAAATTGTAATATTAACGTAGTTACTATATTATACATTGCTTTTTTACTTCTCATATTATTTTTCTTCCTTCATTGGTAACTTTAACATATCACCTATTTTTTTATCCCATTCATTAGGTTCGAATTTTCCAAATCCAGCAGAATCAAAAAATGTTATTTCACCAAAGTATATTTTACCATTAATATCATAAAAATCTATTCTTGACTCTATAGTCCCTTTAGAAATCCTTTTTGCCATAGCAACCATTTCTTTATAATTATCTGGTAAACTTAATTTTTTATCGTTTGGTTCACCATCTTGTGTCATATTGATAAACTTACCATTTTTATCAAAGAAAGTAAACTTCAAATTAGTATTTCTATCACTGCAAATTAGAAAATAGGCAAGTTTCTCATTAAACATAAATATTTTATAATCTAGTAAACTTCCTTCTTTTAAATCACTTAAATATTCCTCAATTATTATTCTTGGTTTAACATTTTTATATGGCCATTCTCTATGAATATAAAAATATTTTCTTTTTAACCATTTCTTTATTTTATTTTCTAATTCTTTATAATTAATATTAGATTTATCAGTACATATATATACATCACCAGAAGTATGTGTAGGTTTAATAACAAATTGATTAGGTAATTTTTCAAAATCAATTTCTTCAAATGAATTATATATTCCTAATGTTTTAATAATATGTTCTTCACCAATTATATTTTTTACATATTCTTTTGCCTCATATTTATCAACCATTTTTGTATATGTAGGTTTTCTATCATATAACTTTAACCATTGTAACTTTTCATTAAATGTTTGAGGATTATTTAAATCAAGTTTGTAACCCATTAATATTTTAAACTTCCATTTCAAAAATAACTTATCTGAAAGAAAGAAAAAGAAATTCTTATTCATCAAATAAATTATAATTAATTTAGGATTTTTTAAATATTTTATTACTTTTTTCACTATCAACACCATCCTTTAAAATAATAGCTCATAAAATAAATTATTTGTCTTAATATAAAAATAGATAGATAATACTATAAACATTAAAATTGTTAATTTTATATTTTTAATTACTTCTAACAAATTTGATACAATAATGCATAAGAAAGGAAAAAAATATAAAGTAATTCTTCCAGTATTTTCAAATGTTGGTGATAAAGATTGAATCATTGTTCCTAACATTAAAAACTTTATAAAGTCCAAATTATAACTGCCAAGATTTTTCAATTTATCTTTATAATCAAAAGCAAACAAAGATAGACAATACAATAATATTAGAAGTTTATAGCCACTTCCACTATGAAATGTTGTATTAGCAGGTTTATAAATAAAACTCAATATAAAATTAATGACAACATCACCAAATAAAAACAAAAGCAAAACAGCAATAGAAAAAATAATCATTGTATTTTTGTTGAGTTTTATATACTTTAAAGGGTAAAGTAAAAGAAATATTAAAGCAGTTTTATGAAATAAGCTTGCAAAAATAACTAACATAATATATTTCAATAATTTATTTTCTTTTAAAAATTTAACAGACAAAAGTAATAATGATAAACTTATTGCTTGCCTTAAAATACCAAATGTAAAAATATAAGTATCAAATGTAACAAATATAAATAATGAAAAAATATAATTTTTTGAATAATTTTTAATAAAATAATAAAATCCTATCATTTCAATAATAGACACTATACATAGGAAAAATTGGTAATTACTCCATATCATCGATATAAGCTTACAAAAATATTTATAGCCAATTTCATATCTATCATAACTATAAACATCAAGAAAAGACATTTTACTTATATCATAGAAAATTTCTTTATAACTCTTAGCATCAACACCAACGTTTTCACTTTTAAGTGTCAAAAATAAAGTTAAAATTACAAAAATTGTAATTAAATATTTCTTATTTTGCTTTAAGTTATCAAAACCAATTAATTTTCCCCAAATTATTGTAATAATAAACAAAGATAATAGAAGTAAAAAATAATAATTCATTTGTTACTCACCGCCTATCTAAAACATCTATCAGAAAAAATATTTGCAATTCTTTCGATATCATAATTATTATCAATAAATTCTTTTCTATAATCTTCTCTTAAATTTATTTTATCTTTTAGAATAATGCTGGCCCATTCTTTACTAGAATCATTTAAACCTATATATTTAACAAGTCCTGTAATATTTGCTTCTTTAGTAATTGTATTAGATATATAACACGGAAGACCAGAAGCTTGTGCTTCTATTATTACATTAGGCATTCCTTCAAATAAAGATGGAAAAATAAATTTATCCATTGCCATTAAATAATTAGAAACATTATCTTGTAATCCAAGTAAAAAAACACTATCATTTAATTTTAATGTATTGATTTTATTTAAAATATCATTTTTTAATTCGCCATTACCAATTAAAAGTAATACACTATTTCTATTTTTTTTATATATTTCATTAAATACATCAAGTAAAAACATATGATTCTTTTGAATATTAAATCTACCAATATGACCATATACCACTTTTTCATCAATATTTAATTCTTTTCTTACTTTACTTCTGACTTTTAAATTAAATTTAAAATCATCATAATTTATAGCATTATGTAAAATATAAACTTTTCCATTTTCTACAGATTTTTTGCCGAATACAAATTCTGCAGCTTCAGTTGAAGGAGCTAGTTTTATATTTGGTATACTTCTTGGAAGAAAAGAAAAGAAATTATTTAATATTCTACTAAAAATATTTCCATTTAATCCTGCATTGCTTGATCTATATATTAAATTATTAGCACCACCACATTTAGCAGCTAATAAATCAAGTGCTGCTAAAGATTGCTGACTAGTTCTTAAAACAGAATTATATTTTTCTTTTTTTACAATTTCTTTTATTTCAAGAAAATTCTTTATAGGTTTTTTTGATTTTGGTGGAACATAAAATATCTTACCGCCCATAGTCTTTATTTCGTTATCATAAAAGCCATTTTTTTCTTTTGAAACACAAAAGTCCATTTGATATTTTGTTTTATCTAGTTGTCGATAGATTTTCATTAAAAATGTTTCTGCTCCACCTCTATCCATACTAGAAACTATACACAATAATCTCTTCATTTTATCACCTACATATTATTTTTTAAAATTTCAATTTCATCACTAGAAAAACATTTAAATTTTCTTAAAGCATTTTTCTTTAGTTCATATATTTTATTTTTATTTTCTATTAATTCAGTAATTTTTTTCTTAAAATCATTATAATTATCTATTTCATATCCAATTCCAGTAATTCCATCATCTATAATTTCATTATAATTATCCCAAATAGAAGAAACAACAGTTAAGCCAGAAGCATAAGCATCAATTATTGTACCAGGTATTCCTTCTGTTTTAAATTTTGTTGGAAAAAGCATAATATCATAATTTTTTAATGTATCTACGCTTTTATTAGAATCTATAATACCTTTATAACTAATATTATTAGAAAAATTCTTTTTGATTTCACAAAATTTTTCTTCATAATTTTTATCTATTGGACCATATATATCAAAGATAACATTTTTTTCTAATTCTGATACACATCTTATTGCATCTTCAATTCCTTTTTTTTCCATAACTCTTGCAAAAAAACATAATTTGACTTTTTCTCCAACTTTAGTAACCTTTTTTACAGGAGTAATATTTTTAAAATTCCTCATTATATATACATTATTAATTGATAAATAATTTAATTTATTTTTTAAATTACTATTTTCAACATAAATATAATTAATGTGCCTTAGGCACCATATCATAAATTTATTATTTTTTATTTTTTCTTCAAGCCATGCACCTACAACAACATAGTGTATTTTCTTTTTAAAAAATACATTCAATATAGCAAATAAAGGAATAAAAACAAAAAGACCTCTTTGAGCAGTTAAAATAATAATATTCTTATTATTTTTTAACATTTTTATGCAATTTATAAAAGTATCTATTTTTTTGTTTTTCCACTCATAAGTATCTAATTTAATTGGATTATAATCATTTTTTAATGCTTCATAAATATTCCTAGTTTTAACAGTCTGTCCATCATATATTTCTTTACCATCGGCAAAATGACCTATGATACCAATATTCATATTATTTACCGACCTTTCTATCCCTAATATATCTATTACATATATAATTTAATGTATTTGTTATAGTAAAAAATACTGATAAAAAAACATTTAAATTATTAATTTGTCTATGCATTTGATAATGATATTTTAATAATTTATATTTTTTTCCCGAAGATAAAGATTGACTGCTTTTTCTATATACAGATAAGATTTCATCATATTTATATCCAACTTTAATCTTCTTTAATATTACACACCATAAAGCATAATCATTTCTTTTCTTTAATTCAGGTATTTTAATTTTTCCTACTGCTTTTCTATTATACATAACAGTAAGGCAGCCAACTGAATCTCCAAGTAACATTCTAAAATATGATACTTTTTTAGGACATTTTCTATATTGATTTAAATCATTTCCTTCACTATCAATATAACAATAATCTGTATATGAAAAATAAATTTTATTATCTTCCATAAATTTAACTTGCTTTTCTAATTTATCTTTTTTCCATAAATCATCACCATCAAGAAAAGCAACATACTTACCAGTAGCTTTTTTTATTGCAAAATTTCTAGCGCCACTTGCACCACTTTTTTTATCTAAAATAAATAATTTAATTCTATCATCTTTCTTTTGATATTTTTTTACTATATCTACTGTTTTATCATTTGATAAATCATCCACTATAATCATTTCAAATTTATTATATGTTTGATTAATAACAGATTCTATTGTCTTACCAATTGTTTTTTCACCATTATATATAGGTGTAATAATACTTACTAATGGTTTCATACTACAATCCCCCCACTTCTAGTTATTTAAATATTTTTTAATTTTCTCTTTTGCACTATTTATAGATTTTTCATCTTGCTTCATTACATATAATTCAATATTGGGATATGTATATGTATTCTTAGTATATAAGTCAGTACCTACAAGATTTTGACTTTCAATATCCCAACCTCTCATATCATTAAGTTGCATCTTAATAAATCTATTAATATTTTTAGTTTCTAAATTAGTTGAAAAACTATTACCAACACTATCTAATATTTGTGAAAAATTAGTCACTAATGCTGTTGACGATGTTACTTTATCAATAATTGCTGTAAGAACTTTCTGCTGATTCTTAACTCTTTGTACATCTCCATCTTTAAAAGCTTTTCTCTCTCTAGCAAAAGCAAGTGCCTGTTTCCCATTTAAATGGTTCATTCCCTTATTAAAATGATATATGCCATAAGCACGTTCATTAAAGCTATAATCAGAATACACATCAACACCTTTAATTGCATCAATAACACCTTCGATAGTAGAGAAATTAACCTTAACATAATAGTTAATATCAATATCAAGTAAATTCTCTAGGATGGATATGATCTCATTGCAAATAAGCCAAACAGCTAC
>ENA-OPBE01001572-OPBE01001572.1-human-gut-metagenome-genome-assembly--contig:-NODE-1572-length-19411-cov-3.751860_pt1 | contig 19411 bp, 17 predicted proteins | sample MGYA00241066_ERZ501448 | MGnify/ENA primary metagenome ERZ501448 (study PRJEB25962, sample SAMEA2042585) | human gut metagenome | biome: human gut; feature: human-associated habitat; material: faeces...
AGCGACAGCTTTTATATTTTATCAAAAGCTTTTCTCTTTGTCAAGAACTTTTTTAACTTTTTTCAAAGTTTTTATTTGCTTCACTCGCTCTCACGAGTCAGCTTAGATATAATATCATTTGTTCTCCTCAATGTCAACACTTTTTTCAAAGTTTTTTCATTTTCTTCCAAATTGATCTTATATCATTCTCGATATCACCTTATAATTCCTGCATATAAAAACTACTGGCTATCCAGTAGTTTTTCAGATGATACCAAACGGAGAAAGAGGGATTTGAACCCTCGCGCCGGTCACCCGACCTATACCCTTAGCAGGGGCACCTCTTCAGCCTCTTGAGTATTTCTCCCGACTGAACTCAACTGCATTTCTACAGTTATTATTCAATTAGCACTAACAGTGCGAGATTTATTATACAAAAAGATTCTATAATTGTCAATGCCTTTTTTGTTTTTTCTTATCCTTTTGTAACAGTTCAGCCTTCCGACTGACCCAACACCCTTACCCCGGCTAAAAAATAGCCGGGATTCCGATAAAAAGTTTCTTTAAGTTTTCTATTAATCCGAGATTTCTTCTTTTTAACGTTTCTACAATAGTGAGAATTGAACAATATCTTTCGTTTCCACTTTCTTTTCTGAAACCTCCAGACATCTTCTGCCGATTTTTTACTTTTCATGAATCCCTTTCGCTCATATTATTGTCAAAAGGAACTGAAAAATCGTACATAAATAAAAGATGATCAGACTTGTAGTTTTCCAATCAGTTTAACAATGTCTTTTCATCATTTTTTGCATACTCATGCGAAGTTTTTTTATTCTCTTCTCCCCCAGTATAATCAATTCAGCGTATCTGGTTTCATATTGTTGCAATTCTTTCTTTGAAAATCTATGCTCTTCCTGAATTAAATGCTGCAATTCAATCATTCGACATAACGTCTTCACTGTATAACGAGACAGCCAGTGATTTTCATTGGCTCCATATAGCACATCACTACGATATTCTGACGGAATTGTCAGTTTTTCATTTTTATCTGGATAAATCCGTAATTCAATAACCCTAGGGTTCACCTCAAGATCCAGGAGATATTTTATACTTTATCTACCTGACTTTCCTGCAGATTCTTCTTTTCAAGTAAGATCCCCCTCTTATAAATGTCCACTTCACTTTCAATATAATTCTTCTTGTAAATAGCGAACTGCACCAGAACTTTACATATACTTTATATCCCCTGCTTTTCTTACAATCGATATATTTTTCATCTCTGTAAACTCCGTCCAATACTCCTAATACCTGCTCCTTTTTAATCCCATATTCTTTTTTATACTGGTTATCACCACAAAGCACATAACCATCAGCATCTACTTTCAAAATACGATGAAGAACCAACTTACCGCCATTTCTCCGATACAAAATAACATCCCTGCATTCCGCTTCGCCTTCATAGCACCTTACTACTATAATATCTCTCTGCGGTCTTATGAATGGCAACATACTTGTTCCAAAAGGCAGTGTCATCAAATAACCTTTTTCTTTCAAGACTTGCTCTATATTCATCTTATCCTGTTCTTTTTCAAATTTTATTCTTTCCATCTTTCCCCTTTGCCTGCCACTTGTACTTAGATGCCCTATCTACTATTATTATAACATATCATATATATCCGGCTGATGCAAAAGTGGTGACAGATCCACTTTACAATAAATCTGTCACCACTCCCATTTTCTTCTATTTAGCTAGTTCCTTCAAAATATTTTCTGCGTAGTCTTTCTCTCTTTGCGTTGCCTTATCAGAATTCTGAATTTCACGTGCCACCTTCTCTACCGTACGTGTATCAATAAAGGATCCCATCTTGCTATAATTTTTTCCATCCAATGTGTATTTCACTAAAACTCTCGCATACACATCACTCGCGTAATTAGCACTTCCAAGGTTCGTAAATACAATATTGGATCGGTATACTCCTCCCCCTTTATCACCAGGATTTGTAATATACTTTGTCGAAGTCGGTGCTAATTTATGGGTCAATGCAGTTGCCGTTGTTCCATAATACCACTCACAGCCTGTAAAGTCCGCTCCCTCAGGTAACGCGAAATCATATCCAAAACGCATGGACGTCTTTGTATAATCTTTTCCATAGTCCATTCTTAATGAACCACCAATAAATAAATCTTCAAATTTATAAGAAAGCGTCAGTATTCCTTTTTCATCCACCGAACTACTTGTTACCGGAACTTCCTCTATTACATTTGTTCCATCTACATTTACATTTATTGTCTCTGGTGCACTGTCTGCAATAAACACAAGCGGATCAGCCGGTGTCGCAATTGCAACAGCATTGTATTTTTTCACCGTCTTTGCGTCTGCTTTTGTGAGTTGAGTCTGACTTTCAGCATCATCCACCCACTTTGTAGCCAATGTATAGTTATGAGTTCTTTCTACCAAGTGTGTTTTTTTGACAATCTGTATGTTCAGAAGCTCCTTTGCCTGATTAAATGCCGGTATTACTGTGCTGTTATAATTTGCATCGCTGTCTACTGTTCCAATATTATTTACAATCTGGATGCTTTCAATTGATGCCGGAGATCCGGATTCCCCGATTTTTAACGCCTTTGCACTTCCACTTTTCATTGTGAAGCTGCCGCTATCCGCATTCACCTTTTCATAGGCGTTACGCTCACCATCGACCCAGACTCCCATTTTAGCACCGGTATACAATGCAAGGACATCTATTTCCTGTCCAATCTTACTGCTGTCTATCGTACACTTTGCCTCGTGCCATTGACCACCCGTATCACGCATCTGGAATTTTATCTTTATTGTATGATCATCTTTGCCATATGCCACCTGATACGGTTCTGTGCCCCTGTTGATCAATACATGATTTGTTGTAGGGACAGCATTTAATTTCACCTTTGCCCGTATCATAAACGGGGTATTACCCGACAGGACATCCAGCTTGCTGTCATCGACGCCTGTAATCTGACCACTAAATGTTCCATCACTATTAACTACAGCATTTGTAGTGTCAATTGGATGGTCTGTAACATCTTCTACTACTGCCTCTTCAACACACTCACTTGAAACTGCATTTTCAGTTTCACCTAATACCTCTCCATCTATTGGGGCTTTCACTGTAAGATTCAGCGTATCTTCTGCATAAACTTTAATATTTTCAGCACTGGTATCTCCTCCGCCATTACTTCCAGCTCCATGATAACCATTTGCCGCTGTATCGTTATTTGCCCAGTTGTTCGTATTCTCTGCCACCAGTTTGAAATGAGTGGCTTTCACTGCCTCTTCCAATACAATATCCTGTGCCTCTACAGCACTTGTAAAGTATCCGGTCTTGGCAAGTACCCAGTCACCAGATGCCGGTGTGGCTGTCGGCTCTTCCATATCCGCATAATACAGGCTGTATTTGATAATATTATTATGTTTATTTTCTGGCTGATCTGTACGACCTTTATACGTAATTTTCTTCAGCCTGATCTCCTGTCCAAATCCTGAACCAATCCACGGACGAGTAGTAGCACTTATGGTGTCTTCACCGCTCTCCTTCGTTCCCGTATATCTTGTATGCCACCAGTGGTTCTCTTCATCAAACGCCCAGCTTGCCAGTCCATCCTTTCCTTGTTCTGGTTTCTGCTGCGTATTGCATATCGCATTTGCCTGCAGAACCGACGGCTTCACCTGCATCAGTATCGTGCCTGCCTCTTTTGCTGCAACAAGATCGCATTTTACAGATTCCACACCATTTACCACTGCTGACACCTGATATTTTATAGTTCCAAGTGTCAGGTCTGCTGATGTATCCATATAAGTAGTTTCTTTCACACCACTCGCAATACATTCTACACTGTTGCTTCCTACTTTACGATATACATTATAGCTCACATCGCTGCCTTCTGCTGCCGTAATTGCATTCCAGGATACTTCTACCTGAGATGTATCTTTTCTAATTGCTTCCACTCCGGTCGGAGTTTCAACATCCTTTGAACTTGGAATATCTGAAATCGTATAAGTTCCACCTTCTGTTGTCGCAATAGAAATACGATCGTTTCCATGACCTTCTACTTTTTCAAAGGTTACCGTATCTCCATTGTTGTCAGTAATTTTTGCAAGTGCTATATTTTCCGCCTGGACAACTACCGTTCCACCCTTATTAGACTTGATCGTTGCTGATCTCAGGACTTTATCGCTCCAGTTCATGCCGACTTCAAAATTGCCCTGTGTAACCAGACCACTAACACTTCCAGCTGCCCAGTCGTCCGGAACTGCCGGCAGAAAGTTAATGTATCCGGCATTACTCTGAAGCAACATTTCCGTAACACCTGATGTATAACCAAAGTTACCATCGATCTGGAAATATTGCGGTTCATGATAATCGAACAGATTCGCATAGATTCCATTACTGAACAGATTCTTAATCAGCTCATACGCCTTATTTCCCTCGCCAAGTCTTGCCCAGCTGTTGATTCTCTGTGCCATTGCCCAGCCAGTACTCACATCAGTTCGGTTCTGCATGGATACCTTTGCAGCTGCAAACCATTCTGCATTGTCCTCTGTAATCAGATCTCCCGGGAAAAGTCCCAACATATGGGAAATATGGCGATGATTATATCCATCTGTCTTACTATTACTTACGATACTATTTAATGTTGTCTCTGTATACCACTCTTTAATCTGACCTTCACTACCTATTTCAATTGGTCCCTTTAAAGCAGCCTGCTTTTCTTTCCATCCAGTTACCAGCTCAGCGTCTGTTCCGAGGATTTCTGCTGCCTTAATGGTATCCTCATACAACTGCCAGATCAGCGTCTGCTCATACGTATTTCCATTTGTGATAGGTCCATGTTCCGGTGAAAATGCAGGAGAAGAAATCAGCTTCCCATCACTATCAGGGACAAGCATCTTATCATAGAGTTTTGCTTCTTCCTTCATCATCGGATAAATATTATTTCTTAAATATTCTACGTCTCCAGTATATTCATAATAATCCCAACAGTTCTGTAAGATCCATGGTACTGCTGCCGGTGACCATCCCCAGCTGAAATTCCATCCAGGGCAGGTCCAACCAAACGGGTTGTTCTGCGTATGTGCCATGAATCCATTCTCTTCTCCCTCTGCACTAGATACCCCGGCATAAATTGCTGCAGTTATACGTCCCGGTACTCTCAGAGAATCGACATAATTGATCAGCGGTTCTGCACATTCAGCCATATTCGTAGAATAAGTCGGCCAGTAGTTCATTTGCAAATTCACATTCATATGATAATCCGAATGCCATGGAGAATTATTCGCTCCAACCCACAGTCCCTGGAGGTTGGACGGAAGCGTCTCCCTTTCATAACCGTTGGCATCTGTTCTTGTCTCTCTTGAGGACTCAATGGTCATGAATCTTCCATACTGGAACAAAAGAACTTCCAGATAACGTCTTTCAGCTTCTGTTGCACTTCCGCCATTATACGCTGACAGCAGTGTATCTGTTGTCTTTGAGGACGCACCTTGTCCAAGATCCAGATCCACACGGTTAAATATCTTCTGATAATCGCTTATATGATCTGCTTTGAGCTTGTCATACCCCTTAGCCTCTGCCTGCTCCACATACCATTTCACACGGTTCTCCAGTGCCTCTTTTGATTCACCTGTTCTATACTTTGGATACTCATTCTTGTAATCTGTTCCCATGGAAGTGATAATCGTAACCTCACTTGCACCGGAAACACTCACTTTTCCATCCTCATCAGTAACTGTACCACCTTTGTCGGTAATAACTTTTGTCTGGGATGTAAATTTCATCTGATTGTCCGTGAGCGTTCCATTAACAGAAATCAATCCTTCCGATACGTCTGTTGTCCAGCTTCTTGTATACGTACTTGGCGTAGTAATCTTGTTAACCGCCCCACCTTTTTCATTATCCGGTTCCACGCTGACATCCAGACTGATCTTTTCAGAACCATCTGCGGTAATATGCGTAACAATTACATTATCTGGATAGCTCGTAAAATTTTCTCTCGAATAACTTGTGCCGTTCTTATCATAATTAACTCCTGCGATCGCAGTCTTCAAATCCAGGTCACGACTGTAATTCTCCACTTCACTTTCAGATGATATATTCTTGAAATCAATATACATATTTCCAAAGCTTAAGTAATATCCATATCCATTTGATCCATTATCATCACTTACACCAATGAGATTATTATTTGCAAGATTGATCGCATTATTGTCCTGTCCATTTGAGAAATAATTGTGGATCGATGTCAGGGTCGCTCCATTATTTCCTTTAGCTGTAAGATTACCACCATTATAATCCGTTCTGCTATCGCTTGGTCCGCCTGACCAGAGAGATTTTTCATTAAGCTGAATACGCTCTCTGGTGATTCCACCAAATACAGTTCCTCCCATCGCTCCATTACCGATTGGAAGAGACTTTTCCTGCCAGCCTTCGTAATACTTGGTGATGTCTGCCGGACTCGTATACCATAACTTCAGATCATCCGCCGTTGTCTGCTGTACTGCCGCCTCTGGCTCCGCACTGACTTTCATCGCTGTATACGGCAATGAAGTTACAGTCATTGCTACCACACAGATTCCCGCAAGCACACGCAATTTTCTTTTTTCTTCATAATACCCCTTTCCGATGTTCCCATTCCTTTCTGTCACATCTTTTAATATGGAATTCATTCACATCATCCCATATTTTTATATATTCATAATTTAGTATATCGCATTTTCACAATAAAAACTTGTGTATTCCGACTTCATTCTCCCTGTCGTTTGTACAATTCAGAATAAAAAGACACTGTATAAATAAAAAGCTGCAACAGATTCATTATTCCCCGAATCTGTTGCAGTCTGCTGCACCTCTTATTTTTTCATCAACGACATTCTATTGTTCTACAACGTCATAATCTGATACACTTTGTGTATCGTCAGAGTAAAGTGAATCTTTTATGTCATTATCTGCCGCCCCTTCACTCGCACAGATAATATCCTCTCCTACCAGTGATACTATTTCCATCTTTGGATCATTGTATGCTTTTTTCATGATCATTTCTCCTCATCCCTATTATTGTACATCTGCTGCTTCGACTAGCTTCTTTACATATTCATACGTATTACTGGTTATATTTCCATGAGTCTCAAGATCACCTTTTACAGCCGTTGCCACTTCATACACTGTACGCGTATCTATGCCAAGTCCCATTTTGCTATAAGTATGTTCACCGTCTCCGTATTTTACCAATACTCTTGCACATGCATTTTTCTTATACGCAGATTTTGGCATATTTGTGAATACAATGTTTGAGCGATATACATCATTACCCTTTCCTCCAGGATTTGTAATATATTTTGTCGTTGTTGGTGCTAACTTCAGCGATAAGTTATCGCTAGCCGTTCCATAGTACCATTCACATCCTTTGAATGTAGTATCTGACGGGATTTTAAAATCGTATCCCAGTCGCATATTTGTCTTCACTAACGGATCCGTATTGTCAATTCTTAATGATCCACCAACAAACATGTCTTCAAATATGTATTTTACTGTTGTGCTTCCAGTATCGGTAAGGGTACTTGCTTCGCTGACCGGAACCACTTGGTTATGTGCAGTATTTCCATCGATATTGACTGTTACTGCTTCCGGTGCGACTAAAATCTCACCGTTTTCTGTCGCCGTAATCGTAGTACTTGTTGTATAAATCTTCTTCTCATTGCTCGTCTCTTCACTCGAACTTATTGCTGCTGTATAAGCCGCTTTAGATGCTGGTGTTGCTTTTAAGTTCACTGCATATGTAGCTCCACTATTTAACAGACCGTCAACAGTCGGTTTCGTATCAACATAATTGTTACTTACGCTTCCACAATTTAACACAACAAGATCCTTCACTGCTCCTGTTACTGAAGCCGATCCTCCTATTGTAAGCGGAGTACTCTCTTTATTTCCTGCATCGAAATTTTCTGCAGTCTTTTTGACTCCTGCAGTATCATTATACCATATACGAGAATCATTTCCATTTCTTACAGCTGTAATTGTTACATCTTTATTTATCCAAGCCGCCAAATCACTTACCGTAACTTTCGCCTCACACCAGTTAATCTCATCACCGTTGCTATTGTAATTAGTATATAACAGTATTAACTCTGCAGTTCCATCCGACTTATAATTAATACGCACATCATATTGTCCCTCTTTTCTTACTAATATAGATACATTGCCTTTTTTGATATTTGTAAGCCGCACCTTAAACTGTACCATATATTTTGCACCTGTACCAGTAAATTTTGCATCATCTGCCCCACCTACGGTAACTGACTCACTAAGGTCAAATGCATTGTCATCAACAACTACTCCACCAGTAATCTCTCCTGCTACCTGAGCACTTGCATCCCATTTCTTTGCTTCCACTTCGGTCGGAACACTGACCGTTGGTTCACTTCCCGTTGTTGGTACTGTAAGTACGACATCCATATCTTTTTCTTCGTATGCATTAATTTCAGTTGCCGATACCGTATGTGCATTCGCCCCGTTGGACATCCATGTACTCGTACTTACGATTTTAAAATAATTAGCCGGTTTTGCTTCCGTCAGTATAATCTCTTGTACACTCTGATTATTACTGAGGCTACCATCCGAATTCGGTGTCGTCAAATTATTTGCATCCACCTGACTCCAATCTGTACCATTTTCGCTGATATAAAGCTTAAAGGTTTTAATATTATGAACGTTTGTCTCTCTTGTCTGATACGTAAGTTTTTTCAACATTACAGTTCTTCCAAAACCTGAGCCAATCCACGGCTGTGTTGTCTCAAAATCTGTTCCCGTTAACCACGTCGGCTCATAATGATATGAGCCGCTTGCCTCTCTCCATGCTGTACACCACTTGGTATTAAAGTTTCTATCAAATGCATTTTTAGCTGCATTTCTCTCGTTGGTAACCTCCTCTGAATTAGTCATAGCATTCGCCTTCAATATGCTCTGATCTATTTTAACTGTCACTTTCCCCTGTTCCAACTCCGTAGCAGTTTCTGCCTCCGTCTCTGCCTGTGTCGCAGTTCCCTCTTCAGCCTTCACCGCATCAGGGAAGCTGAAGGTGGTAAATACCATAGCTGCTGCCAGGCATACTGCACCAAATCTCTTTTCCAGTCTCATTCAGCATCACCATGCCACGAAATCTTTTTGCGGCTGCTCCTGTCGCAACCACCACTGATCTGCCTGCAACATCACGCAATACAAATCCTTTTTTTATTTTCATATCTTTCCTCCCGCAGCATCTCAGTATTTTCTTCCAGTACTCCACACTTGTTAATAAAATTCAATTGATCCGAAAGGCTATCCTGGACTTTGTAGACTTATTTTAGTAGTATCCCGTCCAATACTCACCGTTCTCATCCGGACTGGTTGGCTCTGATGGTGTATTAGGCAACTCTGTATCATTATCTGGATTTGTATTACCTCCAGTATTGGAGCCACTATTTGAACCGCCATTGCCTCCGGTATTGGAATCGGTATTGGAATCGGTATTGGAACCGCTATTTGATCCACCGCTATTTCCGGTATTCGATCCGCTATTTGATCCACCATTATTTCCGGCATTCGATCCGCTGTTATTTGGCTTTGAACTGCTATTCGAACCAGTATTTCCTGTATTAGATGTCGTGTTTCCTGATCCCGTATTACTATACGATGAAGAACCCTGTGTGGAGTTATGGCTCTTCTTCTGAACCGACTTCTTCGCCTGGTTCTTCGTCAGATCCAACGTAGGCAGGGTCTCTTCTTTTTGATCTTCTTTGGCAGGCTCTTCTTTCTTCGTATCAGTTTTCTGATCCGTCTTTTCTTTCTTTTCTGCCTGATCTGAATCTTTCGCTTCTTTCCTCGACTTATCCGTCGTATCTGTCATCGCAACATCAAAGCCACTTCCTTTATCTGCCGTCTTATTCGATACCCGTACAATTCCATATACAGCCATCCCGACCACGCAGACAAGCACCACAGACAAAGCAATTAACTGCTTTCTCCTTGCACTCATAATGTCCTCCTCACTTCCTTTTCCATTTCATTTTAAATGAATCATTACTATATTACATAATAATTACATCTTACTTATAACTATACAATTTTATGCTACTATCTTTTTCAGCATTTTTCAATAGATTTATTATTTTTCTCTGACATTTTTTCATAAAATCATTGTAAATTTTTCAGAAATTTAACAATTAAATAAGGTGATCATCGCTACAAAAGGGAGAGTTTCATATTATTACTTAAATCATCTCTCAACATCATTGTAATTTTTTATAAAATAAGTTACTATAAGAATTATATTTCACCAGTAAAATTTTTTTAAAATAAGGAGTATCCCATGAGCAGATCGAGAAGACGAAAGAAAATGAATCCCAAAAAGAAAAAGCAGCTGATCATTATATCGGTGATCGCTGTTTGCGTTCTGGCAATAGCCACATTTGCAGCCATTCGCATCACTTCAGGAACATCCGATAAGAAGACGGAATCCACTTCTAAAGATAAAAAATCTGATAAGAAGAAAAAGAGTGATTCAAAAGATTCCGATAATTCCTTGCCGGATCTTGACCTGACCGACGGAAAGAACGATGATTCAGGCAAGGATGGACAGTCTTCGTCTTCCGACATCAAGTCAGGCAGTAAGAGCAAAGGAAATAACAGTTCTTCCAATAATTCCGGTAATAGTGGAAATGCATCTGATAATGGAAATGCATCCAACAGTACTTCCGGCAGCAAAGCCGACAATGATACTACCATCCCGGGCATTTCCGATGGTACTGATACTATCCCGGACAATTCTGTTGATGTCGACGATGACGAAGAGAATTGGACAGGATATTATTAAAATTGGGAATTAAATGATTTAATAATGAAAAGACAATGGAATCTGTACTGATTTCCAATCGTTAGATTTTAAGCTTAGCTTTTGGAACGGTACATCATACCATTGTCTTTTTATTTTTCGTTCTATTTCTGACTGTATTTATTCTTCTACATTCGCATCGATCGTTTCCTGGATCTGCTTTTCTACCAGTGCCGCAATCTCGGTTGTCTTCATCTCTTTGTAATCTTCATATTCCAACGGCTTAAGGAAATGTACCTGTACTGTTACAGGGCGGATCGTATTCCGGTCAAATGGCACGAAAGAATTAATCAGTGCCACCGGAACGATCGGGCATTTTGCCTTTGTTGCAGCTTTAAAACTTCCACCTTTAAATGTACCGATTTTATTTCCATTTTTAGAACGTGTACCTTCCGGGAAAATCAGGTAGTTTCTTCCTTTTTCAACTTCTTTCGATACATCTATGATCACTTTCATCGCCTGACGCACATCTTCTCTGTCCAGCAGGAATGCCTTAAGACACGAAAAGACCTGCTTTAAAAATGGAATATTTCCCACTTCTTTTTTAGCCACGACTGAAAATGGCCGTGGGCACGCTTCTATCATCGCCAACACATCATACAGACCCTGATGGTTTGGGAAAAACATAAAACCATTCTCTGCCGGTATATTTTCACTTCCATGCACATCTATTTTTACATTTCCGCCTTTATTTGCATGCAGATCTACCCACCGGATAAATGAATATTGTTCTTCTTCTGTATATTTATCTGTATGAGACGCCCGATAGCACAGCTTACACCATGCCCATGGAACAAACCAGAGATTTCTGAATACCATCAAAAGGATTCTCTTCATGAATCTTATTCCTCCACTTTTCTGTATTCTTTGATCGCAGTTTCATACAGATTATTTCCCTCACTGTCGATCACAACGATCGCCGGAAAGTTTTCTACTGTGAGCTTTCTGATTGCCTCTGTTCCAAGATCGTCATAAGCAACCACCTCTGCGGAAGTAATACATTTGGAAAGAAGAGCTCCTGCTCCTCCTACCGCCGCAAAGTATACTGAACCATTTCTCACGATCGCATCGATAACAGCCTGGCTTCTTTTGCCTTTTCCAACCATTGCTCCCAGTCCAAGATCCAGCAGCTGCGGTGCGTATTTATCCATTCTGCTTGCTGTTGTCGGACCTGCTGATCCGATCGGTCTGCCCTCTCTTGCCGGGGATGGTCCCATATAATAGATCACTTGATCCTTCCAGTCAACCGGCAGTTCTCCACCCTTCTGAAGAATCTCATACATTCTTTTATGTGCCGCATCTCTCGCGGTATACATCGTCCCTGTTATATATACATAGTCTCCTGCATGTAATGATCTTGCAGTTTCTTTATTGATCGGTGCTGTAATATGCCTGTCCATAAAATCTTCCTCTTTTCATCACTCTGTCCACGATGAAAGCTCGTGGAATTATATTGTTCTTATTGCATGACGATTGACATGGCAGCATATATTTACCGCAACAGGAAGTCCTGCAATATGAGTCGGATAAGTATTGATATTCACTGCCATTGCTGTCGTTGTGCCGCCAAGACCTCCCGGTCCGATTCCAAGACCGTTGATCTTTTCAAGCAGCTCTTCCTCCAGATCTTTCACATAAGGTATCTCCGAATGACTTCCTGCCTCTCTTGTCAGTGCTTCTTTTGCCATCAATGCACATTTTTCAAATGTGCCTCCGATCCCAACACCGACTACCATCGGCGGACAGGCATTCGGTCCTGCATCTTTCACCGCCGTCAGAACTGCATCTTTCACGCCTTCGATTCCCTCTGCCGGCTTCAGCATAAATACACGGCTCATATTTTCACTGCCGAACCCTTTCGGTGCAACCTTGATCTTCACCCGGTCACCTTCCACGATCCTGATATGAAGAACCGCAGGAGTATTATCTTTTGTGTTTTCGCGGATCAATGGATCCCCTACAACGGATTTACGGAGATATCCTTCCACATATCCCTGCCGTACACCTTCATTTACTGCTTCTTCCAGGCTGCCGCCTTCAAAGTGTACCTCCTGTCCGATCTCCAGAAAGACAACTGCCATTCCTGTATCCTGACAGATCGGGATCATATCCTGTGCGGCTATCTCAAGATTTTCCTGAAGCTGTCCAAGGATCTGCTTTCCAAGCGGTGACTTTTCGTTCTGCTGTGCCTGCTTCATTGCTTCTGCCATATCCGGTGACAGAAAATGATTTGCTTCAATGCACATTTCTTTGATATTTTCTGTAATTTCTGATAACTGTACTGTCCGAATCATATTGTCTCCTTTTTACGAAACAGGTACGCCCGGAAGCGTACCTGCATCATTTACAATTCAATCTCAATCTTTCTGTTCGTGCGATGATACTGATGGTATCTGACCCCTGCTGCATCCATCATTCTTTTTGATGCCATAACCGCCGGAGTATGTGCGTACTTATCACAGTCATAGATCACCTCTTTGATCCCTGACTGTATGATAGCTTTTGCACATTCGTTGCACGGGAAAAGAGACACGTAAAGTTTCGCTCCCGCAAGACTGCCGCCACTGTAGTTCAAAATTGCATTCAGCTCGCTGTGCGTCGTATAAACATACTTTGTATCCAGCGGATCTTCTCCTTCTCTCGCCCATGGGAACTCGTCATCTGAACAGCCGATCGGCAGTCCGTTGTAGCCCATGGACAAAATCTTATTATCCTGACTGACAATACAGCATCCCACCTGCGTATTCGGATCTTTTGAACGCATTCCCGAAAGCATCGCAACACCCATAAAATATTCATCCCATGATAAATAATCTGTTCTCTTATCAGACATCTGCATCAGCTCCTTCGTCTGTCCTCTTATTTTGTACCGAAGATACGGTCTCCGGCATCACCAAGTCCCGGTACGATATAACCATGATCGTTCAGTTTCTCATCCAGAGAACCGATATAGAGATCTACATCAGGATGCTCTTTTTTCATACGCTCAACACCTTCCGGTGCTGCGATAATGCATACAAAACGGATATGCTTTACGCCTTTATCTTTCAGCATCTGAATCGCTGCCACACTGGAACCGCCTGTTGCAAGCATCGGATCTACTACGAAAACTTCCCTCTCTTCACAGTCTGCCGGTAATTTGCAGTAATACTCTACCGGTTCAAGTGTCTCCGGATCACGATAAAGTCCGATATGACCTACCTTTGCTGCCGGAATCAGTGTCAGGAATCCGTCAACCATTCCAAGTCCTGCACGAAGGATCGGCACGATCGCCAGTTTCTTTCCTGCAAGAGACTTTCCTGTCATCTCACAGATCGGAGTCTTGATCTGAACATCTTCAAGTTTCAGATCTCTGGTTGCCTCATAACACATCAACTGTGCAATTTCTCCGATCATCTCGCGAAATTCTTTCGTTCCAACTTCCTCGCTGCGGATATAACTGATTTTGTGTGCAATCAACGGGTGATCCATTACATGTACTTTTGCCATTATTCTTCTCCTTTTGCAAATGAATTTAATTTTTCTTCTAATTGATCTATGAGTCTCTTCAGGACTTCAAAGCACTCACCGTATGCAGTAAGCGGCTTTCCATAAGGATCTGGAATCTCTTCTCCCTCTCCTGCAAATTCACTTAACGTATATACGTTCTCTGTGTTTTCATACTCTGAAATCATCTTTTTCTTTGTACTCTCATCTACTGTCAGAATCAGTGTATCCGGCTGCAGACTCTCACTGTCAAACTGCTTCGCCACATGACCTTCCAGCGTCATGCCTGCACTCTTCATGATTGCTTCTGCCTTTGGATTCACCGGTTCAGGGAACAAAACCACAAGTCCGCTGCAATCAACCACATACTCCTGTTCCAGCTCTTTGTTCCTCAAAAGCTCCGCTGCCATCGGTCCGATATAAGAATCTGTATTACTTACGAAAATAACTCTCCGGTATCTCTGCTGCTTTACTACTGCAGATGCACTGATTCTTAAATGTCCCGCCGCCTTTTCCAGACGGTTCATGATCGCACTTCCAATCCCCTGCATGGCAAAGGATTCACTGTAGATAATGTCAACCTTTTCGTCATCAAATTCTCTCAAAACCCGGTACAGATTCCTTGCAATGGTCTTCTCATTCTCTCGGGTCCCGATATTCTTTACAATTCCATACTTATAAAATGGAAGTGTCTCCCCGGTTGCAATAATTCCAACCCGCTCGCCTTGGCGATGTGCGGCATATGCAAGCTGACGGATTGCAAGAACTTCCTCCCGGATGTCCCCCTCGGCAATGATCAGCTTTGCCTTCGGAGCATAATGACGATATTTCATCCCCGGTGCTTTCGGAGCTTTGTTGCTCTCACTTCCAAGGATTGTCTCATCCACACTGACCGGGCCGATCACTTCTTCAAACATATCCGCAGTGATTGCCCCCGGACGCAGGATCATCGGCGGTTCTACAGTCATATCAAGAATCGTTGATTCCAGACCGATATCCACACTTCCGCTGTCAAGAATCATATCGATCTTTCCGTCCAGATCTTCACTGACGTGCTGTGCTGTTGTGGGACTCGGTCTTCCTGATGTATTGGCACTTGGTGCAGATACGAATCCACCTGCTGCCCGGATCACAGCCGCTGCCACCGGATCACTCGGCATCCTGACCGCAACGGTATCCAGTCCGCCTGTCGTTCCGTACGGTACAACCTCACTCTTCTCAAAGATCATCGTCAGTGGACCAGGCCAGAAATGAGCTGCCAGGGCATCCGTCTTCGCCGGTATATTCACCGCAACTGCCTTCAGATCTTCATAATCCGCAATATGCACGATCAGCGGATTATCCGATGGACGGCCTTTTGCAGCATAAGTCTTCTTCGCTGCCTCCTCCTTCAACGCATCCGCTCCCAGTCCGTAGACTGTCTCCGTCGGAAATGCTACAAGCCCGCCATTCTTCAGAATATTTCCTGCCTCTTCGATTACTTCAGGATCAATATTATTTTTATCTATTTTTCTTATTATCGTTTCCATAAATTTTATTATAACATCTTTCTATTGAAAAAAAAACTATTTATCCCTTCTTCATTACTTTCATCACTGATCTTTCAGATATTGCAGGATGCCTTTTGTCACCGCTTCTGCCAGCTTCTTCTGATAGTCTTCTGATACCAGTTTTTCCGCCTCTGCATAATTACTTAAAAAGCCACATTCTACGATCACCGTCGGAACTTCGGTCTTCTTTAAAAGATAGTATGTATCATTTGCTTTAATTTTTTTCGTATTTTCAGGATTCACTTCCTGAAGTGCTTCCTGAATGACCGCAGCCGCCTTTTCTCCTTCGGTTGAAGTCTTATAATAAAAAACCTGTGCTCCAAAAACATTTTCTTCATGATAACTGTTCTGATGAATGCTGACTGCCAGTGACGGCTTTTTTTCATTCATCAGCGAAACTCTGTATTTCAAATCTTCTACTTTACTCTTTCCAAGCTCCTCATCTTTTTCCCGGACCATAATTACTTCAATCTTATCTTTTTCAAGCAATCTTCTGATCTCTTTTGCAATCAGCAGATTAATCTCCTTTTCTTTCGCCCCATTGATCCCGACTTTCCCGGAATCACTTCCTCCATGCCCGCTGTCAAGGACTACTGTCTGCTTTCCTGTACGAGCTTCTGCTGCAGTTTCAAGACTTCTGAGAATCTTATCTTTCAGATGCTCTCCCGCCTCCCAACACAGTAAAATGATCACGCCAAGGCAAATCATTACAAGTAATGCTCCTGCTTTTTTTCGCATTTTTTTAAGCAAAATAAATATCCTCCTCAGACTTATATTGTAGTATATGTCTGAAAAGGATATTTTTTCAAAATCATCTTTATTTAATTCAAATATTGGAGAATCAGATCCCATACGCCGCTATTTTCTCTTCCAAGACTCCACTCTGCAACTCCTGCCAGTTCGTTCTGTCGGATTACTGTCATCTTTTCTTCCAATGACTGCATATCTTCCAGCCAGATCCTGTAGGTACTTCCATCTGCTTCCCACTTTGCATAATTCTGCTTCGTCTCATCATCCCATTGTGCTGTCACACCTGCATTCTGAACCGCCTGTGCAGCTTCATCCATACCAAGTGCCTGACTGCTTACACTGTTCGGATAATCTGCTGCCTCTGTTCCTGCTTCTGCAGCCAACTCTTCTTCCGTCTTTGGAGTTTCTTTCCAAAGTCTTGTAAAAAACGGGATTGCAGCAACCAGCTTTTCTTTCGGGACAAGCTTCAGTGCATCTGTCACACCGTTTTCCAGGTAACTGATAGATGCAACAGATCCGGCTTCATTAGAGCCGTCTGTATGCTCATCATATGCCATGATGAACACATAATCCGCTACCGCTGCCTGCTCTTTCAGATCGTACTGCGTATTGTAGGGCTTCGGAACATAGTTGTCTACTGATAATACCAGGTTGTTCTCTCTGCACTTTACTGACAGCTCTCTCACAAACTGAATATAATGCACTCCACACTTCGACGAGATCAGTTCAAAATCCAGGTTGATTCCATCTACCTGACTCTGCAATGCAGCCGCGATCACCTGATCGATCACTTTTGCTCTTTTTGAACTGTAACTTAATACTTCATAAGTCTCATCATATGAATTAATACCTCCATGGAAATCCCGGAGTACCGCCCACACTTCCAGTCCTGCCTGCTTTGCATACTGAACATAGTCTGTGTCTGCAATGGATGTGATATTTCCTTCAGTATCTGCAAGACTGAACCAGGTCGGTGCAATCGTAGTCAGTCCTTTTGTAGTAGCGAGCATACTCTGAATGCTCTGGTTGGCACTGACATTCGTAACATTATGCCATGCCATATTGATCTTATAATCTTTTGAAATACTTGTATATTCCGGCTCCGCAAAATCTCTGGAAGTTTTTTCTTTCTTCTGGTCTTTCAGCTTACTGCTTTTCAGATAACCGATAAATCCATCTGCTGTAGCTACTTTCTGCCAGTCATCCTCATCTTCCAGAACTGTAACCTTGTCGTTCTTTTTTACATCGGTGAGAACAGGACTTTTCACTCCGCCCTGATAACGGATCTGTGTATCACCTTTTACAACTGCAGTCTCTTTTTCACCCCAGTCTGCTGTGATCACGATCCTGTTCGGATCCTGATATACTTTGTACTCCATATTGGTATACGTCTGTATAAATGGAAGTGCAATATAAACTTTGTCGCCCTCCATTTTCAGAATGGTATAATCTACACTTTTCTGTTCATTGACCTCAGTATATTCATTCGTATCTGCCACGACAGAAACATTCCCTGACGGCAGTGTATATAAAAGAATCTGTTCATTTGAATCCCAATAAAAACGCTCATTAATCTTATCTCTTACAACAGAAGCTTCAATATAATATTCACTGTCATAGACCTTTGCCGGAATTACTTTTAATCCTTCCGCTTCATCCTGTGCCAGATCTTCGCTTCGTATCACTTCATCATCAATCACTACTGCGATCTCATCTTTGCTGTCCAGGCCATAATATTGTTCCAGATCAGCCCTTTCATTCGATGGACCATATCTCTTCCAGACAACAAAAATTCCTGCTACTGCTATGATAATGACAAGTACGATGGAAATGATCAAGGCGATCCCCGGTGATCTTCTCCGTCTTCTTCTGCCTTTTCTTCTATGCCTTTTTCTTTCGTTCATGCGGCACCTCCTATCCGCAATCATTATAACATATCAGACTTTTTCTGAATATACTTTCCGCACATTGATGCGTCCTTTTCTGACCTTTCTTTTCTCTGACTGCTCATCTATCTGTACTGTCCGGCATCAAGGGGTAAGCACTGACAATCCAAATTTATCTACATTCAATTCATCTACATCGGTAAATGTCAGAGATTCCAGTCTTCCATTCTGATCCATCACATAATCACGCATATAAGCACCTTCTTCTTTTGCCATATATGCGGTCACGATCTGCATCGGACTTACCTGATATCCATCCATAAGGATGTCTATCCCTCTCTTTTCATACTGCTTTAACTCAGAGTACAAACTTCTGTAACTCTCTTTATCAGTTATGTCCATCATTGGCGTATACTCTCTCCTTTCTCTGCAGATACTGATAACCTTATGTCCGCATTTTTGAAGACCCGTTGGAAGTACTGTGACATACTGTTGAGTATTTATGCGAACTGCGAAGACAGCACCACCTGCAGCAAATCAATTTCTCCATTTGAATCTTTTCCGAATCTCCTTTCTTCTGAGTCGTTATCCTGACCGCTGTCTTCTGTAAGTGCCATTATATGGGCAGAATAAAGCATTTTTCAATGTGTTTCTTGTTGATAAGCTATGTGAATTTGTTGATAACAGAAAAAGATGATGAAAGAATTATAAACTTATCTTCTTTTTCTTTACATCTTTTTGATTTTTGCTTATACTAGACAGTGAAATGATATATCTTATTGGATCAAAGTCATTCAATACTCATATTATTTTATATGATGTCAGGGTAGGATTGTGGGAGTGCGTAGCACGAAACAA
>ENA-OPBE01001573-OPBE01001573.1-human-gut-metagenome-genome-assembly--contig:-NODE-1573-length-19408-cov-3.953392_pt1 | contig 19408 bp, 15 predicted proteins | sample MGYA00241066_ERZ501448 | MGnify/ENA primary metagenome ERZ501448 (study PRJEB25962, sample SAMEA2042585) | human gut metagenome | biome: human gut; feature: human-associated habitat; material: faeces...
TATTATCGATGTAATCATACCGGCAGTTGCTATTGCATTGTTATACTGCTTTGCCTTTTTTGACATTTTGGAAGCAAGCATGCCGACAATTCCAAGTCCCACCAGATATCCAAAAAACGAGAAAATAATACTGCAAATGCCAAGCACCAGTGAAACCACTGCAAGCTTAGCGCCCTCTCTCTCGTCATCTATGATAGTCTCATTATTGTAGAGCATCTCAAGACGGATACGCCTTGACTTACGCAGCATAACAAGCATAGGAATACCGAGCACGATAAACGCGACACAGTTCATTGCCGAAAACTCATTAATCCTGTCGGCCACTCCTCCTCCATCAAATATTCCCGATGATAAAAGTGCTCCCATATCTACAACAGTATGGAAAATGGCTAGCATCCAGAAATTACGTGTAGACGCGTATATCATGCAAAACAGCACACCCATGAGACCTGCTGAAATAACCTGTATCAGACAACTGCTAAACTTAACCCCTGCGCCCATATTGGAAAAATGCATCAATCCAAACAGTACGCCTCCCAAAACTACGGCTCCTGTGATTCCACCTTTCGTCTTTGGAAAAGCTCTCAGCAGCAGATTGAACACCACGCCTCTGAACACCAGCTCCTCAACGAGCCCTACAAGGCAGACCGCAATAAAGAAAAAGATGATGTTGTAAAATGCCTTCACATCACCATGCTCGCTCAAAAAGCACAAATATATGCCTGAAACAACAGCATACAGACAATACACTATGAAAAAACCGCCTGTGTATAAGCTTCTGGTCCATCCTGCTGCATTTTCCTTAAAGATATCCCACAGCCCAAATAAATATGTGATGCCAAGAAAAATAACTAAAATAACGGTCTCCACAATAGCCTGCAGCAGATAGTCATCCACCTTTTCCATGCCCGGAATCAGTCCCAACACTTTTCCGCTCCACTGCAAGGGTGCAATGAAAATAAAAACTGCAAGAATGGCAAATATTATATTTGCCGGTGCCGAAAGGTTTCTCAATTTCTGTTTCATAACTTTAAATCTCCTCATTTGCGTGTTATTAAGTATGAAAATATTCTATAGCATTTACTTTGACATTACAAGCTCTGGATAATCAAAATTCCTGTCTATTATTTTACTTGAATTGAGCACTCCGTCAATGTCTAAAAAAATCAGCCATTTACGGTCTTTCCGTAATGGTTAATGACACACCGATTTCTGCCACAGATGAGGAAATTGAGGATATAAAATGGACATTCAGAAGGACAAGAAAACCAAAGAAAAATATAAAAGGAAAAAGAAAGAGAGGGCTCATCGTCCCTCTCTTTCTCGCCTATCAGTATGTCATCTACCGATGTGTGCAACAACCTGCTCAAGGCATACAGGTTGTCGACAGTCGGAAGGCTCTCACCACGCTGCCACTTGTAAACGGCCTGCGTTGATTCGAAGCCCATGTACTCCGCAACATCAGTCACCCTGAGGTTATTGTCCTTGCGGAGCTGGTTGATTCGTTCTCCGGTAGCTTTAAGGTCTAATACTGGATAATTCATATGAATGCCTCCTTGAGTGTGCTTGTTTATAGTTGTTTGTTTCATTCCCTTAACTTGATTTCAGTATACTCTCACAGCAAGTAACACACAAGAGAATAGTTGTTTAATTTTAATGTTACTATTTTTTATATAGATTTTGCATATTTTTAGCTATTGTGTTACCACTAAAGTAACATTTTTAATATTTGTTTATTGTAATGGAGAATTTATATATGGGATTCAACGAGACTAACACCTCACAAAAAATCAGAATATCGCTCAGCCAGAAGGCTATGTTGACCATTGAAGATGATATGACAGCATTTGAAGTACCAAAGCTCACAACATTTATCAATCAGGTTATCAGCAATTTCTGGGACATTGCCGAATCATCTATAGATAATTACCTAAGCAACAAAGAATTAGAGCTTAAAGAGAGGCTGTCCGATTCATCAATTGACTCGTATTCTATTGAACAAGCCATACAAATTCTGCTTAAATATGAAAAGAAACAACTTATCAATAAAACAGCTTCCTATGATAACGGCAGTACTGTAAACAAGCAGTATAACATTAACAACAACAATTACATTTTCCTTACAGAAGAATGCACGGAAGACAAATACTTTGCAACAGCTGCCAAATACCTAAGATGTTTAATCGAGGAATACTGTCAGCTTCCTTTCATCAAAAGGGAACGAATATATAAACGTTCTTCATACACCACTGTTGAAAATGCCTGCAAGAACCATAATATATTAAAGGTCAAAGCCTTGATTGACGGAACACAAAAACTGCTTTATGTATACCCATACATGATAATGCCTGATCCACTAGCTACTCAGGAATACCTTGTCTGCTATGTCAAAAATGAAAACAGCTCAACCGGAAAACATATTGCTTCATTTTCAATGGCGCGCTTACAATTACAAGGTTCTGCCCTGAAACAGACCTTCCGTCTTACTAAAGATGACATAATTGCAATAGAAAAAAAGCTAGCTGACAGCTCACCGGCATATTTATTGGGCACAAATGAAAAAGTTGTTGTCAAACTGACAGAACGAGGTCAGAAATCATATAAAACAAAACTATATTCCAGACCGGCTAAAGAGCCAGAATCATCCGGTGACACTTATGTGTTCTACTGCTCTCCCCTGCAAGCTTATAATTATTTTTTTCCTTTCGGCAAAGAAGCAGAGATTATCAAACAAACAAGCCTTCGCGAGAGATTTAAAAATAGCTATAACGACGGTGCTGATAGATACCGGTCGTAAAATATATCAGGACATATTCTGATGCATTTATTGCTACAGATTATGTCCTGATTGCTATTTTAGATGATATTGAACATTCCAAAACCCTGGGAGTTCTTGGAGCCAAGGCCTGTCTGATATAGGAAATCGAGATATTTACGTTTACCGGACAAAATAAAATTTCCATACCATGCTTCAATATAACTGCCCTGATATTTTGTAACAAGCTTTTTTGCAGTCATATCACCAGCTTCTTCGATTTCAACATACGAATCCGGTTCTACCCCATAGTAAGCCTGATATTTTCTATAAGCATTGTTTTGAATTTCTTCATAAAATTCTATATCTTCTGGAGAATAATAAACCGTATATTTTGTTGTGGAATCTGTTGAATACACAACAATTGGTGTTACTGTTTTTACTATAAGTTCTTCTTTTTCCACTGTAAAATCATTTATCTTTGTACGAATATTTTTATATTTCTTTTGTCCAAAAGTTATTCCGCCATATCGAAATCCTCCATCCAGGAGCTGAATTAAAAGTGGCTCCGGGCTTCTAATTTCCAGTTCAATAAATGAATAGAATATTATACTTTTCTCCTTAATTCTATACTTACCCTTGAGCTGACTAAATTGAAACATCTTATATTGTCTGTGCCCACTTGAATAACCTCTGTTATGCAAAAAATCAGTGTAATCAGGCATGACTGATAAAGTTCTGTAAATAACAGCCTGAATAATATGATTATAATTTATCGGTAAGACTAATGGCTCATCTAATTCGATGTGTACATATAACTGCATTATCTAATTTTCCTCTGCTCTACATTTATTAGCTACAAGCTTTCCATTTTTTAGCTCATAAGGTTCAAAGCTGACTTTAGCGTTTTTTCTTAGTTGTTGTGCCTTTAAATTAGGGTTAAATTTTTCATCACATTTTATTGAATATTCCTGCTTATTTTGCCCAATTATTATGCCAAAATTCTTATTAGAATCATAATATTTAACTTTACCTTCAAGTCTTTCGTTCCAATTTCCCAATAAAGTAACATATTTATCATCAGGTTCTGGTAAAGTCTTAACATATTTGGGATTCTTTCTATTGTTTGCAAACCATGTGTAGATATTATCCTCATCTTTTCTTTTTTCTCGAGGATACATAACTGGTATATCTTCAGGGATATAATTAAAATCCGCCAAATTCAACAAGCACTTTTCTGCTTTTGAACCAGCATTTAATCTAGATGGTATATTCAATTCATCATGAGATTTGTGTTCCAGTTCTACTTCTATATTTCCATTTTCCTTATTAAACATCGGCTTTCTCACATTCTGAGAAACAACCTGAAGCTTTACACTTCCATATCCTAAAGGTCTGGCATGACCTAACTTATGCAGTTTTGTGCCATCTTTCTTATTCTCACCCAGTGATATTATCCATATAAGAGTATTTAGCTGTTTCTGTGTGATTTCTTCAAAGTATATTTTAAAATTAAAACAGCCATTAACAGCCTCAACAGTATTATTCATATTGTTTGGTGTAGAATCTTTCGCAGGCTCACTATGCCAATACATTTTTCTTCCTCTAGGAGTAGCCTCTGGCAAATCATAGTATTCGATTCGATTTATTTCTTTTCCATTAGCTAATGTGTATTTCTTCATTTCACCATAAAAATCAAAATTCCAAAATGTCGCATTATCCGTAGGTTTTCTAAGATAAAACTCAAATGCGCTTGTCCTTGGAGTAGACAAGATATCTAATGTATGTTTTTCATATGTTAGCTTTTCAACATTATCCGGGGTTGCATCAGTCACCTGGACTCTTCCTTTTAATCCTTTCCCATTTGTTGTACCAAATAAAAGACATGCTGGACATAATTCATCTGTACTGCTACACGGTACATAATCCCCCATTATATCATTCCATTTTCTTTTTTGTGCAATACGACCGATAGATGAATTACTTAAATAAACAAGTACTTCATCATCACCATTTTCTTTTATACGTGTTACGCTCATATAATAAACCGGAACCAGATTTTTATCACCTGATTTTGCTTTTTCAAGAGCATCACATAGATTTTTGTTTGGGATCTTATTAGAGTTTCTCCCACTTCCTGCTCCATCTCGATTAAGCGCTGATAGTAATGCTCTATACGGCTCATTATTCCTTATTTCCCACTTTTTAACAATCTCATTTTCTTTTTTTAAGAAGCGAATACTATATTCAGATTTATTTACCGGAATATTGTATTGTACCCACCCTAACTCTTCAACATATTCACCATTTTTATAAGGTAGCTTTTTGCCGTTTGCATAAACACAACCATCTTTTTCATTCACATATATTCCATTAGCAGCTTCTTTTTTCACTATAGTTGCCTTATATAAAACCCAATGATCATTTTCATATGCAAGCAATCCATGATGGCACAATGCACCATACACTGGGACACGTCTGCTGATTGGTTTCTCATCTAGTAAAAATGGAACGCAGCTATTAGTTACTATTTCATAAACACTTCTAAGCATTCCTCTTAGCTCGCTTCCGGGTATGGTTGGGATTCCATCCGGACTTCTAAAAAAATCATATTCTCTATGAAATGAATCTTCTCTTTCTTCCATATTTTTATCTTTAACATATTTATTTTTTTTCGTATCCCAGTACCTTGGATGTGCCCCATCTGGAATGATTAGTGGAGTCCTTGTTATTAATTCAACATTCAACCAGCCACTTAATAGCTCACTCTTCTTCGCATAGGCTGTTTCTCTGGAAATACGTTTATCTATATTACCTTCAAATGGTATAAAATTATACGGATTAACAAATCTCTTTTTCTCAGCCATTTCACATCACCTTTTCCTTTTTAGGTTTCTTTACAAACCCACATACTCTATAATCTGTGATTTTTGCCATCCCATTTTCATCATAATTAATGTAAGTAATAATCTTAGAACTGTCTTCGTTTCCACTAATAGGAAGACTATATTCACCTCCAACAGTTGTATAGAGCACTTTATTACCAAACGTATCTGTCTGATTATTATTCTCATTAATTCTATTCTGATTTAAATCAAGAGTCTGATATTGCACCATATATTCTGATTTATCAAGTTTGTCTTCTGAAGCTATTCTCCACTGAAAATCCGTTCCTACAGTACTTCTTATAAAATGTATTTCCTCTGTTTCCGAGAATAATCTTATCTCCAATACATTATCTTTCTTTAATTGGTTAAACTGCTCCAGTTCAGCTCTCCCGGCATAAAATCTATCGGTACAATATGCCAGAAAATATCTATTATCTCCGGCATATTTTTTAATCTCATTGATGAGTTCATTTTCTGGAGTTATTCCAGAATCTTTTATCCATTTATCTTTTGTATTATTATATTCAATACTCATGTAATCCCTCCAAAAAACCCATACTTCCTGATTTCAGATTTTCAGTATAGTCCATGCCATTTACATTTAATTTCATCACCTCGACTCGCCCATGCCCTGTTCCTGTTGATCCACCAAATGTAAGCATTCCATTATCTAAATCCAATAACGACACTTCCAGGAGCTGTCTTTGAAGTTTGCTCATTTTTCCCTTATCAATCATTATTTCGAGAGTTCCGACACCACCTTGCCAGAATTCATCTGTAAATAATGCAGAGTTTTTAGGTGCCTGTGTAAAACGTTCCACTGCATTTCTTGTAAGGACATATGGTTTGCCACCTTCAATAATAGTTTCTCCAAAGCGTATTCTAGATAGGGTATTATCCACCCTGCCCCTTCCAAATAAACAGTCCAAAGCTGTTCTTTCATCATTATTATCGCTCATAATATGACTCAATATTTCCTGCATATGATGTCTAAACACACCGGTCCAAGTTGTTCCAGGTACCACTGGTTTACTATCTTTGTTCACCATAACAACAGAATCAGGTGCCTTCTCTATTCGTTCCATATTTACTCGTATAGAAAAACTACCAATTACTTTAAATTGAACTTCTATTCTATCGAACTGTCCATCTTCAGACTTATCTTCATTATCTAAATATACTTTTTCTCCGCTAAAATCAGATTCAGACCATGGATTAAAATCGAGCCATTCATCAATGCAGTTTGGAAAATCAAATTGATGCTTTCTAACCTCAACCTTCATCTTGCCATATCCGCGAGTAGTTCTTGCTCCAAGTTGAATTCCATGCTTAACAATATCTTTGACAAGGATATCAAGGCCTTCTATTACTTCGTTTTTATACTCCTCATAGTCTCCACTCCATTCCAAAATACAATAGTATGGGACATCTGTTTCAACTACCTGAAAATCATATTTATGACCATCTTTAGCAACACCCCATTTATCTATGGCCACTCCATCACGAATTGATATTTTATAGTCGCTTATTGATACATTTCGAAATTCTGATTTGACATTATCACATATTTTCTGTGGACAGATGGCATCACTAATAATAATGTTACTTGCAGTTGCTTCATCATTTTTAATAATTCCAAATAACTTTTCTGGATCTTTACCACCAAGTTTTTCATATTTTTCTCTTAATACTCCGGCCATACTGCTTCCCGGAATAAATGGAATCCCGCGGCTGTCGCACATAAGATCATTATCTGAAATATCATTTTCTCCATTTCCTATTCGAAGTGGAGAAATCTGACTCAATTTTAACTGATAATATACTTTTTTCAATTTAGTCACCCTCTCTCTTTCTGATAATGATATTTATGCAAAGCTATATTCAATGGTTCTTTCCAATTTGCTTCAATTTGATTAATCAAATTATGATCTAAATCATATAATTTTAACTGTGCATTCCACTCAGTCTTGATTATCTCTACAAACTTGGTTGCCTCTGCTTTTCTACTAAGCTTCTTCTCACTACTTAAATCACTTTCTTTAATCTTTGAAATCATTTTATTTAAATCAGAATAGTCATTAGCTTTTGAAACCATATTCCTAAGTCTTGCCTCAGGAATATTTTTAGTAACTTCAGCTTCTGCAATTTTTAAAGCAAAGCTACGCATATGCTCCATTATTGCTTCCATCTTTAATCGGGTAAGTAGCTGCTCTATTCGATTATTATCAACCGTAAAATGTGCCTGTTCAATTCTTGACATCTCAATAGATGACACTTTTTCAAAATCAGAAACGGTCATAATGCCGCATATTCCCATACCTTCCTGAGCAAATTCACCGATGCGAATTGTCTGTGGAATATCACATTCTTCTTTAACTTTAAAGCAATACACACTTCCGGCTCTTACAACAGGAATCTGTGGCTTCTGCAACTGCCATGTTGACTGAAAGCCTCCAATAACATGATATCTGCAATAATCGAGACTATTCTCAGCAATATCTGATGATAAATTCAATTTTTTACCAATAGCCTCACGAATACAAGCAGAATCTGTTCTATATACACCATTATCTAACAATGCAAGATCCGACTGCAATACAACATACAGCTTTTCTCCGGCCTTAACATGGCGAATATTATTCTTATACTCTTCCACTTCAGGTTTAGCATACAATGAACATGTCGCATACTGAGCACTTTTACTTCGTCCAAACTGAATACGAGCTTCATATAAGCACTTTAATACCTTATCTTTCATATTAACCGGACATATAATTGTTCCTCCATAAACTGCTCCAGCATCTATTGATTCCTGCATGTATAGCATTTTAGTATTATTTTCATCATTATTACCATCTTGCTGAGTTCCATTTATTGCATAATGATAATAAGTGTGAATTGACGGTTCTGCAATTTTATATCCATTCTGTGTCTGTACAGTAAAAGAACCATCTAAAGTTTTTGGCTTTTTCTTTTTCCAATCATCCTTTTCCTCAATTAAGTTGTTAATCAGCTTATTACCGCCATTCTTTAGTCTGACTATCATCATAGGCACAGGTACTGAAATTTCACCCTCAATCACCGGAGTCAGGCCAGACCAGCTTACGGTACCATCTAGAAACAACTTTCTAAAATCCTCATCTTCTGCACTTCCGGAATGAAGATAATATCCGGCCATGCAACCAATTACACTTCTGGCTGGTACAGATGTATTTAATTCATCACATCCCGGCAGTGTAAGTGGTGAATTAAGTACAACCTTATATGATATCTTTACCAGCTTATCAGCTTCTGAACAATCTATATCAGTTTTATTGTCATTCTCTGTAAATAGCATATTAACCTGTTTTGCGCTATCTTCACACAATTTAATCGATACATTTCCAAGGCCTCTGTTCCTTGAATGACCAATATGTCTTGTAGCTTTACAACAAGCATCAAATAGTTCTCTTAATTCCCTTTTATCATCATCACAAAAATCAAAGTAAATAGGTGCATAAAAAGCTAATTTTTTATCTTTATCCAGGCTAATAGGATCATATTGATTAACAACCCTTGTAAACCTCAAGCTATTGTCTACCTTACACCCATCATTCAGCATAGTCTGACCACGCACAGACGTAAATAGATTGACAATCTTTGATGCATGTGCCATATCCTTAATTTCATCTGAATTATCAGAGTTTTTAATTTCAGTATTCAAATACTGTCTAATACCATTTGCATCTTTTATCATGGCATCGCAAATTGAAAAAACTCCCTCATTTCCATACGCGTCACCAAATAAAGCTATAATATTGCTATCTGATGCTAATGTGTATCCCATCTTTTTTAAATCAGAAGCCGCCTGTTTTAAACATCCCTTTATTCTCCTCGACGGAATATACGGAATTCCTGCATCGTCAATACACACATCACTATCAATCGAATTTCCGGCGCTCTCTCCATTTCCAGCGCATAAATCTGAATTTAAAATAATTTCTAATTCCTGCATATTATTTCCTCACAAACCATAAATCATACACTTCTGAAAGATCATATATAATTGGAAGTAAATCCTCTTCTTTATCTATTTTCAGCTTCTCCTTTATTTCATTTTGAAGATTTCTGTGATGTCCATACACTCTATTAAGCTCAAATTTTCCATAAGAGTAACTGTCTTCTAGTTCTGAGCCTATTGTTTTTATATCACTTCTTGAAACACCATTTTCTTTCATAATATCAGCAAGTATTTGCAAAGTACTATAGTCTTTACGATCTGTATTCGCTTTTGTACCAATTCTCCATGGGCGAGCCATACATCCGGACACGCCCTGATGCTCCCTGATTTGGTCAAGGTCACCGCCAACTCCATTATGTATATAATGAAAATCAACCCAAGACTCTTCCTTTATACATTCACCGTGCACATTTTTCTTAGCACTTTCACATGCCTGCTCAGCAAGAGAATATGCCCTCGCAAAAGGATAATGACTATGGAATATGCATATACCCGCACACGAACTATATCTCCATTCTTTTTCTCCTTTATTGTTATAATTCTGAACCGCTTCAAGATAAGCTCCAACGTAATCCATAACAAAACGAGCATTGCACACAAAAGTCATATCATCGCCATCCGCTATTATTTTGCGAAAGAAGAAAGCTTTTTCATCATACTTATCCTTATAATCTTCCTTTAATTGTTGCTGACACTTTTGCATTGCATCAAGCCCTGATTTTCCAAACGCTTTAGCTGTATCTGCTGTAAACTCACGCATTATATTCACGCAACTGTCGTAATCTTTCTTGTCCGTAAGCATTTCAGATATCTTGCTTCCCATATTATTTCCATCTGCATGAACAACAGCCAGTAAACTTTCTTCGCCTTTTTTAGTAATCAGATCATCTAATAACTTGACTGTTTCATCTTGTTCTCTGATTTTCAATCCCGCTTTCCGTTTAGCCTTTGCTTCATCAGTAACCCGGACACTACTTTCTGCAATACTGATTATATCTGAATAAGGTTGAAAAGTTGTCCTGTCCATCATTGAAAAAGGAAGTATAAAATCGCTTTGTCCTGAAATCATCTTATTTTTCTCTATGTCTGACTGTTTCATCAAATTGGCATAGTCTTTATCATAATCTCCACTATATTCGCATGCAACTGCCATCGGAATCATTCCAGGATAATTTTCAAGCAAGAATCGCGAAAACGCCTTATTAACTTCCAAATATGTCTCTATTGAGTCATACAATACTGTATCATTACCACCACCACAAAACAGTTCAATACCATTTAGTTTTCGTTCATCAAATAATCTTTTTACTTCTTCCATGCAGAATGGTATATTTTTAGAAACTCTTCTAAGTTTTTTGCCCATTTTATCAGCCTGAGTAAATAAAATATTCCAGCTCTGCGAAATATTCTCCGATGCACCGGCAATTTCCACCATTCTATTCGTTCTAAAAATATATTCCTGTTTAGAACGAATTGTATATTGAGCTAATACCATTTTCATATTCTTTGCCTTTCCGTTAACTTATATCTTCCTACTAACATAATTTCTCGCATGTATCTACATAACTATCTATTAAAGTATCTAATTTGTCTATTTGCATTCTTTGTTTATTTTTACATTCGTCATTATTTTGCACATTCCCATTATCCATATGATTAAAAAGATTTCTTTCGAGTTTAATTAATTTATATAAAGCAATCAGTTTATATAATTGATTTTCATCAACATCATTTTTTTCGGATTCTACCTTGTATTCATATATAGTCTCTGTCTTTTTCTTCCCATTTTCCGTTTTTCTATTTATCGCATTAAAACTGTCTTTTAATAGTTTTCTCTTTTTACCATTTTTGTTTGTTTTCCAATATTTTAGTCCGTCATTCCCCTCTTTTAACAAAGTGTCCAATACTTCTGTATGGCTTTCATTCATCTTTTCGTATATTCCTTGAATTGCATACCCTATATAACGATTAACCATATCGGTTTGCGATGGCTCTTTATCATTTTTTATGCCCTTTATCCATGAAAATTTTAATACCCCACTGCTATCCCAATCTTTAGGACCATTAGACTCAATATAAGTCAATGTTTGCTGATAAAGTTTCTTCTTATGAAACCACTTAATCTTATCTACAGCGGAAGCATTTTCTTTGCGTATCTCCTCATAATCATCTTTTATTTGTTCAACAAAAATATTTAATAATACATCATTTGATTCATTATTTTCATTCCATTCATCAAGTGTTTTCCTAATTGCCTTTAATCCATTATCAAACCTATTCAAATCACAAAGCATTATGGAATCAGCTAATTCTTTCATCTGAGTAACTAAAGCTGGAATATTGGCATTAGTGGATTTATTATTTAATCCATAATATTTTACTAATTGATCTGCTCGTCCATATTGAATAAATTCGTTCATCCCCGATACAAAATCGAAAATATGATATGTATCATTCTGCTCTATAACATTACCGATTCCATCTGTGTAATTAATGGAATAAATACCCTCAATTTTGATGTCACTTGTTTTAAGTAATGAAACAACTGCATTCATAAGTAATGACACATCTCTCATTCCACCCTGTGTATCAATCCAAAGATGTAATTTTTCATTATTCTTTAAACTATTTTTCTTTGATAATAAATATAAAGCAATTTCTGCAACTGCCATATTTTTACTTTTGATATCATTAGGATCTAAATATGCATCCTCACCCTGCGGGAATTTTGTATATATAATTTTATTGTTTTTACCTGCGACTTCGTTTATTCTACTAATATAGAAACCTAATGGTGATTTTGTATCAATTTTATCATCGTCCAACCTGTATTCGCCTTCAGTCGTAGATTCCTTTGTACATAATGCTATAACCTCATCAGGTTTATTACCATTTTCTATTAACACCCTCGTTATTGGCTCAAGCTGACTATAATATTCTTCTACTTTATTATTCATATAAGTAAATCTACTTTTTCGCAATCTACGCGGTTTATCTTTTTCGTCTTCCTTGTTTCCCAAATAGGGAAATGTACTCATTGATAGTAATAATATATTCATATTTCTTCCTCTCTATCATTATTCTAGTATTCTCTAAACTGTACAAACACAAATCTAGAAATCTTCTTTGTCTCATCAGCAGTATAAATTTCTTCCACTTCCCGCCTGCTGCACGCTGCTACTACTTTTATTCCACTTGATTTCAATCTATCAACAACAGCATATGATAAGCAGAACTCGCCCTGACACAAAACGCAATCAGGTGATTTGTAAAATTAATAAACATTTCATCCCCTCTTTATCTTTATCATTTTTGTGACCTTAGCCCTAATTTATATTATACTTCTAACACTTTGTACAGTCAACATGTGAAAATCAAGTAATTTTTATGTACTTTACACAAATATATCATGTTTTTGACATACTTCACATAAACTACAGGTACACAATCGCATAGAAATACCTTCTAAACCATTATATTTCCTGGTCTTGGAGATCAACAGACTTTTTATAGAATATTATCATTCGCCATAATCAGCCCTATAACTTCCTTCGTAGAATATTTGAGGGAATCGAATTTATATATCATCACACTATCCTCGTCCTCATGACATATCTTTTTTATCTCTTTCTTCAATTTTTCCAATTTAGCCTCTGTGATTATTAATAAACTCAAAGAAATTTCCTGATAAAATCACATTTGAATACACATAAATAGAATCGGTTGTTTCAACCGGAATATATTTCTTTCCCTCGTCATTTTCAAAAAGTACATTAAAATCCCGTCTGTTCAAAATTCCTTCATTCACCAAATGATAACTACTGTCAATCCGCTGTATCCCAGTGGTATATCAGTCTCTATAAACAGTTCTATAAGCCTTTTTCTCCCTTTTGGCTATTATCTTTGAACCCCTTTTTCTCGAATCTGAAACCAAGATATTTTCTGTTTGTTCCTTTATATACGCCTGTTTTCTTATGATTCAAAGGCAACATCTCAGCATTTTCTATATGCTCACGCACATCACCAAGTATCTTTAGCGCATCATCATATGTCTTGCAATATATATTTATATCATCTCCAAAACGGCAAAAATGATAATCGTTTTCATCCATATAATGATCAAGCTCATTCATATAGATATTGCTGAAAAGAGGACTTAACTGTCCACCCTGCAATATTCCTTCATCCTTCTTACATGTTGTATGATCATCAATCACCGTGCATTTTAAATATGTAATTATCAAATTGAGAATTTTATCATCAGAAATATGATTTTGAATTTTGTTAATAAGAAAATCTTGATTTATATTGTCGAAAAAACTATGAATATCAAGCTCTACAGACCATGTGTATCCATTTTCCATATACATTGTTTCCTACTTTATAGTCTCTGTAATGCCTTTGTTTTGCCTATATACACTCCTTGTTGGTAGAGTTACTAATCTTCTGTTAACATTTCTATATAATTAATCCTATCAAATTCTATAAATCCTCACACTCCTTGCAATTACTGTATTTCGCGTGGAAATGTACAAGGAAATGACAACTAAGATATTGTCTCAATTCCTTATAGGTAATGTATATCTTTTAACAAATCTAAAACATATTGAAAAGTCAACAATTGTGTCAATTCCTTATAGGTAATGTATATCTCGAAATAATTAATCAGGTAGCTAATGAGATTTCGTGTCAATTCCTTATAGGTAATGTATATCTCGGCAACATTTAAGGACTGATACTGTAAAGGTTCAAAACTCAAAAGAAGAAGTGTCAATTCCTTATAGGTAATGTATATCTTAAAAGCAGCATTAGGTGTAAAAACAAGTAAGGCGTTGGTATATTTGTGTCAATTCCTTATAGGTAATGTATATCAAGTTGTTCTTGTTGACACTTCTATGGAGCTTATGATGTGTCAATTCCTTATAGGTAATGTATATCTATAAGACTATGCAGGATCTTATCGATAAAAGTGTCAATTCCTTATAGGTAATGTATATCTCATAATACTATGAACAATAAACATCGCATTACAAAATCAATTGTACGTGTCAATTCCTTATAGGTAATGTATATCAACTGGTTTTATCAGTATCTAATTATGATACTACTCCATTTTCATCTCAAAATCAATCTAAAATCTTCAAAAAGTCCGTCGACCTACAACAACTCCGTCTCTGTAAATCCTTGATTTTACAGCATTCTATACTATTTCTCAATCTTTCTTTGACATCGAAAGGTTTTCTAAGCAAAAATTACGCAAATTAATATAAAATAGTACTATTCAGATCAATATAACACCTTCTAACCCCTTGTATTTACTAGCATTGGAGGTCGACGGATTTTTTAACTCATTTCACCATATTCTAATCTGCCCCCTTACCTTTTTATACCCGTGTTTCCTATCGTAGGAATAATATAATTATTAATTATCAGCCTATTGCTATAATTATAATTCTGTGTATGCCGTATTTACATACATATACTAAAATTCTTCGACTATAACGTCATTTCTATCTGATAAAGTGCATATAAATCTAGCATGCGCTCCGTACCATGGATTATCATCTATAACATTATATGTTATATTATTATATTTACTACTTATGTCATCATAATATATTACACTTGCTTCAATTAATGGCTTAACCTTCTTCTTGTTTTCATCATCATATAGATATGCATTTCCATTTTTATCGAATTTTTCTTCATAAGTTAAATAGGAACCTTTTATTATCTCCTTATACTCTGAAGTCTTATATATATCTACCTCCGAATTTTCTTTAGTATCATTTGCATTCTTATAATTCATTAATGCAAAAATGCCAATTATACAAACCACTGCAATTAAAACTATGCTAAATGCTTTTTTCATTATATCTTTACTCCCATCTGTTATTTCGAATCAATGTAAATCATATACCTAAAGTATTATCAAAATCATCAATTTTTCCATATTCTCACTTCCAAATGCATCAAAGATTGCTTTAATAGCTGTCTCTCTTATATGCTTATATAGACAGTTTTCTTCCTCGACACATATATCATAAGATGGCTCGTCATCCTGCTCGAAGGTTCCATATGCGTCCACTATTTGAATCATGCCACACTTTTCGTTGTCACCGATTTAAAAACTACCATATCGTTGCGTTTAATTTTGACCTTCCGATAATCCTGAAACACCTCCATTATCGGTCTCCCTCTATCAATCTGAATGTCTTATAGTTTGTATCGTCCTGTGGGCTGCAGTATATCGCAAACTCGATATTTTTAAATGCATGCATATAATCTTTAATCACATTTTTTGCAGCATATGCAACGATATTTGCTTTATTCATAAAAGCTCCACATCCAAATGCTCCAAGTATTACTGTATCATTTCCTTCAGAAACGGCAACATCCAGTATGCGTCTTAATCTCTTCTCATGTATTTCAAGCATTTCCTTATCGCTGATTTTTGCTGCCTTTTTGCCATCGCCTGTATTATGTTTATTGCTTGGCATGGCTCTTAAATTCGGTGCTGCGCAAGTGATTACATTTACCTTATACCACTCATTCTCGGGCAATAAAGCCGGGTTATTTGTATCGCTTTTAAATACAGTTACCTCCGGTGTATAAATGATATCGTCGTTATGTAATGGATTTCTTGCCTGCTTATGAGGTGTATAAAATCCATCCCACATATCAGGTGAATTCAGACAGAAATAAAGATATGAACACCTGCACAGGCACTCTTCCTGGGCTGTTGAACCTCTTACAACACCTCCGCCCGGATTTGAAGCAGATGCAAAATTGTGTACTGCTACCTTATTATCTCTATATGCCTTTGCAGCCTCAAACGTTCTCTTCTTTGAAACAATCACTTTTGCAGGCTCATCATATATATTTAGATTCGGTTTCTCCAAAGCATCTGTTTCCAATATTAGTTTCTGTCCACTTGCAGATGCCTTTAAGTCAGCATTAAGCTTTCCATTCGTTTTGCTTAATCTCTCTGTATCCTGAAATATTAATACATTTTCTTCTCTTCCCATAATGATTCTCCATTTCTTTAAAAAATGCCTGTGTTACCAGCATTTTCTATGCCATAGCTGTCTCTCCTTCCATTATACCTTACAATTCCGTCTACTGTTAATTTTATTTTCTTCATCCTGTTTTTTCAATAAACCTGTGGTTTACTTTTTTCATGTCAGTTCTTGCTGACATAATGATAATACACCAACTTCGAGAAACTATTTTCATGAGAAGTTTACACCTTATTTCAAGCAAAGTATTTCATACTTCGATGGACAGCAAAAAAGCCCTGTCCTTACGAACAGAGCCCTATGCATTATGTTGCACTTACAAGCCTTACTATCACATCAATTCCAGCCGCCCAAAAGAGTATCGCCCCCACGATATATACCTTTGTCTTCTGCTCAAAACCGAAGTGATATCCTGTGTAAATGCCTGCCACTATACAGATGATAGTTAGCAGCGCCACCATTATCATAATGGTGAAAAGTCCGGTACCGAGGAAGCCGAATGCTATTCCTGCAAGAACCGTATAAAATGCGGTGATTCCTGCTATCCTTAACACTCTTTTCATGTCAAGCTGTGCCTGACAGTGCTCCTCAATCCTTTCATTTCTTATAGCCTTTCCTATAAGCCTGATCCCCAGTCCTATCAGTATTCCGATAGAAATTATCTCTCCTAAAAGTGCTTCATCCTTCACCGAGTATTTTCCATTAAGGAAGCTTGACAGGAAATACCCGATATACATTGCTAACAACTGGCAAACTGCAACTATGAAGCAAATGGCTGTAAGCTGTTTCTTATTTACTTTCTGGATCAGGGATCCCTGACATTCCATCGCAACGAAAATCTCCAGTGAGCTTCCCGCCACGATTAACAGATATTCTATCCAGCCCATTTTTGCCTCCCCTTATGTTTAAACATCCTTTAATTAATTATTTGTCGCTATCTGCCTTAGCATCTATTGAAGCTAATTTATATATGAACTTAACGCTGCCCGTCTGTCCATCAGCGATTGCTGAGTATGTCTGATATTCCTCACCTGCGTCAATTACTGCCTGAAGCTTGTCGGTGAATGGCTTTAAGTCACCGTTGTATGCGTCGAGAATCTTGTTGATTCCCTCCTCATTGAACTGTACCATACCGTCTGCAAGTGTGTGTGCACCCTCTGAAAGTGTCTTAGAACCTGTTGTGAGCTGGTCAACACCTGAAACTATCTGATTTGTTCCATCTGCAAGCTGTGAGGCTCCGCTGTTGAGCTGTGCGTTATTTGCTACAAGTGTGTTTGAGCCGTCTACAAGCTGCTTGATACCACTTGTGAGAGTTGGTACTGAGTTCATGAGTGACTGTGTTCCGGCTGAAAGCTGGCTTGCTCCGGCATTGAGTGCTGTTGCTCCGGCATTTAATGTATCGTTGTTTGCAACTAATGTATTTGAGCCATCCACAAGCTGCTTGATTCCACTTGTAAGCGCCGGTACTGAGTTCATGAGTGATTGTGTTCCGGCTGAAAGCTGGCTTGCTCCGGCATTGAGTGCTGTTGCTCCGACATTAAGTGTATCATTGTTTTTAACTAACTCGTTTGAACCATTTACAAGGCTGGTGATTCCTTTTGTCAGCTCTGGTAATTTATCTGCAAGACTTTGTGTGCCTGTCTGAAGCTCTGTAGCTCCTGTTGCAAGCTGTGTAGTTCCTTTTGCTAAATCAGAAGCTCCGCTTGACAACTCAGATGCTCCATCTGACAACTGTCCTAAACCAGCATCTAATGATGACGCACCATCTGATACCTTTGCTGAGCCATCCTTTAAAGCTTGCACTGTGGAAGCACTGTCTGTTACACTTTGGTTCACGGCAGAATATACTGATACAGCACCTTTTCCCTGAGATAGACCAACAAGTATCTGATTATAAGTTGCAGATGGATTCTGATTCTGCATATTAGTCAAAGCATCTATTATATCTCCTGCATTGTTTACTGCTGCATCCGCTGCTGCTGATACATTGTCTGCTGTAATCTTATCTGTATCAATATATCCAAGAGTTTTAAATAATGTTCCGACATTTAATTCATTCAGTGGTTCCAGAGATTTATTTATATTGGTTTTGATTGTTTCAGGCATATCTGATAAAGATTGTGTCAACTGACCAACTCCTTCATCAACCTGCTTTGCTCCTGCTGCAAGAGAATCAGCTCCTGTTTTTGCCGTATCAATACTTGTCTTTAGCTGTGCTGCACCTGCAGATACTCCTGCTGCGCCCTTGTTTGCAGCATTAATACCATCCGAAAGCGTTTTTGCCCCATCATTAAGACTGGTCACACCTGTTGCAAGACTTCCTGTGTTGTCATTAAGCTGGTTCAAGCCTGTATTTAACTGACTTGCTCCATCCGTATATGATTTCAAACCATCCTTAAGTGTTGCACTTCCACTTGCCAGTTGGCCTGCTCCGCTATTAAGCTTATCTGCTCCATCAACTAATGCACCTGTACTGTTTTCAAGTGTATTCAGTCCACCATTGAGTGTGCTTGCTCCATCTGTATACGTCTTAAGTCCATCCTTAAGTGTTGCACTTCCACTTGCAAGCTGACCTGCTCCACTATTAAGCTTATCTGCTCCTGACACAAGGGCACCTGTACTGTTTCCAAGTGTATTCAATCCACCACTTAATGTACTTACACCATCAGTATATGTCTTAAGTCCACTCTGCAGTGTGCCAACTCCTGATGCGAATGTGCCGAGCTTGCTCTGCAATGTTGAAAGT
>ENA-OPBE01001591-OPBE01001591.1-human-gut-metagenome-genome-assembly--contig:-NODE-1591-length-19236-cov-5.848861_pt1 | contig 19236 bp, 16 predicted proteins | sample MGYA00241066_ERZ501448 | MGnify/ENA primary metagenome ERZ501448 (study PRJEB25962, sample SAMEA2042585) | human gut metagenome | biome: human gut; feature: human-associated habitat; material: faeces...
AGTCGTTCGTGCTTGCACGATAAGACTTTTGAACTTGGGACCCGCCAAACATGAGAAAGCAGCGATTTACGTAGTAAATCAGCGGATTTCGAATGTTTGAGAATTGCGGGAGCTGCTTTGCAGCGAAGCAATTCGTAGATATCAAGTTAGGGGCAAAATGCCTTTTGACCCTAACATCATTTTATAAATAAAGGAAGATTTACTATGAGAATTGCAATTGTTGATGATATTTCAGAAGAACGGACACTGCTTCGCAACAGACTGGAATCTCAATTTTCCAGGCGCAATGTCCACGTAGATATATTTGAATATGAAAATGGAGAAACTTTCCTCACTGCAGCGAAGGAATGTCCTTTCACGGTAGTGTTTCTGGATATTTATATGAATGGTTCTAACGGGATTGATACAGCAAAAGAACTTCGCAGATCAGATACTGACTGTCTGCTGATCTTTACAACAACTTCCACTGACCATGCATTAGAAGGATTTCAGGTCCGGGCTCTCCACTATCTTGTAAAGCCCTACAGTGAAAATGATATTTCCGTACTGGCAGATGAAATCCTTTCCCGCATCCCGGATTCCGGGAAATACATAGATGTAAAGGTAAACGGCAGTAATATTCAGATTCCCTTCCGGAAAATAATCTACGCAGAGCATTTTTCCCACATGATCCACATCCACACTGCCGGTGAAAGGGAACTGGTCACCCGCCAGTCCTTTGATTCCTTCATAACCTCCCTGAAAATGGATCCACGCTTCTATCAGTGTAACCGAGGCGTTGTGATCAATCTGGAGCATGCCGTTGATTTTGACGGAACAGGCTTTCGCCTTGATAACGGAAGCAATGTCTCTGTCAGCCGGAAGCTGCTAAAAAACGCCAGACAGACATTTATGGAATTTCTGTTCCAAAGGAGGTCCTGAAATGACTGACATACTTCGCCCTGTACTTGAACTTTTCGTAATCATTCCCGGCATACTGCTGGCATATCTGCCTGTAAAGAACTATCTGAGGCAGACACCGCTTAAGCTGACAGCATGGCTTCTTCCCCTTCTTCTGGGAATCTGTATTTTGGGAGGGGCAGTTTGCTGTGCCCTGCAAATTCCGACCAGATGGTTCCTGTTTCCTCTGCTGCCTGTCATTATGCTCATTTACCATAAAACATTAAAAATCTCTGTCTGGAAATCCGTCAGTATTTTTCTGGCAGTCTTCGCAGTTTTTATATGTGTCAAAAGTCTGTCCCGGGCAGTCAATGCACTTATGACTGCTGACCTGCATATTACAGAAAACGAACTGTGGTTGCACACTGGTGCCGGAATTTTCTATAATGTCATCTGCCTGCTGTTTGTTCTGGCAGCCTGGTATCCTGCCTGCCACTGTGTACAGACAATGGTCACAGACGAGAACTTTGCTCAAACTTGGTATGTATTCTGGATCCTTCCGGTAATCTTCATCGGAGTGAATCTTTTTATGATTCCTAAATACCGCGGTACTTTATATACCGGGCGAGTCCTGCAGTGTTATATTGTTTTCAGTCTTGTACTGCTCATAATCCTACTTCTGTTTTATGTTATGTTTCTTATGATGGCAGTCAGCCTGAACAAAAATGCCAGACTTCAGCAGGAGAACCATTTCCTTTCTCTTCAGCAGGAAAGGTACGAGAATCTCTGCATGGCCATTGAAGAAGCAAGGCAGGCGCGTCACGATATCCGCCATCATTTTGTCCAACTGTCCTCTCTGGCAGAACAGGGTGACATAGAAAAGATCAAAAAATATCTCTCCGCTGCAACCGGAAAAATCTCTGACTATAACCTGCATTTCTGTGAGAATCAGGCTGTTGACAGTGTTTTCGGATATTATTCCGCCCTTGCAGAAAGAGAAAACATTCCTTTTCATGCAGTGGTTTCCCTGCCTGCTGAGCTTTCCTTAGATGAGATTAATCTGTGCCTTGTGTTTTCCAATCTGCTGGAAAATGCCATCCAAGCAAGTGTGAAAACAGCGCCCGCCCGCAGAAAGATTAATGTGGAAGTTTATCCCCACCATAATCATCTCCTTCTGATCCATGTGGAGAATACCTTCGATGGCAAAATACAGCAAAAAAACAATATTTTCCAATCCTCCAAACACGCCGGAAACGGCATAGGAATCGAATCTGTCCGCCACATTATCGACAAAAACGGCGGTGCCTGTGACTTTACCTATAAAGATGGTATTTTCTCTGCAAAAATAATGCTCCGGATATAATCAGTTATTGATTATACCCGGAGCATTTTGCAAAAATATTCAAATATCTCTTGAAGTATCTAAAATTATTCCATACACTCATCCAGAATTGCAGCCATCTTGTCGATGTGTTCTTTTGTGATCACAAGCGGAGGTACGATTCTCAGTACATCACTGCCTGCAGAGATCACCAGCAGTCCTTTTGCAAGAGCAGCTTTTACAACTTCTCCAACCGGGCGGCCCTGGATTACGATTCCCTGCATGAAGCCCATGCCTCGTCTTGTTGCAGCGCATTCATGTTTTGCAACAATTTCATCCAGTTTCTGTTCCAGATATGGAGTCATTTCCTGTACATGTTCAATGATCTTATCATTCTTATAAATGTCAAATACTTTGCTGACTGCAGCACATACAAACGGGTTTCCACCATAAGTTGTACCATGATCACCTGGCTCCAGAGAAGCTTTGGCAGCTTTTTCGCTCAGTACAAACGCACCTACCGGCACACCACACCCAAGAGCCTTGGCACTTGTCATAATATCCGGCTGTACACCGTATGCCTGCCATGCAAAATAATGTCCGGTTCTTCCCATACCGCACTGGATCTCATCGAAGATCAGCATAATATCTTTCTCATCACAGATCTGACGCAGACCTTCCAGAAATTCCTTCTTTGCCGGATAGATACCACCCTCACCCTGAACAACCTCAGTGATAATTGCGCAGGTCTTATCTGTGATCTGAGCCTTTACGCTCTCAAGGTCATTAAAATCCGCAAACTTCACACCACCCATCAGAGGCTCAAAGGGCTCTCTGTAATGAGCAGTTCCTGTCACGGAAAGTGCTCCGATACTTCTTCCATGGAAGGAATGGTTCATGGCAATGATCTCATGATCTGCATGTCCGTCACGTACATATGCATATTTCTTAGCTGCTTTTAAAGCACCTTCGATTGCTTCTGTACCACTGTTGGTAAAGAATGCCTTGCTCATTTTACTTGCCTTTACCAGCTTCGCACCTGCTTCGATGATCGGCTCATTGTAATATAAGTTGGAAATATGCATCAGCTTATCAATCTGATCTTTTAATGCTTCATCATATCCCGGATAGTGATATCCCAGAGAATTTACAGCAATACCTGCTGCAAAATCCAGATATTCCTTTCCCTCGGAATCATATAAATAACATCCCTGTCCCTTTTCAAAAACAACAGGAAAACGATTATAAGTGTGAAGGATACTCTCTTCGGATTCCTTCATCTGTTCATTCATGTTCATTGTAATATTTCTCCCCGTCTTCTCTCAGAATCGCAGTACCAATACCTTTGTTTGTAAAGATCTCCAGCAGTAAGCTGTGCGGAATTCTTCCGTCAAGGATATGGACTCTGTTAACGCCTTCTTCAATGGCATCAATACAGTTTTTCAGCTTCGGAATCATACCTCCGCCTACATAACCGTCATCGATCAGTTTCTGTGCTTCATCTACATGAAGTTCAGAGATCAGGCTGGACGGATCATCCTTGTCTTTATAAACGCCTTCAATATCAGAAAGGAATGCAAGCTTCTCAGCATGAACAGCCTCTGCAATGGCACATGCAGCATCATCCGCATTAATATTATAAGTAGCGAACTCATCGTCATAACCTACCGGGAAAATGATCGGCAGGAAATCTTTCTCCAGAAGATCCTCCAGAATCTTCGGCTCAACCTTTGTAACTTCACCAACAAATCCGATGTCTCCACCCTCTGTCTGTTTCTTGCGGCATTTCAGCAGACCACCGTCTTTACCACTGATACCAACAGCATTTACACCAAGAGATTCCACCATGGCAACCAGTTCCTTATTCACCTTCGCAAGAACCATCTCTGCAATCTCCATAGTATCTTTATCTGTAACACGAAGACCGTTAATAAATTTCGGCTCCATACCAACCTTGCCAACCCAGCGGCTGATTTCCTTACCACCGCCATGAACGATGATCGGTTTGAAACCAACCAGTTTCAGAAGAACAACATCCTTAATCACGTTCTTCTTCAGTTCATCATCCAGCATGGCACTTCCGCCGTACTTTACAACTACGATTTTACGATTAAATCTCTGAATATAAGGAAGTGCCTCGATCAGCACCTCCGCCTTGTCCAAATATTTCTGATTAACCATTATTCTCTCCTTTTTCCAGTCAATGTCTGGTCTCCATCCCTGCTTATTGCTTTTCGCAATTAAAGCAGGAGACTTACCTGATTCGGTTAAAATCACCCTTATTCACAGAATTTTGTTATGAACGGTAATCTGCATTGATTTTTATATAATCATAAGTCAGGTCACAGCCCCATGCAGTTGCTGTGGCATCACCCATCTTCACATCAGCGATTGCTGTGACAGCTTCCTCAGAAAGAATCTTCGTTGCCTCTTCTTCACTGTAATCCACAGCCACACCATTCTCAATAATCTGGATCTTACCAGCCTTACTCTCAAAGAACAGATCCACCTTCTCAGGATCAAACTTCGCACCGGAATATCCCATAGCACACAGGATTCTTCCCCAGTTTGCATCATGTCCGTAGATAGCAGCCTTTGTCAGAGAAGAAGTAACAACAGACTTGCTCAATGTAACTGCCTGCTCCTTAGACTCTGCACCAATGATCTTCACCTCAAACAGTGCAGTCGCACCCTCTCCGTCACCTGCGATCTTCTTCGCCAGAGTAGTATTGATATAATTCAGCGCAGCCTTGAAGGTTTCGTAATCCTCACCCTTCTCTGTGATCTCCGGATTCTCAGCCAGACCATTGGCCAGAAGAAGAACTGTATCATTGGTAGAAGTATCTCCATCAACAGAAACCATATTGTAAGTATCCTTAACATCCTCACTTAACGCTTCCTGCAGCATCTTCTTGGAAATCTTCGCATCAGTAGTAACAAACCCAAGCATGGTACACATATTCGGATGGATCATACCGGAACCCTTACACATACCACCAACAGTAACCGTCTTACCGCCAATCTCAATCTGAACAGCAACCTCTTTCTTTTTGGTATCAGTAGTCATGATCGCCTTCGCCGCCTCAGTACCAGCCTCCAGAGAACCATCCAGCTTCGGCGCCATCATCTTCACACCATTCTTAATACGGTCAATGGGAACCTGCATACCAATCACACCTGTAGAAGCAACCAGCACACTGTCAGCAGCCACCCCAAGAATCTCAGCAGCCGCATCTGCAGTCTCCTTACAATAACCATAACCTTCTGCACCAGTACATGCATTGGCAATACCACTGTTACAGATCACCACCTGTGCAGACGGATGATTATAAACAATATCCTGATCCCATTTAACAGGCGCAGCCTTCACCACATTGGTAGTAAAAGTCCCCGCAGCCACACAAGGCACCTCACTGTAAACCATAGCCATATCCGTTCTGCCCTTATACTTAATTTCAGCTGCAACAGCTGCTGCCTTAAATCCCTTAGCCGCCGTAACGCCGCCCTCTATAATCTTCATAAAACCTCAATCCTTTCTATATAATAAGACAAACTATCTTGTTTCCCGTCCATATCCTCCACGCTCAGCGACTGCCGCAACTCCCCTGCGCAGTCACGTCCGTCAGACATCCACATCTCTTCCGTCCTGAAAAGTCAGCTCCGGAAATTATTTGGTTTTGAACGCATTTGCAGGGGCTGTAGTAACTCTTAGTGCTCGGGAATTTGCGTTATGAGGCGGCTGCATCACTGTCTGAGCGAAGTTTGCAACGGAGCGAGTTTGACAAGCCGCCTCATGCCTTTAGCAAATTCACGAACACTTAGAGTTAGTAAGCCCCGAAACCGCGTTCAAAACCAAATAATTTCCGGAGCGTCCCCTTTTCTCTAACTTACGGACACATCGGCACCTGCAGCAGTCCCTCAGCCTCCTTAAATCCAAACATCAGATTCATATTCTGCACAGCCTGTCCCGCAGCACCTTTCACCAGATTATCCATAGCCCCCATCATAATAACTCTGTGAGTTCTCGGATCGATCTTAAAGTTCACATCCACATAATTACTTCCTTCCACACACTTAGTCTGCGGACAAACATCCTTATCAAGCACACGAACGAAAGTCTCATTCTCATAATACTTATCATAAACTGCCTTCACCTCTTCATAAGAAACATCCTTAGTCAGAGAAGCATAAGCAGTCACCAGAATACCACGATTCATAGGGATCAGATGAGGTGTAAAATTAATCAGCACCTCTTTGCCACACGCATAACCAAGCTGATCCTCAATCTCCGGTGTATGTCTGTGACTTGCAACACCATAAGCCTTAATATTCTCGTTTACTTCACAGAACAGATTGGCAACCTTGGCTCCACGTCCTGCTCCTGAAGTACCGGACTTCGCATCAATGATAATCGTAGACGGATCGATCAGCCCCTCTTTGATCAGCGGATAAATAGAAAGTGTAGAACATGTGGGATAACATCCCGGATTCGCAATCAGTCTAGCTTTCTTAATCTCCTCACGGTTGATCTCACATAAACCATAAACCGCCTCATCAATAAACTGCGGAGCCTTATGCTCAATCCCATACCATTTCTCATATTTCTTCACATCTTTAATACGGAAATCCGCACTCAGGTCAATAACTTTCGCCTTGGAAAGAATTCCTTCATTAATTAAAGAAGCACAAAGTCCCTGAGGCGTAGCTGTAAAGATCACATCTACTTCATCAGCTAATGCTTCCATATTATCATCCATACATTTCGCATCTACCAGCTTAAAAAAGTTCTGATAAACATCTGCATATTTCTGGTCAATGTAACTTCTTGAACCATACCACGCAATTTCCACATCTTTATGTCCCAGAAGCAGTCTCACGATCTCGTTACCTGCATATCCTGTGGCACCGATAATTCCTGCTTTAATCATAATAATTTCCTCCATCTTCGCCTCATCCGGCGATCTTCATTTCATAGTAAAACTTTACTCTATCAGAGTGCTGGACTAATTATACATCTTACCTGCATAATATGCAATAGTCATTTTTCAATGTTTTTACATGGATTTTATTTCAGTTCACGGATTTCCCCCTGTCTTTTCCTATATTATGTTGCATATTTATGCAAAAACAGATAAAACTTTTTTGCATTTTTCTATTGCATATTTATAAAAAAAGGTGTATATTATCACTTGTTAAGCGGAATCACACGAAATCAACTTATTCCGTATTGAATATTTATTCAAAAATTTCAATCAGAAATTACCGCATTTATTCAAAAATAATGCGCTGAACTCCCGACCTATTCATTTACTTTCGGCAAACGGATATCTCAGGAAATTTTTACAAATCAGGAAAATAATAAAATCCAATTTCAGGAGGAATACAATCATGAAAGAAAAAGTCGTTTTAGCATACTCAGGCGGTCTTGATACCACAGCCTTAATCCCATGGTTAAAAGAAACATTTGATTACGATGTTGTCTGCTGCTGCGTAAACTGCGGTCAGGGAAACGAACTGGACGGACTGGATGAAAGAGCAAAGCTTTCCGGTGCTTCCAAATTATATATCGAAGATATCGTAGATGAATTCTGTGATGACTTCATCGTTCCATGTGTACAGGCAGGTGCTGTATACGAACACAAATATCTCCTTGGTACATCCATGGCCCGTCCGGCAATCGCCAAGAAATTAGTTGAGATCGCACGTAAAGAAGGCGCAGTTGCCATCTGCCACGGTGCTACAGGTAAAGGTAATGACCAGATCCGTTTCGAACTTGGCATCAAGGCTCTTGCTCCTGACATCAAGATCATCGCTCCATGGCGTATGACAGACAAATGGACCATGCAGTCACGTGAAGATGAGATTGCATTCTGTAAAGCTCACGGAATCGACCTTCCATTCGATGCAAGCCACAGCTACAGCCGTGACAGAAACTTATGGCATATCAGCCATGAAGGTCTGGAACTGGAAGATCCTTCCCAGGCTCCAAATTATGACAACATGCTTGTTTTAGGTGTTACACCTGAGAAAGCCCCTGATAAAGAAACAGAAATTACCATGACATTCGAGCAGGGTGTTCCGAAAACATTAAACGGCAAAGAAATGAAAGTTTCCGAAATCATCACTGAGCTTAACAAATTAGGCGGCGAGAACGGTATCGGTATCGTTGATATCGTTGAAAACCGTGTTGTTGGTATGAAATCACGTGGCGTATATGAGACTCCTGGCGGAACCATCCTGATGGCAGCTCATGAACAGCTCGAAGAACTTACACTTGACCGCGAGACAATGGAAACCAAGAAGAAACTTGGCAGCCAGTTCGCTCAGGTTGTTTACGAAGGAAAATGGTATACACCACTTCGCGAGGCAATCCAGGCATTCGTTGAATCCACACAGAAATATGTAACAGGCGAAGTTAAGATGAGACTGTACAAAGGCAATATCATCAAAGCCGGTACAACTTCTCCATACAGCCTGTACAATGAATCTCTTGCATCTTTCACAACAGGTGACCTCTATGACCACCACGATGCAGATGGATTCATCACACTGTTCGGACTTCCACTGAAAGTTCGCGCTATGATGTTAAAAGAAGTTGAGCAGAACAAGAAATAATTAATTGATAACAGATTCAGCCAGATGAACACTTTATTCATCTGGCTGTTTTTATTACCTGATACAGTATTGCAATTCTGTAAAAAACGTCACAAAAAAGACACAGCCAGATGGCCATGTCCGTTTTTATCTGCTATGTTTATGATTATCTGCTTTCCAGTTCCGCACGTTTCTTATCGATAAGCTCCTGAAGTTTTTCCAGCTCTTCCACTGTAATCCCATCCGATTCCAGAAGCGCATTCATCATTTCCACCGGATTGATCTTTCTGCTTTTGGCATTTCCCTTTAAATAATCCTCTCTTGAAAGAAGAGGGGTATAATTTCTTGCATACACCTTGCCGTTCATTGAAGTTCCCGCAACCTGGATCAGGTTCTCTTTCAAAAGAAGCTCCAGGCATCTTCTTACTGTCGGCATTTTCAGTTCCGGTGCAATGTCATTGATCTCAAAAGCAGACAATGGTCTTCCCTCTTCCCAAAGCACATTCATAATATCATAACGTTTACCTTTTAAGATGTCCATCTTAAGATCTCCTTCCATTTTTAACCAGATATCACTATAATACAGAAATATCGAATTAATTACAATTACAGAGACCTTACACTGATTTACAGTCCTTTTACAAATTTGTTACCAAGTTTATCCGGACAATAATACATCTTTCTACACATCACGAATCATTTCGTCATAAAACAAGCTGTTTTTTCTCAAGACGGGCATATACCCACTCTCTGAAAAGTGTATAGATGACAGATACTGTCGGAATGAAGATCAGCATTCCCGCAATTCCCATCAGACTGCCGCCAAGTGTTACAGCTACCAGTACCCAGATGGATGGAAGCCCGACAGAACCACCTACCACATGAGGATAGATCAGGTTTCCTTCTATCTGCTGCAGGATAAGGAAAAGTCCCAGAAACAGAACTGCTTTTACAGGACTTATCATAAGGATCAGAAAAAACGCTACCCAACATCCGATAATTCCGCCAAACAGCGGGATCAATGCTGTAAATGAAATCAGGACACCCACCAGCATTGCATATGGAAAATGCAGAATTGTCATGGATACAAAGAACATACTCCCAAGAATCACAGCTTCGATACACTGTCCGGTAATAAAGCTGGAAAAAATCCTGTTTGCCAGATTCCATACATGTGCCAGATATCTGACCGGTTTTTCCGGGAACATTGCGTACATTGCTTTTTTTATCTGCTGCAGGAGCTTTTCTTTCTGCAAAAGGACGTAGCAGGCAAATACAAAGCCAATGGATACATTCATTGCAGTAGTCAGAAGTCCCATGGTGATGGACACTGTGGAGGAAACAATGTTATTGACTCCGTTCTTCAGTACGCCGAGTACAGAATCGATTATTTTTCCCGGCTCAATGTCAAGAGACTGCGCCCATTTCACAACTTCCGGATTGTTTCCGAATACATTGTCGATCCATTTCTGGAAAACCGGAATATTTTCTTCTATCTTTTTTGCTATGTTTACGAATGTTGCCCCCAGTTCCGGTACTACTACCAGCATAACGATCACGATTATACAGATTACAAAGCAGATAGAAAGCACCAGGCTGACCGGCCTTGCCAGTTTTTGTGCTGTTTTTTTCTCTTGTTTCAAGGCTTTTCCGAACAGATGATGTTCTATGAATTTCATTGGAATATTGAGGATAAAAGCGATTCCAAAGCCAATGATGAACGGAAAGAGAAAGCCAAGCAGAACTCTGACAGTGCTGATGACTATGTGCAGGTTCTGGACACCCAGGTATAAGAGAATTGCGAATGCGATGAGCCATCGGATTTTCTTTATGTTTTCTTTGTCTAGCTGCATGTTTGTTTTTCCTTTCTTTTTGATATTGGAGAGTATTATATCATATTTTCCCAAAAAACGGACGCTTAGAAAAATATTTTATCTGCTATGCGGTTTCGGCATCTAAGAGATTCTAAGTCATCTGAAATCTGCTAAAAGCATGAGAAGAAAAGTCTATGATTGCTCGCTGGTGCTCAGGCAATGGACTTTTCTTCTCATAACGCAGATTTAAGAGGACTAAGAATCTCTAAGATGCCTGCAAATGCATAGCAGATAAAATATTTTTCTAAGCTGGTAATTGGAAGGTGGAAAATATCGTATCAATTCGCATGTTAAAAGCCTACATGAATAAGAAAGACTTTAAATATGAAAGAGATTGTATAAGTTCACATGGGATATCATATACTTTATATAAATTCTACCTGTAAAATGCTTTATAGACTATGAATTATCAAATAGCAATGCAAAAAGAATATTAAATTAAATTGCAGAAAGGAATTGACAGTTAACTACAAATATTTTATAATCATTTTATAAACAATATAAGTAAACTTATATATGTCCATAATCGGTTGGACGTTTCTACCAACTACCGTAATAGTTGTCTATAAGTTCTCTCCCCAAGGAGAAAGAATGAGGTAAAGGCAGCATCGGTAGATTTTTTTTGCCTTTCCTTAACCACAAAAAGGAGGTATGGTTATGAACGAGCGGACTTTTGTTTTAAAGGGAACAATTTGCTACAGTAATTCTCTGACAGAACTTTCCATCACTGAAAATGGATATTTAGTATGTGAAGATGGGCGATGTGCAGGGGTGTTTGATGAGCTTCCTGAGAAATTTGCAGGAATCTCATGTACAGATTTTGGCGATGAGCTGATCATTCCGGGACTGACTGATCTGCATCTTCATGCTCCGCAGTATACGTTTCGTGCCTCGGGTATGGATCTTGAGCTGCTGGACTGGCTGAATACTTATACTTTTCCGCAGGAAGCACGTTATGAAGATACAGAGTTTGCAAAAGAGGCTTATTCTATTTTCACTGAGGATATGAAGAAGAGCCCGAATACAAGAGCATGTATTTTCGGAACTCTGCATGTCCCTGCTACCGAGATCCTGATGGAACAGCTGGATAAAACCGGAATAAAGGCTATGGTCGGCAAGGTAAATATGGACCGTAATGGTTCTCCGCAGTTGCAGGAAGAGAGTGCTCAGGCTTCTGCTGATGCTACGGTTCAGTGGATTAAGGATACGCTTGATAAATTTGAAAATGTAAAGCCGATCCTTACTCCGAGATTTACTCCGTCCTGTTCTGATGCACTGATGGAGAAGCTTTCGGAGATTCAGAAAAAGTATCACCTGCCGATGCAGTCTCACCTTTCTGAGAATTTCGGTGAAATTGCCTGGGTGAAGGAGCTTTGCCCGAATACACATTTTTATGGAGAAGCATATAGCCAGTTTGATCTTTTCGGCGGTGACTGTCCGACGATCATGGCTCATTGTGTTCATTCTTCGGATGAAGAAATTGCCCTTATGAAAAAGCAGGGCGTTTATATTGCTCATTGTCCGCAGTCTAACACAAATCTCGCCTCAGGTATCTCTCCTGTGAGACGTTATCTGGACGAAGGTTTACACATCGGACTGGGATCTGACATTGCAGGTGGAACTTCCGTTTCTATTCTGCGTGCTATGGCTGATGCTATTCAGGTTTCCAAGCTGTACTGGCGGTTGGTTGATTCTTCCATGAAGCCGCTTACTGTTGAAGAGGCCTTTTATATGGGAACAGAAGGAGGCGGTTCCTTCTTTGGAAAGGTTGGAAGCTTTAAGGAGGGGTATGAATTTGATGCGGTTGTGCTTAATGACAGCACTATTCCAACTCCACTGAAGCTCTCTCCGAGGGACAGACTTGAAAGACTGATCTACCTTTCCGATGACCGTAATATTACCGCTAAATATGTAGCCGGAAGAAAGATTCTGTAACTGCAGGAAATACAGATTCTGATGGTGTTTTTCCGGCATATCGTTAACAAAACGATATGCCGGGACGATTGATTCCAGGAGTTTCACCCTGTTTTTTCGGGATGATTATCTGAGGCACCACAAAACGGCTGGCAATTTTTAAAATCAAAAGGGGGAAAGATTATGAATCTTGACAAATTATTCCATCTCAAAGAGAACCACACAGATGTAAAGACCGAAGTTATGGCAGGTATTACCACATTCATGACAATGGCATACATTCTGGCTGTAAACCCAAACATTCTGGAAGCATCCGGCATGGACAGAGGAGCTGTTTTTACAGCGACCGCACTGTCATCCTTTATTGCCACCTGTCTGATGGCTGCGCTTTCTAATTATCCATTCGTTCTTGCACCTGGCATGGGCCTGAATGCCTACTTTGCCTACACTGTTGTTCTTGGCATGGGTTACAGCTGGCAGCAGGCACTGGCAGCTGTATTTGTAGAGGGTATTATTTTTATCCTGTTATCTCTGACCAATGTGCGTGAGGCAATTTTCAATGCGATCCCAATGAACCTGAAACATGCAGTATCTGTTGGTATCGGACTGTTTATTGCTTTCATCGGACTGCAGAATGCTAAGATCGTAGTTAACAACGACTCCACTCTGGTAAGTGTATTTTCCTTTAAATCCTCCGTTTCCGGCGGAACCTTCAATACAGAAGGAATTACAGTTCTTCTGGCGCTGATTGGACTTCTCATCACCGCCATCCTTCTTGTTAAGAGTGTAAAAGGAAACATTCTCTGGGGTATCCTGATCACATGGGGACTTGGCATTATCTGTCAGTTGACAGGACTTTACAAACCTGATCCTGCAGCCGGCTGGTTCAGCCTCCTGCCTGATTTTTCAAACGGAATCTCCATTCCAAGCATGGCTCCCACATTTATGAAAATGGACTTCTCCATTGTCTTCACACTTGATTTCGTAGTCATTATGTTTGCATTCCTGTTTGTAGATATGTTCGATACACTTGGAACACTGATCGGTGTTGCTTCCAAAGCTGATATGCTTGACAAAGAAGGCAAACTTCCAAACATCAAAGGTGCTCTTCTTTCTGACGCAGTAGGAACTACAGTAGGTGCTATGTGTGGTACTTCCACAGTTACTACTTTCGTAGAGAGTGCTTCCGGTGTTGCTGAAGGCGGACGTACAGGACTTACTTCCCTGATAGCAGCCATCCTCTTCGGATTATCACTGCTGTTATCCCCGATTTTCCTGGCAATCCCGTCCTTTGCCACAGCACCGGCTCTGATCATCGTTGGATTCCTGATGCTCACATCAGTAACCAAGATTGATTTCAACGACCTGACGGAAGCCATCCCAGCATTTATCGCGATCATCGCAATGCCATTCCTGTACAGCATTTCTGAAGGTATCTCCATGGGTGTTATCTCCTATGTGATCATCAACGTTGTTACAGGTAAAGCTAAGGAAAAGAAAATCAGCGTACTGATGTATGTACTGGCTGTATTGTTTATTTTGAAATATATCTTTATCTGATATAAATATCAGATACACATTTACAAAAAGAAGTCTCCTGCAGAGGCTTCTTTTTATTTCTACAATCTTCTTTCTCTTTTTACATTTATGATGTATAATTATGAAAGTGTTTCTTCATTTTCAGATCAATAAGGCACTGGCACTCTTAAAATATATTTGAAACATTTTATAACTATGAGGGCACTGAACAGTTACAAAATTTCAGTGCTTCTGTCCACACTGAATGAATAAATATTTTGTTTTATCCACATTTTATACATTCTATTTACACATTAATATAAGGAAGGATTACACACATCATGCAAAAACAACAGATTCCATTAAAAAATTCCCTGCTCCTGCTTCTCGCAGCGATCATCTGGGGTATCGCTTTTGTGGCTCAAAGCGTAGGAATGAAATACGTAGGAGGCTTTACTTTTAATGCCGTCCGTTCCCTTATTGGAGCAGTCGTTCTGATTCCACTGATTTTTATTCTGAAAAAGAGAAACTCTCCTTCAGATTCTGCTTCCAAAGCATCTGGCAGATCTGACACCTCAAGTAATACTGTATCCAATATGCAGGAGAAAAAAGCTCTGATTATCGGCGGTATCGCCTGCGGTATCTGCCTCTGTCTGGCAAGCAATTTCCAACAGTTTGGCATCAAGTATACAACCGTCGGAAAAGCCGGCTTTATCACTGCCTGTTATATTGTGATCGTCCCTGTCATCGGACTGTTCCTTGGCAAAAAATGCACGAAATTTATCTGGGCTGCCGTTGCAATGGCTCTGATCGGACTTTATCTCCTGTGCATCACAGATGGATTTTCCATTGGAAAGGGAGATCTGCTCGTACTGGTATGCGCTTTTCTTTTTTCGTTGCACATACTGGTCATCGACTACTTTTCTCCGAAAGTAGACGGAGTAAAGCTCTCCTGTATTCAGTTCCTGACATGTGGAGTTCTTTCCGGCATTCCCGCTCTGCTCCTTGAGCATCCGGAACTCTCATCCATCCTGGCAGCATGGCAGCCAATCCTCTACGCAGGTGTCATGTCATGCGGAGTAGCTTACACCTTGCAGATTATCGGTCAGAAAAACATGAACCCAACTGTAGCATCCCTGATACTCAGCCTGGAATCCTGCATCTCTGTCCTAGCCGGATGGATCATCCTCAGACAGCAACTAAGTACTAAAGAAATCCTTGGATGTGTCATCATGTTTGCTGCTATCATCCTTGCACAGCTTCCACAGAAGCAGACAGAATAATATGTAGAGTAGGTCAGAGGGTCTATTCCCTCTTTCCTCTCATCAAACTGCATGTGAGTTTCTCCTTCATACGACTATACGGCTTTCCAGCATTCTTCTTTCTACAGCATTGTACCACACCACCATTCGTTGTAAGCCTTTTTTCGTAATCCTTATTCTGCTCCATGGATATTTCAAACAGAAGATGGAAAAGAAAAAGTTATTGCTATAGACGGGCATGGAAGCTATGTAACAGAAATAGTCTCTGACTAACTTAAAAAAATAAACTCCCCACTTCGTCAGAAATTCATCCGACGGGGGGAGTTTATTTTATCCGCTATTCAACTTCCCCAATCACCTTGTGGAAGTGCTCCTTTATCCTAGTAAAACTCTCATCGCTCAGGTCATGCTCTAACTTACACGCATCTTCTTTTGCAACTTCCGGGCTTACGCCGAGATGTTCCAGCATCTTGCTCAGCACTGTATGCCGCTCATAAATATGAACCGCAATATCATTTCCTTTCTCAAGAAGTGTCACCGTACCATAACGGTCCATCGCAATATAACCATCCTCACGAAGCAGCTTCATAGCATGACTTACACTCGGTTTCGATACCCCAAGCATCGTTGCAATATCTATAGAACGAACTCCGCCACCCTGTTTTGACAATACCAGGATTGCCTCCAAATAATCCTCCGCCGATTTTCTAATTTGCATTCAAAATACCTCCCATATTGTTTTGATATTAACACAATATGAGAAATTTTTCAATCGCTCTTCTTGAGAACAGTCGTCATTAACCCTTAAATTCCTAAAGCAATCTCCATCATCCTGTTAAACGAAGTCTGCCTGGCCTCCGCAGAAATTGCCTCATCCCTGAAAACATGATCCGAAATCGTAAGAATCCCCAGTGCCTCCTTACCGGCTCTCGCAGCATTCATAAACAACGCCGCACACTCCATCTCCACACAGAGAACCCCCATCTTTCTCCATGCCTTCGAACTCTCCGGATTATCTCCATAGAACGCATCCGAAGATACAACAGAACCCACGCGAACCGGTGTACCCTGCTCCTTTGCAACCTCTACAGCCCTTGCAACCAGTTCATAACTTGCTGTAGGAGCAAAAGTTCCCGGCAGCTGATACTGGCTTGCATAATTTGAATCCGTACATGCACTCATGGCGATCACAACGTCCATTACGCTTACATCATCCTGCAGCGCACCTGCAGAACCAATACGAATAATCTTCTCTACATCATAAAAATTATAAAGCTCATAACTGTAAATACCCATAGACGGCATCCCCATACCGCTGCCCATGACAGATATCTGCTCACCCTTATAAGTTCCGGTATAACCAAACATATTTCTCACTGTGTTAAAACATACCGGTTTCTCCAGATATGTCTCCGCAATATACTTCGCACGCAGCGGATCTCCCGGCATCAGAACCTTCTTTGCAATATCACCTTTCTTTGCACTGTTGTGTGGTGTTGGAATACTCATAATCACCCTCTCCTTTCCCGTAATGCTACATCACTGCATTATTTATCATCACCTGTAAGCCGCAGCACATCCCTGATTTCTTCTTCATCCATATCAAGAATGATCGCCAGCTCCTCTACACTGAACTTTGAACTTTCATCCTCTTCATCCTCTGTAAGTTCCCGGACTGCCGCTTCCAGCTTCTCCACCTTTGCTACCAGATAGTCATCCTCAAATTTCCTCTGGGTCTGCTCCTCGATAGCATGGCGGATTCCACACCGGATACGTCCAAGCAGCCATTTCTCATCTTTCTCTTCCGGTTCTTCCTCTCCCAGAGCCATCAGAAGGCTTATATTTGCCTCCTGAATCAGATCAGCGATAAAAATCTCCTCACAGTTCATTTCAACCGCCATTTCGGCTGCTGCATGCAGATACTTCTGTGACAGCTCTGCCTGTGCCAGAGCATCTCCCTTTGAAAGCAATTCAAAAAGTTCTTCCGCACTTCTCTCTCCCTGCTCCTGTTCTTCAAGACCTTCCAGATATTCTTTCAGATATGCCTCTTCCTCCGCTGTCAGAGGAACTTTTTCTTCTTTTTCTTCGGATACTTCTTCCGGTCCGGTCTGAGATGCTGCTGAAATCTCCTCGGCACCCTCAATGGAAATACCTTTTAATTTTAAATACTGTAATATCTTAATCAACTGTGACTTATCCAGGTCAAGTTCGCCAAAGCATTCCTTTATCTGTTCCGGTTTCAATACTTTGCCATTCTTCTCTCCAAGTTCACATACTTCTGTAAGTTTCTGCTGAAATTTCTGTATATCCATAGTCAAAATCTCCCTGTCCTGTTTATAACTTAACTATACAACAAAAAACTATGCCTGTAAAACAAAAAAGCACCGTTTTAACCGGTACTTTTTCTAAATGCGGATAACAGGACTTGAACCTGCACGGGAAGCCCACTGGTACCTAAAACCAGCGCGTCTGCCAATTCCGCCATAGCCGCATAACAAAATTAGTATACGTTTTTTTGTGCGGTTTGTCAATGGCAAAACCGTATTGACATGGGCATCCGTTTTAATAAAGGAAGGCATGCACAATTTACGTTTTATCTATGGACGTGTGTCCCTGCTGTACGGTATACTATAGGCAAACCGCCTGCCAGCCTGTGACCACGGAGGTAGACTTTGAAAAAGAACATCCTAGCCAAGCTCTCACCCTTCCATTTTTTGATGCTGCTGATCGCGGGCATCATCAATGCTATCGGTGTAACGCTGTTTATTGCGCCGGTACAGCTGTACGACAGCGGCATCTCCGGCACATCCATCCTGCTCTCCCAGCTGACGCCGGACTATCTTTCGCTGTCCTTCTTCCTGATCCTGCTCAACATCCCGCTGCTGCTGTTCGGTTTCAAGCGGCAGGGGGCGGTGTTCTCGATTTACGCCATCTTCACGGTCTGCGTCTACTCGGTGGCGGCCTGGCTCATCACCGATGTGCTGCCCATCGACGTCAGCATTGCCTCGCCGCTGGCGGGCACGGATTTGTTTTTGTGTGCGCTGTTCGGCGGCATCATCTCGGGCGTCGGCAGCGGCCTGGCCATCCGCTACGGCGGCGCGATGGACGGTATTGAGGTCGTCGCCGTCATCTTTGCAAAGCCGCTCGGGCTGTCCGTCGGTACATTTGTGCTGATTTACAACGTGCTGCTGTACATAATCTGCGGCATCGTCATGGGCAGCTGGATACTGCCGCTCTACTCCATCGTCACCTACGCGGCGGGCTCCAAGACCGTGGACTTCATCGTGGACGGCCTTGACAGCGCCAAGGCAGCCATGATCATCACGACCCACCCGGACGAGATCGCACGCGCCGTGTCGGAGGAATTCGGCACGGGCCTGACCATCATAGACGCCCACGGCTTCTACTCGGACACGCCCAAGACGGTGCTGTACGTTGTGGTCAACCGCTTCCAGACCGTCAAGCTCAAGACGCTGGTCAAGGGTGTCGACGCAAACGCCTATATGGCCATCAGCCCGGTGGCCGACCTGCTGCACGGCAGCAAGGAAGAAGAAACCGCCTGACCCAAGCTCCCTGCATCCCCGCGATGCAGGGGGCTTTTTGTGACATAATCCGCGGACTGCCTGCACATTCTAATCCCAAAGCGAGGGATGAATATGCACCGACACAAATTTTTACGGCATGCGGCGGCTGTCCTGGCGGCAGCGGCCCTGCTGACGGCCGTGGTACTGGCGGGCCTGGCGGCGGCTCTGCCGGATACACTTTACACCGACGGCCCGGCGGCGGAGCTGGAAATTGCCTCGATGCCCTACCTGACCGTAAAAAAGCGGCAGGGGAGCGTGGCCGCGGACAGCACGACGCCTGACCCAAGCGC
>ENA-OPBE01001627-OPBE01001627.1-human-gut-metagenome-genome-assembly--contig:-NODE-1627-length-18954-cov-1.913329_pt1 | contig 18954 bp, 16 predicted proteins | sample MGYA00241066_ERZ501448 | MGnify/ENA primary metagenome ERZ501448 (study PRJEB25962, sample SAMEA2042585) | human gut metagenome | biome: human gut; feature: human-associated habitat; material: faeces...
GATGATGCATATCTTTTCCCACTTTTGCTTTTGGTTAAGTTCGGTGTTACTTTACGTTTGTCTGTATCCGGTGGGGTGGGTGATGGGAATCATTCTGGGAGCCATTACTGTCTTTTGCCTGCTGATTGCTACTCTTTTTATAAAAGGTTATCGGCATGGGATGGCTGTGGCTTTTGTCCGTATGGGTGGTCGTATTCCTTTTCTGAAAAAGAAAGTATTTCATTTTGCAAACGCGCATAAAGAGAAGTTGGAGAATATAGACAAACAAATTGCCCTTCTCCACCAACAAAAGAAACAAACCTTTTATAGCGCCCTCTTACTGGAATATACCGCCCGTGTAGTCAGTTGTCTTGAAATATGGCTGATACTGAACGTGCTGACCACCCATGTCAGCTTTGCCGACTGCTGCTTGATTGCGGCTTTCTCTTCTTTACTTGCTAATCTGCTGTTTTTCCTGCCTATGCAATTGGGAGGTCGTGAAGGTGGCTTTGCCCTCGCCGTAGGCGGCCTTTCCCTTTCCGGAGCTTACGGAGTCTATGCCGCTTTGATTACCCGTGTACGCGAAATGGTCTGGATTGTAATCGGACTTGTACTAATGAAAGTAGGAAATTTTAAACAATCAAAAGAAAGATATTCTGCTTAAATTTATAACTTTGTCTGATCTATAAAGACTCTTATGAAGGGCTCTATAAAAGAACTTATAGAAAAACTTGTCAAAGGAGTTCTATTTGGATCTATAGAAAAGACTGACGAAAAGACCTATAAAGAAAACGACAATGAATAATTTTATCTTTTACAGCCCTACTGAATTCGTGTTCGGTCGGGATACGGAAGCGCAGACCGGAGTGTTAGTACAGAAATACGGTGCACGCAAAATAATGATTGTTTATGGTGGCGGTTCCGTGATACGTAGCGGCTTGTTGGCCCGTGTTGAGAAATCATTGCAGGAAGTAGGTATTCCCTATTGCATGCTGGGTGGTGTACAGCCTAACCCGATAGACACGAAAGTGTATGAAGGAATCGACCTCTGCCGGAAAGAAAACGTAGACATGATGCTCGCCGTTGGTGGTGGCTCTGTGATTGATACGGCGAAAGCCATTGCAGCCGGAGTTCCTTACAACGGAGATTTCTGGGATTTCTACATCGGAAAAGCCATTGTGACGAAAGCATTGAAAGTAGCCGTTGTGTTAACGATTCCTGCTGCCGGAAGCGAAGGTTCCGGTAACACCGTCATCACGAAAGTCGATGGCTTACAGAAATTAAGCCTCCGTGCTCCCGGTGTACTACGTCCTGTTTTTGCCGTGATGAACCCCGAGCTGACCTACACACTTCCTCCTTTCCAAACCGCCTGCGGCATTGCCGATATGATGGCACACATCATGGAACGCTATTTCACCAACACGAAAGATGTAGAAATAGGCGATCGCCTGTGTGAAGGTACACTGCTTGCCATCATCAAAGAAGCAACCACCGTCATGAAAGAACCTGAAAACTACGGAGCCCGTGCCAATCTGATGTGGTGCGGAACGATCGCCCACAATGGAACCTGTGGTGTAGGTTGTGAAGAGGACTGGGCTTCCCACTTCCTCGAACATGAAATCAGCGCCATCTATAACGTGATTCATGGTGCCGGACTCTCCGTAATCTTCCCTGCCTGGATGACATGGATGACAGAACACAATGTGGATAAGATAGCCCAATACGCCATCCGAGTGTGGGGAGTGGCAGAATCAGACGATAAAAAGGCGGTAGCCCTTGAAGGAATTTCCCGTCTGAAATCCTTCTTTACTTCCATCGGCCTGCCTGTGACCTTCAAAGAACTTGGCATTGAGAATCCCGACATCGACCGCCTTGCAGATAGTCTGCACCGGAATAAAGGTGAATTGGTAGGCAACTATGTCAAATTAGCGAAACAGGACAGCAAAGAGATATACCGTCTGGCATTATAAAAAAACAGATATAACCGACAGCTGCATCATTTGCCTTTTGATAGAGGATAAATGATGCAGTTATTCTTTTTGCTATTGATTAATACCTAAACAGAAGCAAAAAGATTTTGCTTTAATTATATTTTGGTATAATAGTTGTGTAAAATACCTAAAATTCGTGATTGCTCCGTCTATTATATAAGAATACTTTTGCGGGTGTAATAACTATATATATCCGTTATGCAAAAGCTAAATTCCGGGGCTTTGAATAGAATCTTATTGTTTGTATACATTTTATCACTATCTACTAATGCAATAGCCCAAAACAAAAATAATTCAAAAGAGACATATCTTCTTCCTCCACACGGAAATTATGTTTATGGCCGGGTGATTGAGAAACTCTCTAAAGAACCGATGGTAGGAGTGACGATTCGTTTGGATGGTCATTCTACTGGTGTAATTACCGATATAAACGGTTGCTATGTATTGACCCTGCCCGAAAAAGGCGGTCTGGTTATCTATTCCTACATCGGTTTCGAAACCCGTAAAATCAAAGTCACTTCCCGGCAGAAAGTCAATGTGCAGATGGTAGAAGCTACCGAAAGTATTCAGGAAGTGATTGTAACCGGCTATAACTCCATACAGAAAGAAAGTTTCACAGGAAATACCACAAAGATAGAGAAAGAAGACCTGCTAAAAGTCAACCCGAACAACCTGATTTCGGCCATTCAGACTTTCGATCCCTCTTTCCGAATACAAGAGAATCTGGCAGCAGGTTCCGATCCCAATAGCCTGCCCCAATTCGTCTTGCGTGGTCAGACCGGTATTGGAGAAACGACACTCGGGCAGACCTCCACCTCCTCCATTTCGCGGGAAGTGCTAAGCGGTAATTCCAACCTGCCTATCTTTATCCTGGACGGCTTTGAAGTCGATGTAGAAAAGATATACGACCTCGATATGAATAGCATCCACAGCATCAATATCCTGAAAGATGCTGCCGCCACTGCCATGTACGGTTCACGTGCGGCCAACGGAGTAATTGTCATTGAACGGCGTGCGCCTGAAGCCGGAAAGTTCCGTGTACAGTATTCCGGAGTACTTTCTGCCGAACTGCCGGATTTATCCTCCTACAATCTGATGAACGCCCGTGAGAAGCTGGAAACCGAACGCCTGGCAGGACTATATGACAGCAACACCCCGGAAATAGACCCCTATACCAACGGTTACTACCAACGACTCAATAATGTACTGACAGGTGTCGATACCTATTGGCTTTCTCAAGGACTACGCACGGCTCTGAACCATAAGCACTCCATTTTCATAGACGGTGGAGAAAACGACGTGCGCTGGGGAGTGGAACTGGGATTCAGAGGAACGGAAGGAGTGATGAAACACTCTTCCCGTAAGAATGCCAATGCCGCTTTTTATGTAGACTACCGCATTGGCGGACTACAAATAAAGAACAAAGTGACCTACACTTATAACAAAAGTACAGATGTCCCCTTCAATTCATTCAGCGATTACTCCCATTTACTTCCTTATATGCGTCTGTATGATGAAAATGGCGATTATGTGCGCCGTCTCGAAAAGTTCGACGGGGCTAGCGGCACACAAGTAAATCCACTGTACGAAATCAACTTCTACAACAGCTTCGACCATTCCGGTTATGATGAAGTAACCGATGATCTTAGTCTGAATTGGCGTATCACCGACGGTCTGCGCCTGCGCGGTCAGTTTTCCGTCCTGATGAGAAATTCTACCGGTGATCTGTACAAAGATCCCGCATCGGCCAGTTATTCAGCCAGTACAGGCAACATCAATGGTGAAAAAACAGAATCCACACAAAAGAGAACAGTGATAGACGGAAGCCTGTCACTCATGTACAACAATACCTTCAAGGGACACAATCTCAATATCTGCTTGTCCTCCAACATGAGACAAACGCAGAGCACTGCTTCCGAAACACGTTACCGGGGATTTCCGGGTGGCGACCTTGTCTCTTCAAACTATGCGGCAGAAGTATACGGAAAGCCCAGCAGCTCCGATAATACCACCCGCTTGGTAGGAGCCTTGCTCACTTCCAACTACACCTATAACAATATCTATCTCGCCGACCTTACAGGACGTATCGACGGTTCTTCCGAATTCGGTTCCGATAAAAGATGGTCCATGTTCTGGTCAACAGGAGCAGGAATCAACATTCATAATTATGATTTTATGAAGTCGAATGAACTCTTTTCCATGTTGAAGTTCCGTGCCTCCTACGGACTGACCGGAAAGACCAACTTCTCCCTCTATTCGGCCAAAGATATGTATCAGCTGCAAACAGACAGCTGGTATCCCACAGGCTACGGTGTATTCCTCTATCAGATGGGAAATCCGAACCTGAAATGGGAACGTAAATACACCCTCGACTATGGAGTTGAAATCGGACTGTGGCACGATAAAATCTATCTGAAAGCCTCTGCCTACGACGAGCGTACCATCGACCTGATAACCGATTATACCATCCCTTCCTCTACCGGATTCACCTCCTACAAAGAAAACATGGGAAAGGTGAAAAACACCGGCGTCGAACTGGAACTGCGGGCACGACTTTACAGTGACAGAAACTGGCTCTTCCAGCTCTACGGCAGCTTTGCAAGAAACAAAAACACGATTATTGAAATCTCCCAGGCAATGCGCGACTATAATAAAAGAGTGGAAGAACTGTTCAGCGGATATAACCCCGAAAGCAGCTCCGATTCAAAATATGCTAAAACATACCTGAAATATTACGAAGGAGCCTCTCTGACCTCTATTTACGGGATGAAGTCATTGGGAATCAGCCCCACAAACGGCAAAGAAATCTACCTTCGCCGGAATGGTGACGTTACCGATGTATGGTCTGCCGACGAATGGACCATCATTGGCGATACAGCTCCCAAGGGACAAGGCTCATTCGGTTATACCCTGTCCTATAAACAGTTATCCATGTTTGCTTCTTTCCTCTATACTTTTGGTGGAGATGCTTACAACAATACCCTCGTCTCCTATGTAGAGAATGCCGACATTAAAAATGACAATGTAGATAAGCGGGTATTGCTCGACCGTTGGCAGAAACCGGGAGACATAACCACCATGAAAGATATTCGTGACCGTAATGTCACCACCGGCGCATCCTCGCGTTTTGTACAGAAAAACAATACCCTGCAATGGAGTTCATTGACAATGAGCTACAATTTCCGTCCCGAACAATTAAAGAAACTCCATCTGTCCGGCCTGCGTCTTTCGTTCACGATGAACGACCTGTTCTATTGGTCTACCATCCGTCAGGAGCGGGGACTCGATTATCCTTATTCGCGTTCATTCAATCTGACTACTAACATCATATTCTAACCATACAAATGAAGAAACTAATCAGTCATATACTAATAACCCTGACAGGAATGTTAGTCGTTTCCTGCAATGCCTGGCTGGACGTAACACCAGAAAATGCGATAGCCGACGACGATCTGTTTTCCACCGGTTTCGGCTACCGGAATGCCCTGAATGGTATCTACACCAATCTGGCGTCCGACGAACTTTACGGTAAGCAACTAAGCTGGGGATTCCTTAGTGCCATCTCCCAGCAATACAATCAAAAGGCCGGAACCATCTCTCCGATGTATGCCGACGCTTCCGAACTTATCTATAACACGGTCGACACCGAACCCGTCGTGACAGCTATCTGGGAAAAAGGCTATAAAGTGATAGCCAACCTGAACAAGCTCATCGAGAACATCCGGCCCACGGATATCTCTTTGTTCGAATACGGAGAAGAAGAGAAAAACCTCATTTACGCCGAAGCCTTGTCATTAAGAGCCATGATGCATTTTGACCTGCTTCGCTTGTTTGCTCCTGCAACAGCAACCAATCCTTCGGGCTCCTATCTTCCTTACCGCGATAAATACGAAGCCGCAGTGGTAGAAAAATGTACCGTTACCGATTTTATCGAGAAAGTCCTGAAAGACCTGCTCGAAGCGGAAGACATTCTGCGTAAGTTTGACACCGAATACCATCCCGAAGCGATGTACGCTTCACAAATGTACGAACCTACTCCCGAATGGAATGCCCGCTACCGCTTCAACTCCGGTTCCTATATAGACGATATGGGAGCATTCTTCTGGTATCGTGGCATCCGCTTCAACTATCTGGCATTGCTGGGGTTGAAAGCCCGTGTCTGCATCTATGCCGGTCCTGCCTATTACAAGAATGCCGAGACAGCCGCCAAAGAACTTTACAACACCTATTATCAGCAGAAACGGTGGATAGGCTTTACAGAAGGAGAGAACATTACCTGCAATCTCAATTCCCGATATACAAAAGTCTCCCACGACATATTGTTCGGCTTGTACAAGAAACAGCTGGCTACGGATTATGAACAGGCCGTATGGGGCTCTTCCTCTTCTTCGTCAACCACCCGTTTGCCGTTGGCAAATATCCCTTCCCTGTTTGCTTCGGACAACACGGGTGTATATACCGACTATCGGCTCACCTACCTGATCGGGACTACTAATGAAACCCAGTCGAAGTATTACACACTGAAGTATAACCCTTCCGTAGAATCAGTAGTAGAAGCAATGGAGAATCCGATGATACCAGTGATCCGGTTCAGTGAAATCTGTCATATCCTGGCGGAGATCAGTAGCTATAATGGCAAGATAACCGAAGGAATCAACTACCTCGAAACAGTTCGAAAAGCCCGTGGAGCTGAACGTACCCTTAGTCTGACAGTCAGCACCCGTGAACAACTGGATGCCGAAATACTGCTCGATATACGGAAAGAAATGATAGGCGAAGGTGGAACCTTCTACACCTACAAACGAATGAACCTCTCCACCGTGCCCGATTCCGACGAGGAAGGAGAAATCAACATGACAGGTTCCTATGTACTTCCATTGCCTACCAGTGAAACAACCAACTAATGCCCGGATAAGATGAAACGAATATTGACATATACCACCTTCTGCCTGCTGCTCGTTTTCGCCTCCTGCAGCGAAGAGCAACTGGAAGTTTATCATGGAGACAACTACGTCTATTTCACTTACATGAACGATAAGTCTCCCCAGAAAATAACATTCAATTTTGCCACGGATGCACCCTTGCTTCGGGAAGGAACCGTGAAAGTGAAAATGACACTTCTTGGCTACCTGCTCGAAGAAAATGCCACCTGTGATATTTCCGCAGTGGGAGAGAAGAGCACCGCCCGTTCCGGCATCGATTATGCCCCTTTGACTTCCGGCATCTTCCATAGCGGACTGGCAGAAGATACCTACGAAGTTACCGTCTATCGTAATGAAGCACTGCTCAACACAGAATATACACTTACCCTTTCGCTGGATGCAGTGGAAAACTGTCTGGTAGGCCCGGCAGAATATCAATACGTCACGATTCAAGTGACCGACCGGATTTCCTGCCCTGTGTGGTGGAGCCAGAGTTCAGCGGCCAATCTGGGAGTATACTCGGATATGAAATACCGTGTTTTTATCATTTTCATGGATGGCGAGATACTCGAATCATTGGATAAATACACCGGCATTGAGTTTGTCAATCTGATAGCCGACTTCAAGGCTTGGTGGAAAGACCAGTGGCAGCAAGGCAATTACCAATATTATGATACAGATGGAGTGACACCGCTGTATGAAACCATTCTCGATAACTGACAATAAACTATGAAGCGAAAAACAATACTATTCATTTCAATCCTGCAGCTTCTCGTGATAACCGGCTGTTATGACGATTTGGGAAACTATGGCTATACAAACTCTACCAAAGTCTCTTTTGTGAACTCCGCTTCGTCGGACTACACATTTATGGTAGGCGACCTTTTCGAGATGGATGCTCCCGTCAACTTCTCAACCGACATCGGAAACGTAGACGAACTTTTCACCGTCCAATGGTACTTGAACCGTGAACTGATCTACACTGGCTATCATCTGAAATACCAGTTCGAGAAAGGCGGGACATACGAACTGATACTGAAAGTAATCAATAAGGAAACGAACGAAACGTATATCAGCAATAAATACACCCTGACGGGAAAGAATAGTTTCGACTGGGGCTGGATGATTCTCTCCGATAAGGGAGACGGAAAATCCGCCTTGTCTTTCATCAATCCGGCCTTTCGGGTGACGCACAATGTGGAGAGCACCATCGAAGGTGGTTTAGGTACAGATCCGCAGGGAATCTACTACTATTATGTATTAGGCTCTATCTCCGGTTCCTACGTTTCGGGCTTACCGAAAGTCCTGATAAATCAGGGCAGTGGAAGTGTCACGCTGGACGGTAATTCGTTGCAAAAGGATATGTGGCTTGCCGACGAATTCGAGAACCGTAAAGAACCGGATGACTTGAAGATAATGGACTTCGCTTTCAAAGAAGAATATTACGTGATTTGTTCCGAACAGGGGGAAGTGTATATCCGTGCCGTAGGCACTGACAATAAAGCGATTCCTTATTACGGGAAGTACGGCGCCATGCCGTATGAGTTTGAAGGAGGTAGCCGTATCACCTGTTTCGCACCGTTCCACAACGTCACTTATTGGTGTGCCGACGAAGAACGTTGTATCTTGTATGATGAGCAAAATGCCCGTTTTATCGGCATTACACATTATCCGCAGTGGGGAGCAGTTTATACTCCTGCCATCGTCTACTTCAAAACATACGATCAGGATTTGGAAGTTCCCTCCGGTGTGTTGCGGGTGAACAATATGGGAGCGGGAACCCGCTGCCTGACAATAGGCGCTTACGAAAAGAAAGATGTAGCCTCCAACGGCGGGCTGACATTTTGGTCAAACTACGTGTCGCTGATTGACGTGCAGGGAACCGGAAATTATGATTTGCACGAGTTTGCCGTAAAAGACATGGATAATAACTCTCACCTGATAACCGGTACGGATCAATACGGATTCAGCGGCAGCTCCTTATTGACTCCGCAAAGTGTCATTAAGATGTCCTCCAATTTTGAAAAGAACCCTTATTTCTACTTTACCGATGGAGATAAGAATCTCTATATATACAGTATGCAGATGCGCAGCCATATGCTGGCTTACACAGCGGGCAGCCGTATCACCGGCATCAGTGGAAGTCCTGTTGTTTGTGAGTTTTATGGCTATGGGGGAAATAGCACTGATCCGAATTTCCGGCTGGCACTTTCGCAGGAAAATGGGGATATCGCCATCATCGATGTAAACACGAGCCAGATGGTACGTCTCTTCGAAGGTTTTGCTCCCGATTTGGAATTGAAGACTTTTAGCGGGTTTGGCGATGTGAAAGGCATGGTATGGTGCACGAACTATGAAGGAGAATATTAATTGGAAAAAGAAAATAACCTATCAGTAAATAATTAATCATTTAAACGAGAAAAGTATGAAAAATAGACTGTTTTATTTTGCTGCTTGTGTAGCTTTAGTATTGTCTTCAGTAAGTTGCAGCAGTGACGATGGTGAAGAAGAAGATGCAGATATTCCCGTAGTGGGGAAAATTGCTGTTTCCGGTGCCTATAATGTGTACTCTCATGGAAGCCAGGGATGGATTGAAGCGGACAAGATAGGAATATATGTGTTGTCCGATGGCAAACCGCAGGATAACTTGCCGTATGCTCCGTCGGAAGTAGCGGTGGCTACTACTACAGAATTGGATGGTAAAACGTATATAGTATATGATCGTGATAGTCGTGTGACTGAAGATATTACGCTGAATCCTTCTTCCGAACTTGCTGCAGGATTTAAGGGTGGCGATCACACTATTTATGCCTATACGCCCTATAACGCAGCTTCACAAGATTATAAGGCTGTCGCTTTGCCCAACTTAGCTGTGCAGGAGTATTATGAATCAGAGTTTATGCCGCATCGTAATTATAGCTTTGCTTATGCTTCGGCTACTACATCTAGCTATTCTGCTGCAACTGTTTCTTTGGGAGAATTCAAACCATTGTTTTCTCAAATCACTTTACCGGGTGCGGGATGCCCGGATTCTTTTGTCGGTAAGAAATTTACTAAAGTGGTGGTGAGCTGTGACCATCCGATTGCCTACGAAGATGGAGCAACTGTAGATTTGTCGACAGGTAAAATTTCCGGTACTCCGATAAACAGTATTACTTATAATCTTCCTAATGGCGGCTTCGAGATAACTGCCGGGTATTTTGGTGCCAGTTTGGAGACCTGTTATATGATGATTGCCGTACCTTTTGAAACAGGGCTAACTTATACCTATAATTTTACTTTGACAATTGATGGACAGGAATATACTATTTCAGGCAAACCGAATGAAAAGATGTCTAGTATCAACAACTTAAATATGTATGGCATTGCCGGTATCGAATAATTATTATCTTTGTATCTGTATATAAATATTAAAAAAGAAAGCATGAAGAAATTAGTTTCAATTCTGATGATTCTGGCAATGATTATCCCATTGGCCGGAGCACAATCGACGGACATCTTCAAGAAAAAGAAGAAAAAGAAGAGCAAGACGGAAGCGGTGGATAAAGCCAAGGCTGACTCCATTGCCAAGAGTAAGAAAGATGCTCTGCAACCTTACGCAAAAGTAATCACCGGCAAAGCCAAAACAATGGACGGCTTTTTCAAAGTGCATTACGTAGATGGTAAATATTTCTTCGAAATAGCCGACTCTCTTTTCGGACGTGATATTTTGATTGTGAACAGGGTTGTGAAAGCACCGGTAGACGCGCAGAAACGTAAAGTAGGCTATCCGGGAGATTACATCAGCGACGAAGTGATCCGTTTCGAGAAAGGACGCGGTGACAAACTGTTCGTGCGTGAAATCTCTTATCTCGAACATTCTGCTGATACACTGGGTATGTATCAGGCCGTATTGAACTCCAATGTTCAACCCATTGTGGCCACCTTCCCGCTGAAAACTGTCCGTAAAGAAGGAGAAACTACCAACTATGTGATCGACATGACCGACTATATCCGTAAGGACAACGAAATGTTTTCATTCACCAGCCGGGTGAAAGACAACATCGGAGCGAGCAGCATGGTAGACGACGCCAGTTATATCGACACACTGAAAGCCTTCCCGCAAAACATCGAAATACGTACCGTGCGTACCTTCCAGCGGAAGAAAGGAGGAGGCAGTGGACTTGAGAAACTGCTGGCAGCTTTCTTTGCCACCTCTACCACTCCGTTGACTTACGAACTGAACAGCTCTATGCTATTACTTCCCAAGGAACCGATGAAACCGAGATTGCACGACGACCGGGTAGGTTACTTTGCTGTGAGCTATAAGGACTTTGACGAGAATCCGCAAGGAGTGAAGTATAAAGCGAATATCACCCGCTGGCGTCTCGAACCCAAAGACGAAGACCGCGAGAAATACCTGCGTGGCGAATTGGTGGAACCGAAGAAACCGATTATCATTTATATCGACCCTGCCACTCCGAAGAAATGGGTTCCGTACCTTATTCAGGGAGTGAACGACTGGCAAGCCGCTTTTGAGAAAGCAGGATTCAAAAATGCAATCTTCGGCAAAGAAGCACCGACGAACGATCCTACCTGGAGCTTGGAAGACGCCCGCCATTCGGCTATCGTGTACAAGCCTTCCGATATTCCGAATGCAAGCGGACCTCACGTGCACGACCCTCGCAGCGGTGAAATTCTTGAAACGCATATCAACTGGTATCACAATGTGATGAGCCTGCTTTACAACTGGTACATCGTGCAGGCAGGAGCCATTGATCCGGGAGCACGCAAACCGATGTTCGACGATGAACTGATGGGCGAACTGGTACGTTTTGTATCTTCCCACGAGGTGGGACATACATTAGGACTGCGTCATAACTTCGGTTCTTCCAATACCGTCCCGGTAGAGAAACTTAGAGACAAAATATGGGTGGAAGCCAACGGTCATACACCGTCTATCATGGACTATGCACGCTTCAACTATGTGGCACAGCCGGAAGACAACGTTTCACGTTCGGGAATATTCCCCCGTATCGGTATGTATGATAAATGGGCGATTGAATGGGGCTATCGTTGGATGCCTGAATATGAAACGGCGGAAGCCGAAATACCTCACTTGAATAAGTGGATCATTGAGAAGCTGCGGGAGGACAAACGCTATACGTTCGGAACGGAACTCGACAGAAACGATCCCCGCAACCAGAGTGAAGATTTGGGAGATGATGCCATGCTGGCAAGCTCGTATGGAATCAAAAACCTGAAACGTGTGATGCCTGAAATCATGAACTGGACTTATGAACCGAATGAGGGTTATATGAAAGCTGTCCGTTTGTATCAGAATGTGGTGGGACAATTCGACTTGTACATGGGCCATGTGGCTACCAATGTGGCCGGTATCTACCACAATCCGATTTCTGTGGAACAGACAGACATGAAAGCGGTGGAATATGTTCCGAAGGATATTCAGAAGAAAGCGGTCGACTTCCTGAACAAGGAACTGTTTACCACACCGACCTGGCTGATGGATGATAAACTGTCCGAAAGAACTGGTATCAATACTTTCAATTCGATCTACCGTGTACAGAGCAGTACATTGAAACAACTGCTTAGCAGCCGCACACTTGATAAGATGACGGACAACGAACTGGTCAACGGAGCGAAGGCATACACAGCCAACGATTTGTTCCGTGATTTGAAGAAGAGTATCTGGAGCGATATGCAAGGAGGAAAGAAACCGGATGCTTCCCAACGTAGTTTGCAAAAGACTTATGTCAATGCGTTGATTGGAATGCTTGATAAACCGAAGAACAGTTCCGGTTCGCTCGGAAGTCTGGGTGGTTATTCGCTCGTAGCTTTCGATTTCCCTTCTGAAGCACCGACTATTGCACGCGGACAGTTGACTGATCTTAGAAGAGACCTGACCAATGCGGCAAATGCTTCCAGTGGAATATACAGAAGTCATTATCTGAACTTGAAAGCGTTGATTGATGCTGCATTCGACGTGAAGTAGAAAAATAATTTACGATTAAGTTCATTTACGATTAGACGATTTACGATGTACGATTGGAGTTAGTACATGGTAAGTCGTCTAATTTGTAGATTAGCTGATTGTAAATACGTTCTTTTTGCCCCATCTTTACGACAGTATTAGGCGGCTTTGCCCCATTTTTGGAACATAAACGATAGACTTTTGCCCCATCTTTGAAACAAAATCAATGGTGTTTTGCCCCATCTTTGGAAATTCTTTATAACTTTGTTGCTGGAATTAGTTTATCCGACTACGGCAACGGAAGTTCCGGCCACTCCTGAAATAAAGCGTATGCCCAAACTGGTCTGGTTAGATACAGGATTGGTGAATTATGCGGCACAAGTACAGAAAGAGGTTTTGGGAGCAAAAGATATAATGGATGCTTGGCGTGGTATGATAGCGGAGCAGATTGTAGCGCAAGAACTGTTGACACTGACAGATAAAGTCAGTCAGAAACGTTGTTTCTGGGTGCGTAATAAAAGTGGTTCTAATGCAGAAGTCGATTATGTGTGGGTGCAGGATTCTATGGTTTATCCCATTGAAGTCAAATCAGGGCATAACGCCCACTTGCGTTCCTTACATTCTTTTATGAATCACTCTAATCAGACTGTTGCAGTCAGAATATGGTCGCAGCCTTATGCTGTGGATGAGGTAAAGACGGCAGACGGAAAAGAATTCAAATTGATAAATCTACCTTTTTACCTCGTTGGAAAATTAGACAGCATATTACGTCGGTTCTAAACGGCCTTTGATAACGCGTAGTCTAGCAAAATCATAAGTTAAAGATTAGGCACGGATTACACAGATTGCACGGTTAGTGCTATGCTTGTACAAAGCAACCGTGAAATCCGTGTTATCCGTGCCTAAATTATAATAAAGCTAATTTTTTTAGACTTTATCCCAATCCTTTTCAGCATTAAAGCAAGGACAGGCTTTGATCCATTCTTCCGGTTCAATCTCGCCGTTTCCGTTCAGGTCGGGGCTTAGATCCCGATGTCCGCAGATCCGGCAATTCGGATAATCTTTCAATAAAGCGAGAATCAATACCCGGAGCGAATGTTTCTGCCATTCGGTACGGGTATCTTTCGGTTGTCCTTTGCGATCGAGTCCGCCCTCATAGCAGATACCTATACTTTCTTTGTTGAAACCGCGGCTGTGCGCACCAATTCGTTCTATCGGACGGGTAGATTTTATATCCCCGTTCTTGCGGATATAGAAATGATAACCCGTTCCGTTGAATCCTCGTCTGCGATGACAGACGTCCAGGTCATATTCTGTGAAACTCTTGTCTTCGCGCGTAGCGGAGCAATGGATTACTATCAGGTTTATAGTTCTCATGAATGGATTAAATAGATTGAATAGGTTCTGTAAATTGCACAGGTTCCATAATTTGCATTAATTGAATCATTATCATGCCTCTGCTGCACTACGTTGTGCACATTCCTTATTAATACATTGTAAGGCAGCAGCCTGTGCCAGCTGATCTCTTAATGAGAATATCTCCGTATGCATCTCTTTCACTTTCGAGCTAAGGTCGAAATAATCCTTCAACACTTTTTCCAATTGCTGCATCAGAAAAGTATATTGGTTTTTCACCAGTTCGCTGAACTCTTTTACTTCTTGCGCCATTACTTTGCGCTTTTTGCGATTACTGCCCAGAAAGGGCAGGATCGTCATAATGATCTCTATGATTTTATCGAGCATTTTAATAAATTGAGGATTGAAAATTGAGAATTAAAAAATAAATGTAGAAGAAAACAGAAACCGCATGGAGAGTAACTGTAGAAATCACTCTGTAATACCCATGCGGCACTGTTTTTAATGATTAAGCTGCCGGGTCCGGAGCTTCTCCGCTTCCACCGCTACCGCTGTTTCCACCATCCGCGTCTTCTCCGTCACCCTTTCCGGCCAGGATGAAATCGACATTATTCTCGCCTCGGGTAGTGGCATGACTCGTGTTCACCAGTTGAAGCGCCTTATCTGCCACAAAACGAACATTTACTTTACGGATATTGCGCACCGTGCAATCCTTCTCCTTTTCAGCCCCTTCGCTGCTCAACGTGATATGGAACGTGCCCAATCCGTCAATCTTCACCTTGTCGCCCTGGGTGAGCGACAGGCGCAACTGCTCAACAAAAGCCTCGATGGAATGCTTCACATCTCCTGCTGTAAGCGATGAGTTCGCTTCGATGGCATCGGCCAGCTTGTTGATGTCCATCACTCTCACTGTGCCCGATTTCTGGCGTACATAATACAACATCTGTGAATCCGGCTGATTCACATACTTTCTGCGCTGATAGCGCTCCACTAATACATTCATACAATTAAAAAAGTTAAGGTTTAAGTAATAATATTTTCTGTCCTTGTTGACATTACAAATATACGAAATTTGAAAGGGAAAGTCAAGTATTTTGCTATTTATTTTATATCAATAATGAAATAAAAAAGAAATTCCATACAGCTATATATTGTAATATAAAATTGTATGGAATCGGGATGAATCTGTATCTATTTAGCATGTTTCAGCATGTATTCCAGCGGTGGGACGTATTCGGTGATTTTTGTCATTGCCGAATTATGCCTGAAGTATACGTTTCCCGTCTCTCCGTTGCGTTGTTTGGCTATGATTGCTATGCCTAGTTCTTCGGTAGGGTAACCGCTTTCGCGGTCGGTTGTTATTCGTGCGAGGGCGGGGCGGTAGAGTAATATCACGACGTCCGCATCCTGCTCGATTGCGCCACTTTCGCGGAGATGTGCCAGTTCGGGGCGGCCTGCGGGGCGGTTTTCCGATTCGCGGTTTAGCTGGCTAAGCAGTACCACCGGTACGTTTAGCTCTTTGGCTAGCAACTTCGCTTTGCGGGTGGCTTGCGCCACTTCCTGTTCGCGGTTGCGGTTGTTTTGGCCGGTTGTCATGTCGCAGAGTTGCAGGTAGTCTATAATGATCGCGTCGCACGCATGTTGGCTTTGCAGCAGTCGCGCGCTGGATCGTACGTGTTCCATGTTGACCGAGGTGCTGTCGTCTACGTGTATCGGCAGGCGTTTGAGGTCGGCGGCTGCTGTGCGTGCCTCTGCAAGCTCTTGCGGGCTGACGGTTCCTGACCGCCAATGGCGGGCACTGACTTCGCTGGCTGCTGTCAGCCATCGGTCGGCCAGTCTTTCTCCTTGCATTTCGAGGCTGTAGACGGCTACGGCATGTCCTGCCATGGCTGCGTTTCGTGCCAGGTGTAGTGCGAATGCCGTTTTTCCTACGCCGGGACGGGCGGCAATTACCACTAGTTCGCCGTTTTGGAGTCCGGACGTCATGCGGTCCAGATCCGTCAGTCCGGTGGGAATGCCGGTCACTCCGTTCGTACTCTTGGCGATACGTCCCTCGGCTTCGGTCATGGCGGCGCTCATCAGTGCGTCCATGTCGCGCAGGTGGTTGTTGTGGCCGAATTCGCCTTCCAGGCGGTCGAGCAGGTTGTGCGTGTCCATCAACGAGTCGTCGATGTCCATCGTTTCGTCTAGCGCGCAGGCGAGTAGTTTGTTGAATCCCAAGATCATTTCGCGTCGTAGATATTTCTCGTGTACGATCTGCGCGTGATATTCGAGGTGGGCGGAAGTCGCCACTTTGCTGCTCAACTGGGTGATGCCGAACGCTCCGCCCGCCTCTTCGAGCTTTCCGCGGTGGGGAAGCTCTTCTTTTACGGTGAGGATGTCTATCTTCATTCCGGCGTGGTACATAGCCAGTATGGCAGCGTAGATCAGTTGGTGGCGCAGGACATAGAACATTTCGGGGCGCAGCTTGTCGGCTATCAGTGGTATAGCTCTCTGCTCTATCAGGCAGGCGCCGATGATGGCTTCTTCTATTTCGGGAGCCTGTGGTGAAACTCTGTTTTCGGTATTCATAATCAGTGTTTGTTTAATCAGTCTTCGTTTAATTGGGATTCGTTTTATCAGTATTCGTTTAGGAAAGCTTTGTTGGATAAATAGCTGGCAGCGTGGAGCAGGTAGTTGATGTTTGTTTGGTGGAAATAATAATCTTCTACCTTGTCGATGGCGAGTTGCTGTTCCTTGTCGCTTAATTTTTTCCATTCGCGTTGCGCTTTGGCGATGTTTTCTTTGGGAAGCTGCGTGATGCTGTGAAACTCATTCCAAAACAGGCGGAACTTCTCGTTGACGGTTTTCTTTTTCTGCTTGCCGCTGTCGGGGGCTCCTACCCATTTGTCGTATTCGACAACACGGATATGCAGGGACGGGTTGTTGGGATGGGGGACGATTTCGATGATCCCCAGGATGGCAAGGGCGTGTATGAACCGGAAGGTTTTTCCGACAGACCAGCGGAAAATGCGGCTCCAGTCGCGGTAGCTGAACATGCTTTCGCCTCTTTTGCACAGGTAGTCTTTGTGCTGCCGGTCGCTGTATAACGTGTCCGAATAGTTGACTTTCATCAGGATTTTCAGGAGCGCTTCTATTTCTCCGGCTTCTATGTTCGGGTCTTCTATTTGTTGTTGTAGCAGGGCCTTGGGGATAATGAGAAAACCATGTTCCATCATGGTTTGAAAATTGAAATTGTTCATTGGGTTATCGTTTTAAATTTCTGTAAAGGTACGCCGTTCCTGTGCGATGCGCAAGGGGTGTGGTTCCGTGCGGACGGATGTGGATGAATAAAGGGTGCCGCGATGCGCAAATCGCTGTTTTTTTTCTTCTTTCATGAAGCCGGGGAAGGAGTGGGGATGGAACGGATGCTCTGTTGGTGGTTGGCGGAGCTTCTGTTGGTGGTTGGTGGAGCTTCTGTTTGTGACTGGTGGAGCTTCTGTTGGAGAAAAAACAAAGCCTTCGTTTGGGGGGATTCGAAGGTCTTGTTTGTAGTGAAAAAACGGTCATTTTTGCCGAACGCTTTGTGGAACGCTTTTTTCTTTCTGTAAATAGCTGTATGATTGGTAGTTATCTTCGTTTTGAAAAAAAGTGGTGAACGCAAAGTGGAATACATAATAAACAATAAAAGATAAATGATATATTTAAAAATATATAGATCGATTTTCCTTTTATTTCTTGTCCGTGTTTTCGTTTTCTGTTACGCGCTAAACGTTTGTCGGCAAGTCAATGTGGGGAGGTCCCCAGTGTCGGTAGATGATTAGCTGCATTTCAGGACTGACATCGATTGTTTGGCTGGTGTAATATGCAGCAACCAGTTGTTCGTTCAATGTCTTGTTTGCTTTAATGCGTTTGCGCATTTTTTTGCTGGCGGAAGAAGCGTTTGCCAGATCGGGAAAATACTCCTTCGCCAATTCGGAGAAATACTTGAATCCATTAATGCTGTAGCGTTCGGCAGCTGGTTCATTGTTGTTCATAATTTTTTTATACTTTAAATGGTTAAAATAATATGTTGTTTGAAAAATTGTGCAAATGTATGAAATTTACTTTGATGATTAATGTAAATGTTTTAGTTTTTATTTTTTAGATTTTATGTATGTAAATTTTTGAAGATATATTTTTGTATTTTACTAAAGTAAAATGTGGGAAAAGTAAATATTAATTATTAATTTATTTTTAATGAAAAAGGAAAGTTTTACTTCGTTTATGAAACAAGTGGCTGTTGATTTGCAGCAGAGTGGAAATTTAGGGACTGCTCATGTATACAGAAGTACGTTGAATGCGATTCTTACTTTTCAGGGTTCCGATCGTTTGTCGTTTTGGGAAATCACTCCGGAGTGGCTGAAGCATTTTGAGGGTAGTCTTCGTGCACGTGGGTGTAGTTGGAATACGGTGTCTACGTATCTTCGCACGTTGCGTGCGGTTTACAATCGCGCTGTCGATCTTCGGAAGGCATCATACGTGCCGCATCTTTTTCGATCCGTATATACAGGTACGCGGGCAGACCGCCGCCGGGCACTGGATATGGAGGATATGAAGAAGGTGTTTGCCCGTCTGTTGCAGTCGGACGCTATCACTCCTGCCATGAAGGGTGCGCAGGAGTTGTTCATTCTTATGTTCCTGCTTCGGGGATTGCCTTTTGTCGATCTGGCTTACCTGCGGAAGAGCGATCTTCGGGGGGATGTCATTACTTACC
>ENA-OPBE01001634-OPBE01001634.1-human-gut-metagenome-genome-assembly--contig:-NODE-1634-length-18884-cov-1.841149_pt1 | contig 18884 bp, 13 predicted proteins | sample MGYA00241066_ERZ501448 | MGnify/ENA primary metagenome ERZ501448 (study PRJEB25962, sample SAMEA2042585) | human gut metagenome | biome: human gut; feature: human-associated habitat; material: faeces...
GCTGAGTTTTTATAACGATTGAAGAATTCTGTACGATCAAAATTATTGTCTAGCTTTAAATGATTAATTTCCTTCCAATAGGGCTTAAAAATTTCATATTCCTTGCCAATTGGGAACTCAGAAGCATGTACGTTGTCAAGAAAAATAAAACTAAAAAACCTTTGTCCTTTTGGCAATGTAGTCAACCATTTTTCAAAGTCATAAATGGCATTTTCATCTCGTTCAAGGGGCGTGTTACCGCGGGAATCTAATCTAAGGTTTGGAACATCCGCAAAAATTGTCTGATTAAATTCAGGCATGGTTAGAGGCGCACCTGTAAAGATGCCAATAGCATAGTTATTCTGCTGAAGAGCGGATATTAAGGCTGAACCAGATTTAGATTGGAGCGAGGCTTCCCAATAACTCCCGGGTATCCCCGTGAACAATGTAAAGATCCCATGCCTTGTGTTGATTCCTCCAGAGTAATGGTCCTTAAATACTAAGGACTGTTTCGAAAACTTATATACATTCGGCATCACCTCAGGAGTGATCATGTCAAACCGTAATGCGTCAATAAATAAAAAAAGGATGTTATAACCCTTTCCTTCGCCGCAATTAAGCTTCGGAGGGTAGTTCATTCTGCCTGAACTAGTGACTGTTTTTACACTGTATATTTGTTCTGGTGTGACAAGACCAACTTTAATTAACAATTTGTTAAATCTAAGCGGCCTGACTAAAGGCAGTAATTGTTTAACCTGGGTCAACTGCGTTTCCTGTCGAGCAAAAGAAACGCCAAAAATTACCTGAACAGATAGGAAACCAGTAACGATAAAAAGCGTCGCTAGGAGCCCAATCCCCGATCGTTTTGTCAAATAACGTTTAATTAAGTAACAGCATAGTAAGGCAATACACCCACACACTAAAACATAAGATAGAATCTGTAAAATCATTGACGCGGAAAATGATACAACTTGCCCACCACCCATTAATGTCATTTGGAGCATTGCAAAGTTCAAGTGCATCCTAAACTGTTGATAAACAAAAGTATCAGCCACAAAATAAATAAAGAACAACGATTCACAGCAAATAAATAAAAATATCGCTGTTCTCCTTAAACCGACTATAGATAATAAAAAACAGGGGAGAGAAATCAAAAGCCCAATAAAGGAGTAATAAAAAAAAGAAAAAGAAAAGAAATATAAAAGTGAAGTAATGCTTTTTTCAACAAAAGGAGATGCAGATAAAAACCTAATGCTAAACATTAAGCAAAACAAACCAATCAACAAGGAGGAATAAGAATAAAAATTTATATTCTCTTTTAGTTCTTCTTTTTCAATCATCATCTATCTTCAAATTATCAGCAATCGTCTAACTAACGATTGAAAATCTATCCTTTTCATTTTCTTCTAATTTTTGCTTTCGTGAGTTATCCAACTCCACTTCTTGAGTTTTCATCAAATTTAATCTAGCCAAGTATCTAATCTTAATGATTAGTTTTTTAATGGATGTTTTTAAAGATTTTTTCTTTTTCCTATCCTTCTCCGGAGACGATATAGAAGACTCAAAACCCTTAATGCTACCGAAACCTAAACTGTAAAGTTGCCATACTAAGATTTGTTTAACCTGGTAATTAATCAGTTGATTCCATATAGGAGAGTATTTATTGAAAAGAAGTTCGTCAACCGGCAATACTGGACGGGCGATTTCAAGAAGTTTTTTTGCGCCTTCTTTTGATACTATCATTCCTCCCGTTCCGGCTGATGAAGAATATAGTCTTCCTAGATCAATTCCTCCAACTTGAACTAACTTTGAATCAGTAATAAAAGAAGTGCCTTTGTAAGTGTCTTCCAGCCGAATGATGTCGAAATTTATTGAAGCCTTTTTTACTTCATCCACAAATGACACCAGGTCTTCTGAAAAAACAGCGTCATCTTCCAAAACAACCGCAAACGGAGAGGAGCCTTTTGCTATTTTTTTCCATATTCCCCTGTGAGAGAAATAACACCCGAGCTGTTGTGGAGACAAATAGCAATTAAATATCTCAGAAAAAGCACTTTTGATAGGTATTGTGCTCGGAGAAAAGGCCTCCACTCGTGTTAACGTTACGCCGTTCTCCTTGGAAAGACGAACCATTCGGTTCCAACGTTCCTCTTTTTCCGCTAAATTAATAACATAGTATCGTATATCCATTTTCTAAACGTAGTTGATCTTATTCCAAGTTGTTTGAGCAACAGGTAAATTCCAGTATGAAACAATCATCCAAGCGCCGACGAAACAACAAAATGCCTTAAGGTCTAGAAAGCCTAAATCTATCAGTCCAAATGAGATCATAGAAAAAAATAAATAAAGCAAGATTGGTGAATACAAGGCTCTAAAGAAAAGAAGGATTTCGGTTATAACTAAAGAAGTCAAGAGGATAATTCCTCCAACAACGTAGCATTGAACATAATCGCTATGAAAATGAGGAAGATAATCCTTAGAGTAGGAAAACAACTTCTTAACATCTATAAAATACTTAGGTTTTCCTAAGCCAGTTCCTGTCCAATAATTTATCTTGCCATCCGTAGCCAGCGTCCATACAGCGACTCGGCCTCCCATGCTTGTGTTAAGGTCCTTTTTAATTTTTTCTTCCGCGGCGGTTAATTTTTTTTCATGCCTCGTTTTCTCTATAACCGTCAAAAGGTTCTCATTAAGAATAGTTGAGACAGTTTCCTGGTAACCTCTTTCCAACCGACTGCCTAGAGGAGTCTGTGTAAGAGTGAGCAGAGCCAAAAATGTTGTAATACCTACAGCCAAGAACAATTTTCTTTTATCTATTTTCCTTTGCAGGAGCATGACACAAAGAAGAGATATAAACGGAACAAACAATGTAGCCCTAACGACTAAAACACCAATCGAGGTCACAAAGCATAAAATTCCAATGAGGATAAAAGAAATTTTTAGCTTTATAGATAATGGTCTACAGCAAAAAGCTCCTATTATTGTTAGGCCGCCGATTATTGCCAGGCACCTTCCATAAATTGTTGCATAAGGTCTGACAAGAGGTCTCACTTCCCAAATAGAAACACCATGTTGGTAAGCCGTATACAACACGTCCGTAATGAAAAGGCATCCTGACAAAGCACACGCCGTGAAGAAGTACTGCTTTTTGATCTTTATCCTGTAGCAAGCCAGGAGAGAAAAAACAACCGCGTTAAAAATTACTGTAAGACAAATGACGTTAAAGTTAATTTCCGGATCGAATAAAGATTTAAAGTAATATAGCCTTATAAAAAGAAAACCAATTAGAAATGGTAAAAAAGGGTTGATCAGCCGAAAAAAATAATAAAGCCATTTTTTCAGGAAAACTAAATTATTAATATTATAAAAAAAAGCAATAAGCGCCAATGGAACGGCAACGTACGCTAAGTAACGATAGCCTGTACCCCAAGGAAGGTGCGCATATGGACTGACTGCAAACAGCAAAACCCAAAACGAAAGGAATTGAGTTATCCAATTTGGGATTCGAGTATCAAAAAAAAATCTATTCATTTCTAGTTATAAGTCTTTAAGTTCCTTCATGATTTTGCTTCAAACGTGTCTCGTTGGGCTCTCTTTTCCTTTTCATTTCGTATGCGAGAGCATATCTAAAAAGGGTTGCATGGGCAGATGAAGATGCCACAAGGAGGCCTCTCCATCCGTCTAAAAATCCTTTCTTAATAAAAAAATGCCGGCAAAAGGCCCAAATCCCGTGTACAACTCCCTTCCCTACACTCACATTTTTGCCTTGCTTCAGAAGCTCCTTAGCTCCTAGTTGTGAATAGCTTTTCTCCTTAGTTAACATATCAGATAAAGAGGGAAATGAGTAGTGGTAAAAAACGGCCTTTAATTTTTCAACTTTTCCGAGGCACTCAAAAGATTCATGAATATTTCGTTCGGTGTAGCGATACTCACCTTTTTTAAACAGAACAGCGTGCCTAAAATCTGGATTCCAGCCAGAATGCTTTACTGGTTTTCCCATTAAAAAAGTCAAGCGATTAGCTAGAAACGCGCTTGCTCTGTCCGTCCGAGCAGCTTGTTTTATTTCTGCAGCCAGCTCCGGAGTACACACTTCGTCAGCGTCAAAGCAAACAATCCAAGGAGATTCAATCTTATCTATGATACTGTTTCTAGTCGGCCCAAAACCCTTAAATGGGATTTTCATAATCAAACACCCCATGTTTCGGGCGATTTCCACTGTATTGTCGGTAGAACCGGTATCCGCCACAACTACTTCGTCGCACCATTTAAGCGATTCAATACATTGAGCAATCCTGCTTTCTTCATTTTTAGCCATTATGTAGGCAGTAACTTTAGCTTTCACTTGAACGGACATCTTTTTCAAGCCTGGGAAGTCGATGAGTGAATAATTGGGAGATATCGTAAAACAATTTTCCGACGACTTATAGAAAAAATCGTTTTTCTAAGTTAATTATTTTTCAACTATGACGCATTTTGAAAAAATTTATGCGTTTTGTTATGGTTATGTTCGACAAAAGTGGTTTGATTTAAAATATCACCATTAAGGGCCCGCTAAGTGAAATGCCAAAAAATTTAAATTTTGTAACTAGAATATTTTTAATCTCGCTCCTAATCTTTTCGACGATTCTCCTATCCAAATTTATCCTCGAGGGCCTGGGCGGTGCAAATTTATCAAATTTTAATTCCCCCCCCCCCAGAATTCAAAGAGCTATAACAACCTTTTTATTTGCTATCTTTCTTTTCTTTCTGATCCCTTCAAAAATTACTTTTTGGACAATTGTATTTCCTCTAAGTTTGATCGCGACAGTGTATAGGCCCATAGCTTATATCTATGGTCCCCCCGACTATCAAGCTATGGTATCGGCCTTTTCAACAACTTTTTCTGAAGCTAAAGAATTCCTATGTCTCATACCTGCCTCTCTCTATCTTAAGTCTTTATTAATTCCAGTCACTGCATCTATTGCTTACTACCTCGCTAGGTTGACCGGAATCAAGCCTTGGAAAAATAAAACTCTCGTTCTTATTTCTTTTTCTTTATTAAGACTTCCGTCATAATAAATAGTTATAATACTATTATCAAAGTTTATTTCTTCTTTACTTAAATTAGTATTATCTACTTTTTCTTGAATATTTTCTAAATTAACTTTTAAAATTTTGCTTATTAAATTTATATTTTCTTTAAACAAATTACTGCTATATTCTATTTTATAATCTTTATTTATATTTTTTTCTAATTTTATTTTTCTTATTTTAGTAATAAGTCCTATAATTTCATCTAGTCTATTTTCAAAAATTTGATTTTCATTATAAATAGGATAACTACTTAACATAATTGTTTCTTCATGTTGTGGTAATTTTAAATAAATTTCTTCTGTTACATAAGGCATAAATGGATGTAATAATTTTAATATATTTGTTAAAACATGAAGTAAAACAGATTTAGTAGTATTATTCATATTATTTTTAGCAAGTTCAATATACCAATCACAAAAATCATTCCAAATGAAACTATAAAGTTCCGTTCCAACTACATTAAATTCATATTTTTCCATATGTGTTCTTACTTTTTTTATAACTTTATTTAATTTAGTTAAAATCCATTTATCACTAATACTTAAGTTATCAAAATTAAAATCTTTTTCTTCATAATCTTCTAAATTCATTAAAACAAATCTTGAGGCATTCCATAGTTTATTAATAAAATTCCAAGTAGAAGCAACTTTTTCAGGATCATATCTAAGATCAGTTCCAGCAGATGTTGTTGTGGCTAAATAAAAGCGTAGAGAGTCACATCCATATTCATCAATAACATCCATTGGATCTACACCATTACCTAATGACTTAGACATTTTTCTTCCTTGTTTATCTCTAATTAAACCATGAATAAGACAATCTTTAAAAGGTCTAGTACCAGTAAACTTTAATCCTTGAAAAGTCATTCTATTAACCCAAAATGGAATAATGTCATAACCAGTTACTAATAAATTATTCGGATAATATCTTTTATAATCATCGCAAGTATCTGGCCATCCCATTGTTGAAAAAGGCCATAAAGCACTTGAAAACCAAGTATCTAATACATCAGTATCTTGTGTCCATCCATCTTCTTTTGGTGCTTCAACACCTACATATACTTGGTCATCTTTATACCAAGCAGGTATTTGATGTCCCCACCAAAGTTGACGTGAAATACACCAATCATAAGTGATTTCCATCCAATGATTCATTATTTTTTCATATCTTTCTGGAACAAAATTTACTTTAGTATCTTTATTTTTTTGATTTTCTAAAACTTTATCAGCAAGAGGTCGCATTTTTACAAACCATTGTTTTGAAAGGTATGGTTCAACAATAGCATCACTTCTTTCACTATGACCTACTGAATGAGTCATTTCTTCAATACTTATTAAAAGATCTTGTTCTTTTAAATCTTTTAATAATTCGTCACGACACTCAAAGCGATCCATTCCTTCATATTTACCGGCATTTTTATTCATTGTTGCATTTGGATTCATAACAATTATTTGTTCTAAATTATGTCTTTTTCCAACTTCAAAGTCATTAGGATCATAAGCTGGTGTAATTTTAACTACACCCTTTTATTAGCGTCGACAAAACATATAAAAATGCACTTTAAATTAAAGTACATTTTGTAATAGTTATTCACTTGTTCCATCATCACATGCACATCCGCCACCACCAGTTACACATGCACATTCTGTATTGGATTTTGAATAATTCACAATTTTAAAATTAAGAATTTTCATGGTTAAACTCACCTCCATTAACGATATATTACCATATTTTTTATGATTAGGCAAAAAAATGAGGTAATTCTCGACTTTTTGAACTAATAGTTATATTTTTTAATGTACTATGTAAATAATAATCTCTTTTATATCCAAAACTAATTGGAATTAAATTTTTACATATAGCCCTAACAACTTTTATTTTTGCATGAGAAGATTCAGATAAATCAACAAATACAACTTTATATTGATTAATTATTTTTTCAAAATTATAATTTTCTAACAAATTAACTTTTACTTGATTATTACCAGACCATAGCCAAGAAATTAATTGAGCATTTTCATAAAAATGATAATATCTACCATGGTCCTGTGGTGTTTTTACTTCTTCCTTTTTAGGAGGAGATAGTGCAGGATTATCAAGTGCAAGTAACAAATTATATTCAGCTTCTTGTAAAGCTTTCAATATAGCAATGTTTCCATTACCAATTGAAGCAGCAGCCCCACTAACAAAACATGGATACTCATTGCTGATGATAACTACTAAAAATACTGGCAGTACTTTTGAATCAAGTGTTAAAATGTGTACATCTCTATTTTTTAATTTCCAATGTTTTATTCTATTTTTTATATGATTATCCAAAAAATCAATATCAACATGAGCAGGACTTTTCTGCTCATACCAAGTTTTCATAACAGCATGACGCTCTATTAGTTCCGCCAATGCCCTTTTTTTTGCTTGTGTATAATCAAAGTGAGCAGCTATACCAGATGAATCACTATAAAATAGTTTATTTTTCTTTTTATGACCATAAAACACAAAATCAGTTGGGATGTAATATTTTCCTGTCATATCTTTGGTCCACTCTATTGCTTTATTAGCATCGTATGACTCCAACTTCCACAAAATTCTTTGTTCTTTTGACAATGGAGCAATTAAATTTGGTTCAAAAAAATATTTATTATTAGTAGAAACCCCTATATAATCAACTCTGACAATACTAGAGCAATACCTTTCATATCCTTCAATTATAGCTTTACATACTGCCTCATCGTAAGAAACACCAGTAGCTCCTGAAATACGTTTACCATCATCATACCTTGCCCAAGCACCATAAAATGCAGAATCATTAATATTTAAATCATTAATTCCAAAGCTTTTAATAGGTTTATCTTTTCCAACATATTCATTTACTATGTCAGGAAGTATATTATTATATCTAAATAAATTTAAAGTTGAACTATACCCAATAGCAATCGCCAAAATCGGTGTAATATTCGAAGTTGATATTTCTAATTCGTTAGCCAAAGGAACATCCAAAATGCCACCTAATTCACAACTAGATAATCCTTGTTCTTCACAATATAATGAAATGTTTTGAGCAACTTGTCCAACTTCAATTAAAGTTAATCGATACCCACGATTTCCATATTTATATGATTGTCTATCTAAATCCGCGGCAATTACTATTTGTATTGGAGAATTAAACGCTAAAGAATCATCATTAAAACAATATTTAAGTTGTTCTAAATCTACTTTTTTATTATATAAAACTAAATTATTATTTTCAACATTGTATTCATAATATCCCACATCAAAATCTTTCTGCTTTTTTGTAACAATGCAATATAATTTTAAAGGAAATAATGCTCCTCCACTTGGTGTAGCATGTCTAACAATAGAATATGCATAATCACATATATTACCTAACTGATTAATAGTCAATTGATTATCAGAAAAATTTCTACAAGATTTTCTATTAACTTGCATGGAATAAAGAGAAGAATGTGTGTTTGCTTGATAATTAAATATAATTCCTGTTTTTATAGGTTTTCTTTTACTTTTTTTATGTTCTAAAACCTCCTCAGGACTTAGCACTCTAAAATACTTAGGAGGATAATTAGTTATTTTATGAAAATAAACATATTGTTTTCTTGAATCGCTAATCAATTCTAAAGAGTCTAACTCTAATAAAATCTCTTTAACAATTTTTTTATCTAATTTAGATATTTCCACTATTTCATCTAAATTTCTATGGCCGTCACATAATGATAAGATATTCCATAAAATTGACACAATATTTCCATCAATATCATATTGCTTTTCATAATGCATAAATCTAATTCCATCATTGTAAGAAACGGCGGGTACAACCAATATAGGTTTATAATCTTTCCAATTCATAAATGATCCTCCTTTTTTTCATTATTGCTATTGCTGTTCTAATTGTATATTATCAATCTTATATTCATTATCAAATACATTTAATTTTAAATCTTGTATAAATAAAGTTGCCTTAAAATCTTTAATAGATAATTCAATAGCATTTTTTAAATCACTATCTGCACTTATTTCTAACATTCTAATTGGAGTTTTTAAAGATAAGTTGTTATTTGATTTTTCTCCTCTTGCTTGACTAATTATATCAATAATCATATCTCCATTTTTAATTTCGTTTGCAAAATTAAATTGTAAAGGTTTAATTTCAGTTAAATGAATTGATTTATTATCATGATATAATTCTTGATAAATTTCTTCTGTAATGAATGGGAAGAAAATACTGAAATCTTGTAATAATTTATATAATAATGTATAAACAGTCTTTTGACCTGAATATCTTGGAATATCTCCAAATTCCTCTGGTCTATATAATCTATGTTTAACAATTTCAATATAATTATCACAGAAGTTCCAGAAGAATTTTTCTAAATGATTAAGTGCAAGTCCTACTTCATATTCATCTAGATATTTAACAAATCCATCTTCCATTTCTTGAAATTTACCTAAGATCCATTTATCTATATATTCATAATCATTAAATTCTTTATCTTCATAATCAGTCAAGTGCATTTCAATAAATTTAGAAACATTCCAAATTTTATTAACTAGCTTACGACCTCTTAATAATGTTTCATCACTAAATACTATATCAGTACCAAGTCTTCCTGATCCTGCCCAATATCTAATTACATCAGCAGAATATTGATTAATTAAATCAAGTGGTTCAACTTTTGAATTTCCTTTTGACTTACTAATCTTTTCTCCCTTACTTGCCATAACAAATCCTGAAATCATTACATTATCCCATGGACGCATACCAAAGTGATAGAAACTCTTAACAATAGTATAGAAATCCCATGTTCTGATAATTTCAGAAGCATTTGTTCTGATACTCATTGGTTTTAATATATCTTCATAGTTGTCTTTTTCTCCATATCTCATATTAATTAATGGAGTTACTGATGAAGTTGCCCATGTATCCATTACATCAGTTTCAGGAGTAAATTCGTGTGCATTACATTTTGGACAACAATCTACTGGAGGCTTATCACTTAAAGGATTTACTGGTAAATCTTCTGGCTTTGCAAAAATAGGTTCTCCACAATCTTTACAATACCAAACTGGGAATGGTACACCAAAGTATCTTTGTCTTGAAATACACCAATCCCACATAATATTTTCAACCCATTCGTTGTATCTATTATGCATATGATCTGGATGCCATTTAATTTCATTTCCTATTTTAATGAAATCATCTTTATGAGTCATTGTATCAATGAACCATTGTTTCATTACTGAATATTCAACTTCTTTACCACATCTTTCATGTGTTTGAACTTCATGTTCTAATTCTTCAATTTTAACTACGAATCCACCTGCTTGTAAATCTTCAATAATTTGTTTTCTAGCTTCTTTGATTTTCATTCCACCATAATTTGGAACTGAATCAATAATTCTTCCATTATCAGTGAAAATATATTTAAGTGGTAAATTGTATTTCTTCCACCATTCAATATCTGTTTGATCTCCGAAAGTACAACACATAACAACTCCTGTACCTTTATCAATAGCAACTTTTTCATCTGCCATAATTGGTACTTCTACATCAATAACTGGTATATGTGCAGTCTTTCCAATAAGATGATTATGCTTTTCATCATTAGGATTTACAAATACACAAACTATTGCTGGTAATAATTCTCGAGAAGAACCACATCCAAAGTTCTTTCCCGCAACAATAATATCACCATCTTCAACTGTTTTAAAATTAACATAATTAAATGTTGTTTTAATTGTTTTTGTTTCAAGTTCTGCTTGTGCAATTGAAGTTAAACATTCATTACACCATAATGCAGGACTTTCTTTATGATAACAATGTCCTTTATCAATTAAATCCAAGAATGATCTTTGACTTATTTTAATAGTAGATGGACTTACAGTTTTATAATGAATATTCCAATCTGTACTAACACCCATTTTACTAAATAACTCTTGGAAATCTGCTTCGTACTTATCAGTAGTTGCATAACATAATTTAGAAAATTCTTCTCTACCTATTTCATGAGCTTTTTTGCCCTGTTCTTTTTCAACTAATCTTTCTGAAGGTAGCCCATTATCATCAAATCCAAATGGATAGAAAATATTAAATCCTTTTAATCTTTTATATCTTGCTATCATTTCAGTTTGTGAATATGAGAAGATATGTCCTATATGAATTTTACCATTAACTGTTGGAGGTGGAGTATCAATTGAGAATACTTTTCTATGATCTGGTTTAAAATCATAAATTCCATTTTCTTTCCAATAATTTAACCATTTATTTTCTTTTTCTTGTGCATTATATTTCTTGTCTAACATATTACATAACCTCTTTTCTTTGTCTAAATAATTGAATAAAATAACACTTTAATCTCTCTACAATACTTGAATTTTCTAGGTTTGTACCAAATGGTGTAATTTTAACTACACCTGTTCCAAACTCAGGATCAGCATGTTCATCGCCTACAATTGGAATTAATTTATTTACAATTGGAAGAATTACTTTTTTACCTATTAAGTGTTTATATCTTTCATCTTCAGGATTAACAGCTACAGCTGTATCTCCAAATAGTGTTTCTGGTCGTGTTGTTGCGACATCTAAAAATTCATCACTATCTTCAATTTTATATTTTAAATGGTAAAATGCTCCTTTATCATCTTTATAAATTACTTCTTCATTTGAAAGAGCTGTCATTTGAACAGGATCCCAATTTATGATTCTTTCACCACGATATATTAATCCCTCGTTATATAAATCAACAAATACTTTTTTTACAGCTTTAGATAATCCATCATCTAAAGTAAATCGTTCCTTGTTATAATCTAGACTTAGTCCTAATTTAGCCCATTGTCTTCTGATGTTATCTGCATATTCTTCTTTCCAATCCCATGCATGTTTTAACCATTCTTCTCTATTCATACTACGAGGATCAATATTCATATCACGTAATTTTTTGTCTACTTTAGCTTGAGTTGCAATTCCAGCATGATCCATACCAGGTAACCATAAAGCATCATAACCATCCATTCTTTTATAACGAATCATTATATCTTGTAAAGTTGTATCCCATGCATGTCCTAAATGTAGTTTACCTGTTACATTTGGTGGTGGAATAACTATACTATATGGTTTCTTAGATAAATCACCACTTGTAAAATATCCTTTATTTTTCCAATTTTCATATTTACCTTTTTCTACTTCTAAATGATTATATTTTTTATCTAACATTAACTTCATCCTTTCTACTATTTTTTCTTTTTGCTTCTTTCATTATATCAGATAATCCATTCATTTCTTTAAAAATAATTTTATTTTCTTCTTTTGTTTCAGATAAACCAACACAAGTTTGATATCGTTCAAGAATGAATTGTTGTTCCATTAACCAAGTAATTTGACGATCTGTAATAATCTCAGGCAAATAAAAGATTAGTAAAGAAATTGTGTCCTCTGTTTTGATTACTAAATGGTTCATTTTAACAATTTCACAAGGTGCTCCATTATAATCGTCCAAATCAATTTTAATTTGGGTATTTGGATAATACTTTTTTATAAACTTTTCAATTCCAGTGTTATGAGCATCTTTTCCTGTAATATCTTCTTTAAAAATAGGATTCAGTATTTGATTTTCATCTGGAATAATAATTAAGTTACCTCTTTTCATTCTGTCACCTTCTTCTTACAATATTCTATCAAATGTTGTTTTAACTCTTCTAAACGATTATCTTGTATATAACACTCTAATAAATTGATTTTATCTTCAATGATATGATTGTCTAAAATATATTGATATGTATACTTAAAATTAATATCATAAATAAATCCTAAAAGTCTAAAAATATAGTCTACATCGGTTTTGATAGACTGATCTTGAACAGGTTGATTAGAAAATAAGTTTTCTATTATCTCACTTTTAATTTTAGGATTATTATCCGTTATAGTAAGTCCTTGTTCCTTCATAATATCTAACTTATCAGCATCTCTTACAATCTTAGTGAATAAAAGTTTTTCATGATCTTCTGTTTTTTCTATTGTTAGTTTATTATGATTTTTAGTAGTAAATAAAATTAAATCATAATTTTCTATTGAGTTAAAATTCTCTTTTAAAATTAAAGCACCTAAATCACCATGATCAATTGAATGAATATCAGAATAAGTTTGATACTTTTTATATTGTTCAAACCTTCCAATATCATGAAATAAGCCACATAGTTGTGCGATTTTTATATCTTCATTAACACTAAGGGCAATTTGTTCACAAAAATCCATCACTCGATAAGTATGATGAAATTTATGCAAAATCATCTTATCTTTGTAATCAAATGTTTTAATATAATTATTAAATAGCTTTAAATAGTCTTTCATATTTTCCTCCAAAAAAAATCACGCCTCATATAAGGACGTGATTACGTGGTACCACCTTAATTCATAGATTACTCTATCTCAAAGTCTTAATGCGACTAACAATATATCTTACTATAATTTCTGATATATAGCTCCCAAGCTACCTTCTAATGATTTATTTATTAGTTTTCACCAACCACTAACTCTCTTCCAAATAAAATCATTGTACTCCTCTTGTTCTTTGCTTTTATTTGATTATAAACTTAATGCTTAAAATTGTCAATAAATAACTCTTCTTATTTTAGCTATAGTTCTATAATTTGCAGGACTAGTTGTTTTAATTCCTGTTGAAGGATTAGAAGCATGTATAACTTTATTATTTCCCATATACAAAGCTACATGATTAATTCTTGTTCCATTAGAATAAAATAATAAATCACCAGGTTTAGCATTTGATAAGCTTGAAACTTTCTTTCCATAACCACTTTGTGACCCACTAGTTCTTGGTAAATTATAACCAAAATGTTTATAAACACCCATAGTAAAGCCACTACAATCAGTTCCATGTGTTAAACTTGTTCCACCATAAACATAAGGGTTTCCTAAAAATTTCTTAGCATAATCTATAACTTTTTGTCTTTTAGAATCTAGTGAATCTTTAATAGTTAATTTAAAACTATCTTTAGCACTTTTATTACTTGCTGATTGAACTGTTATTGTCGTTGTTCCTGTTTTTTTAGCTTTTATTTTACCAGTTGAACTTATTGTTGCTACTGATGGTTTCGATGACTTATAAGTTAATTTTGTATTGCTAGCATTAATGGGCATTGCTTTTGAAGTTACTGTATATTTATCCCCAACTTTCATACTACTTTTTTTTGAAGTTATTACAACTCTTGTTACTTTGATATTTTTTGTTTTTGATCCTTTTGAGCCTGTACTTGTCGCAGTCGTTTCTTTTAAATCAATTTCCTCACTATCACAATCATTTCCTATTACGCATGATACACAACTAAGCAAATTGCTTTCTGTTTTAAAGACACTTGTCTGTAATATAGTAAATAATAACTGTACTATTGATACTACAAACAAAACCATTACAGCGTATATTATTCTTTTTATAAACATTTTTCTTGATGTTTGCATTTGTTTTTCATCACTTGCTGTTGTCGCTTTTGCCATATCTATCATTCCCATTATTATTAAAATTACAGGAACTATTACTTTTATGATATTTACTATTCTATTTATAAATCTAATCATTACATATGGTACTGATCCGAGTCCTCCACAATCTACTACTTCCATCGCACTAACAGAGTCTATACTTATTAAAAATACCATTATTAGCATTATTATTTTTTTATTTTTCATACTATCACCCATTACACAAATAAGTATAACAAAATTTTAGCAAAAAATAAATATAATATAAAAAGAAAAAGACTTAAAAGTCTTTTCTTCTAGGAGAGCATTACCATAATAATTAATACTTATTAGTTCACAGTAAAACTACCATCAGTACTACAGTAGTCTGCAAATAACACATGCAGGTAATAGACATGTATTACATTTTTAGTATTTGATTTTTATTTTAGTTTATTACTAGTATTTTCTTCCAATCTTTTATATTCATTTGTATTTATAATGATTCCAATTACAAAAATATATGAAATTATATAAATCCACATCATTAATACAACAATTCCTGATAAACTTCCATATAAAGCGTTATAGTTTGCTAAATTATTTGCATAATAAGAATATATAGCTGTTACTAAAACCCATCCAACTGTTGTAAACGATGCTCCTCTATTAACTAATTTGCTTTTAATTTTTTTATCTGGGGCAAGTGTATATAAAATTTTTACAAAAATAAATATCAACATGAAAGCTACTGGCCATTTTAATATAGCAAACAGATAGTAAATATTTTTACTAATATTTTTAAACATTTCTAGTTCTAAAATAAATTTTAAAATTATATTTCCAAAAGCTAAAAAGACTAAAATAAAGAAAAATAAGTTCATTAATAGTATTGTTAGAAAAAAAGATTTTATACGTCGTTTAACAAAATCTGAATTTTCAACTCCATATAGTGTATTTGATGCTAAAATAATAGCATGCGGTCCATTTGAAGCAACAATAATTCCTACAAGCATAAACATGATATGATTACTTTCTGTTTTACTACTTAAAAATGGATATAATAAAGTTGATACATCATTTGGAATTAATTCTTCTATAAAAGTTATTACATCACCCATTGAAAGTGAAAAAAAGCTACCTATGATACCAATTAAAGTAATTATAGGCATTATAGATAAGATCAAAAAGAAAGCAATATTACCTGGTAATATACGCATTTCATCAATCATTATTGTTTTATAAATTTTTTTTAAATATTTTTTCATATAAATTCAATCCCTTATTTTCATAAGTATAGTATATCACAAATTTTAACAAAGAAAAACGTTTTGTTAAACAAAACGCTTTACACTAATCACTTATTTCTTCTTTGTTACTTTTCATATCAAGTGTTGCTTCATTAATAGCATCATCTATTGTTTTTAGTCCATCTATTATCATACTATAACCAATAGCAGCTCCAAACCCATGACTTAATTCTTTAAATTCTTTTGTTAATTTTCTTATATATGTAATAACTTGTTTTTCATCATAGTTAACCATATATATTAAGAATTCGTTTCCATTAGTACGCATTATTTCAGAGTTTTCTACTTGCGTTGTTATTAATATATTGGCTGCTTGTTTGATTACATTGTCTCCTTCTTCATGACCATAATTATCATTTATATATGCAATGTTATTAAGGTCTATTATCATAATAGTTTGTGGATATATTTCACTTTCATCCCATTTTTCAATCGCACTATTTAAATAATTACGGTTTTTAAGTGAGGTTAACATATCAATATATTTAATTTTATTTTCTTTACTTATGATTGATTTTCTATTTCTCTTAAATGGTTTTTTTACTATAACTGTTATTCCAGCTACGACAACTCCACATCCTATTACAAATCCTAATAAATATTGTAATAAATGATTTTTTACATTTGGAACATACATATCATATGTAACGTTATTTTCAATTTTTTTACCATCTACAAACGATATATAAAAATTGAAAAATTTACTAAATACTTCGTTGTCTTTTATATCTCTTATTGCATAGGAATAATTGTTTTTTAAAGAAAATGAGTAAGCAATTTTGAATTTATCTAATTTATTATGTCTGTATATATCAAATGCTTTTGTATCTATTGCTATAATGCTATCTTCATTTAATTTATCTAATATATTATCAAAGTTATTTACCTCTCTTGTTACTATTCCATATCCTTTAAGGTGTGATACTGCTTGACTTCCTGCTATAACGTATACTTCTTTATCTTTTAATGATGATAATGATTTTATAATAATATCATTGTTTTCATGTGTTACAATTGAAATATTTTCATCTACAGCTGATATAGTATTATAAACATCCATATCAAATTTGTTTTGACTTGATGTATTAAAGAATAAGTCTACTTTGTTTTCATTAAAATCTTTAATTAGATCATGTAATGATTTATATTCTTTATATTTTATTTCGATGTTTGCAAGCGAAGCAAATTGACTCATATATTCATTACTAATTCCAACTAATTTTCCATCTACAGATGTTGAAAATGGTGCATAGCTTATGAATCCATAATTATATTGTTTACTTCTGAATTTTGCTACTTTATCTTCATAGATGTTATTAAAGTTAAAGTAGTTACTTAAGAAATATTTGTTATATTGTTCTTTGTATTCATCTTTATACCATTTTTTATAATATTTTTTTATTATTGTATTTAATTTTTTTTCGTTTCCCAATGATAATACAAAGTTTAGTTTTGCATCTGTAATGTTATAATTTATATTAAGTTTATTTTTATTTATATAATTTAGGTAAATTGTTTTTGGTACAACTATTGCTTGTACTGAACTATTATTAGAATTTATTTCATTAAATAATGAGGTTTCATTATCAAATACTTTATATTGTATGTTTTTATTGTCATATAAATAAAAGTTTATGTTTTCTAAATTATTTTTAGTTACTCCAATAGTCATTGCTGGAATGTCTTCTAAGTCATTATATACAACTTTGTTTTTGCTGACGATTGCATAGTTATCTTCATATATTGATATATCATTATCATCAGCTTTTTCTTTAATTTTAAATGCATACTCAGGAGTTTCTGTGCTACCTAGATCATAAGATATTTCATTGAATTCTAATCCAGTATCTTTTTCTATTTTTTTTATGAATTCGAAAAATACTCCTTCCCCGTCATAGTTAAAAATTGGGATATTATTTATTATTCCAATATCTACAATATTATTTTTATTTTTTTCAATCCATTTTTTTTCTACTATTGTTAGTGTACTTTTTTCATCTTGGTTTAAAAAGAAATAATAAAATACCCATCCTAGTATTAATATTACAATTAAAGTTATACTAGTTATAATTACTTGTTTTTTAGTCATTTTTACCACCTATTCTCTTTATTCTATATGAATAAAATTATTAGTTAGAGTTTTAAGACTTATTTAATTATATGTATTGTTGTTTAAGAATATATCATATTGCTCTAACATAGTAAGTAAATTATACTATATATTTATTGTTTTTTCAATTTCTTAACTTAGTTATTCATTCTTTTAACAATTTATTTACATTTATTTTGCATTATATGGATTTTTATTCTTTTGAATTTTTTTTATTTTTTTGCATAAAATATATTGACAATGTTTAAAATTATAGTATAATTAGAAGTGCCTACTAAGTGCGGATGTAGTTTAATGGTAGAACCTCAGCCTTCCAAGCTGACTACGGGAGTTCGATTCTCCTCATCCGCTCCATAGTGAAATTTGCTCGAACTTTTCGAGTTTAATAAATAACTAATCTAGAAATGGATTAGTTTTTTTGTGTTGTAAAATCCACTGAAGAATCATTAAAAAAGAAAATTGAGTTTATTTGTGATTTTTGTAATACTACTCCAAAGTTTATTAACGGAAGTATTATAAAGATTAATAAAACAAATTTAACTTATATTGAACCACATAGAATTATTATAAACAATATTACTTTTCTTGCTTTTAATTATTCTAATGAAATTTTTATTGAAAACTTATCTAATACATTAACTGATGTTGATGAACAATTTAAAGAAAAAGAAAAAACAATTAAAACTCTTACTGAAAATAATACAGCGCTTACTTTAAGAGTGAAAACTTTAAATAATAATATCAAAGAAAAAGATAATGAAATATCTTTCTTAAAATCTAAAATAAGTAGTTTAAGGAATACGATTGATTATTGGAAAGATAAATTTGATAAAGTTATAGATTTCTTACATAGCAAACTTCATAATTGGTATGATAAAGATGATAAATATATTGATGTAGTTAATGATATGTATGAAGATAATGTTTT
>ENA-OPBE01001641-OPBE01001641.1-human-gut-metagenome-genome-assembly--contig:-NODE-1641-length-18830-cov-2.038828_pt1 | contig 18830 bp, 17 predicted proteins | sample MGYA00241066_ERZ501448 | MGnify/ENA primary metagenome ERZ501448 (study PRJEB25962, sample SAMEA2042585) | human gut metagenome | biome: human gut; feature: human-associated habitat; material: faeces...
GTGTAGGGAACTACATATCGGGGGTAAAAGAATAAAAAGGAGATGTTTTTAATATGATGGAAAATGTAAATAATGAAGATCAAATTGCAAAAAATATGGAACCTGTTCAAGATAATACACCACTAGATGATGATTTTTACTATGAAAACGATGATTTTGACTTAGATAATATAAAAGAAATTGAACCAATTGAAATTCCAAATATGAATACAAATAATGAAACTACTACTTCAAATGTTCAAGAAAATATAGCTACTTCATCTGCTGAAAATAATACAGATACTGTTTCAACTCAATCTCAAGTAGAAGTACCAGATGTTTTTACTTCTACACCAGAACCAGTAGTAAATACAATCCCAGACTTTACAGCAGATGAAACAGAAATGAATAAAATTATAGAAGAAGTAGATAAAAGTGAAAACAAAGCAACTAATGATCGTGAGTATGATGGAGCAAGCTTTGATGATATGTTTGATAGTTTATATAGTGATGTAGAAGGGGCAAATAACTTTATAAGCACACTAATAGATCAAAAGAAAAATGTTAGCGAAAATGAAACAGAATTAGCTGAGATGCGTGAAAAATTAGACAAAGAAAAAGCAGATTTTGCTAAATATGTAGAAACACAAAATGAAAATATTCGTATGGAAAAGGTAAAATGTGACGAATACATAAAAACACAAAAAATGCGTTTACAAAATGAAGAATCACAATTTAATGCTGATGTTGAGGCTACACGCACTGAACTTAACTTAGGTGAACAAACATTAAAAATCGCAAATGAAAAATTAGATACCGAAAAATCACAATTTGAAAAATATAAAGAGTTAGAAGAAGAAAAAATAAGAAATGATCGCAATAAACTTCAAGCAGAAATTGAACAATTCGAAAAATACAAAGAATTAGAAGAAGAAAAAATAAAAGAGGCAAACTCTAAATTAGATACAGAAAAAGACCAATTTGATAAAGAAAAACAAAATGCATTAGAAAAAATTGAAACAGGTAAAAAAGAATTAGAAGTAGAGAAAGACCAATTTGAAAGATATAAAGAATTAGAAGAAAAGAAATTAGAACATGAAAGTAAAAATTTATCACAAAGTTGTGCAAGATTTAAAGAATTAGTTGCTCAATTTAATTCTGGATTCCAAAAACTACCTGAAGAAAATAAATAGAGGTAATTAGTTTGAGTAAAGAAAACTTAGATAAAGAAATAAAATTAGACACAAGTTTTGATCTTTTAAAAACAGATGGTTTTGATTTATCATCAGTTGGAATTATAAAAAAGAATGAAGAAACAACTGATGATGAATCAGATAAAAAAGAAGAAAAACAAGAAAATGTTGAAGAAAAAAAAGAAGAAACTAATCTAAAAGATATTAAAAATATTTTTGAAATAGCTAATAACAATGTTAGAGAAGCGACAACTATTTTTAATAAAAATATAGATTTGAAAAAGAAATTGGATGAAGAATTACAAGAAATAAAACAACTTCGTGAAGAAAATGAAAAAAGAGTAGAAGAAGAAAAAGAAAAAATAAAAGCTTATAAAGAAGAAGTATTTGAAAGTCTAAAAGAAAAGAAAATAGAAGTAGAAAAACAGCTAGATTATTTAAAAAAATCAAAATCAAGATTTGTAGAAGAAAAAAAGCAATTTGATGTTAAAAAAGAAAATATTATATCTGAATTAGATGAAAAGAAAGAAGAAATTCGTCAAAAAGAGTTAGAACTAAAAGAACAAATGAAAAATCTTTCAAACCAAAAAGAAGATTTAGAAAAAGAAAAAACACAATTAGAATTAGATAGATTAAAGTATGAATCTGACAAAGAAGAATTGACTACTAGCTTGGTAAAATTTAATGAATTAGTTGGTAACTTCAGTTCAGGAATTGATAAATTTAATAAATACGGAGATTAAAAAAAGTATCTCCTTTTTTGTTGACTTTTAATAAAAATAGTGTTACTATTATTTTGACACAAGAAAGTGTTTTTTATTTGGAAAAAAACATATAATTAAAAGAAGGTGTGATATGAAAAAAATAGCAAGATTTTTAGTAGGAGTCAAAAAAGAGATGAAAAAGGTTAGATGGCCTAATAAAAAAGAAATGATTACTTATTCAATAGCTACAATTGTGTTTGTTTTAATATTTGGTATTTTCTTTACCGGACTAGATTTAGCATTAACAGGAATAAAGATGGTGATTAAATAATGGAAAAAGAATGGTATGTAGTAAACACTTATTCAGGACATGAGAATAAGGTAAAAGAAAAACTAGAAATGCGTGCTAACTCTATGGGAATGGAAGATTACATCTATAGAGTAATAGTACCAGAACAAACAGAAGTAGATGAAAAAGGAAAAGAAAAAGTAAAAAAAATGTTTCCAGGATATATATTAGTTGAAATGGTAATGACAGATGAAGCATGGTTTATTGTGAGAAATACTCCAGGTGTTACAGGATTTATCGGATCATCAGGAAAAGGGGCTAAACCATTTCCACTAACACCAGCTGAAGTTGATAAAATTCTAGGAAGCATGGGAATGAGTAGACTAGAAATTGGAAATTCACTAAATGTGGATGATATGGTTAAAGTTATTAACGGACCATTTGCTAATATGTATGGTAAAGTTAAATCAATTAATATGGAAAATCAACAACTTGAAGTTGCACTTGATTTATTTGGACAAGAAACAATTGTTGAATTAAATTTAACAGAAATAGAAAAAGCATAGTTATAATCTAAGGGGGAAGTAGTATGAATGTAACAAAAGTGTTAGATAAAACAGAAAAAAAATTATTTAAAAAACAAAACGCTAATTTTTCGGCAAAAATTTATTTTAGATTAATAGAAGATACTTTAGAAAGCAATTTAGATTCTTTAGAAAAACAAAAAATAATAGAAATATATATATCACAATTGGATAAAATTTATGATGATTCAATAGGTGGGGAAAAAGGTAATTTATTAAAAACAAATGTTATTGAAAAATATAGTGTATTGAAGTATTTTATGAAGATAAAAAAAGATTTTTTGATCGATTTCGTAGCAGATGAGCTTTTAAATGACTATTCAAAAGAATTAGATGAAGCATTTGAAATACAAGAAATAAATGTTCAAAATGTTTTGACAGAAGAAAAAATGGAATTGAATAGAAAAATGAAAAAAATGTTATTAAAATTATTAAGTAATTTAATAAAATCAGGACAACTAGAAACCAATTATTCATTAATGGTTGAAACAACAAAGGATGCTGAGTGTGTTGTTGCAAATCCTGAAAATGAAGTTGTAAAGATAAAAAAACGATAAAATGTTTACAAATTATGTAAAATATGGTATTATTATATAGCTATATTTATTAATATAGAAAAAGTGGGAGCAGCGGATGCATTAGAACCACTCGCGAAAAAAATATAGGAGGTGTTTTTCGTGGCAAAACAACAAGTTTCAAAAATAATAAAATTACAAGTACCTGCTGGAAAAGCAACACCAGCACCACCAGTTGGAACGGTTTTAGGACCTGCAGGGATTAATTTACAAGAATTCTGTACAAAATATAACGACGCAACAAGAGATAAAATGGGAGATATCTTACCAGTTGAAATAACTGTTTATGAAGATAGAAGTTTCGATTTCGTAATCAAAACTCCACCAACTCCATTCTTAATAAAGAAAGTTACAGGAATCAAAAAAGGAGCTAGTAAAGGAGCAAATGAAACAGTTGCAACTTTAACACAAGCTCAATTAAAAGAAATTGCTGAAATCAAATTGCCAGATTTAAATGCTTATACAGTTGAAGAAGCTATGAAAATAGTAGCAGGAACAGCTCGTAATATGGGTGTTAAAGTCGAAGGCGAAGAATAATTTTAAAAAAATATACATATAGGTAATATAACCTATGTGGGAGGAAAATCCGCGTGTACCACATAAGGAGGTAAAATAATGAAAAAAGGAAAGAAATATTTAGAAGCTGCTAAATTAGTAGATAGAACTAAACAATACACAAAAGAAGAAGCTATTAAATTAGTAAAAGAAACATCAAAAACTAATTTTGATTCTTCAGTTGAACTTGCTTTAAGATTAAATCTTGATACCAAAAAAGCAGATCAACAATTAAGAGGAGCAATCGTTCTACCAAATGGAACAGGAAAAACAAAAAGAGTATTAGTTATTGCTAAAGGAGCTCAAGCAGAAGCTGCAAAAGCTGCAGGAGCTGACTATGTTGGTGATACTGATATGTTAGAAAAAATTGAAAAAGAAAATTGGTTTGAATTTGATACAATGATAGCTACTCCAGAAATGATGCCTGGTTTAGGTAAAATAGGACGTATTTTAGGGCCAAAAGGATTAATGCCAAACCCTAAAACAGGAACTGTTACTATGGATACAAAAACAGCTGTAGAAGACGTTAAAAAAGGACGTATTGAATATCGTACAGATAGTTATGGTAACGTTCACGTTATTATTGGTAAAACATCATTCGATGATAAAAAATTATTAGAAAATTTAGATGCCTTTGTTGCATTAATTAATAAAACAAAACCAGCTGTAGTTAAAGGAAAATACATTTTAAATATATCTGTATCTTCAACTATGGGGCCTGGTATTAAAATTGATACAAATAGTTTTGACAACTAATTAAAGTTGTGATATAATTTATATGTTTTAAAAACATGTGCCGTAGACAGTAGGTGTAGAAATACTTAATTTCCTACCGAGGAACTTGAATTACTTAAGTTTTTTGAGCTCTTACGGTGTAAGAGCTTTTTATACGGTTTAAAGTCGAATGGAGGTGCTAAAATGGCAAATCAAAGAATAATTGATGAAAAGAAAAAAGTTGTTGAAGAAATCGCATCAAAAATGAAAGAATCAGCATCATATGTTTTCTTTGAATATCGTGGTTTAACTGTTACAGAAACAAACGAACTTAGAAGAAAACTAAGAGAAAGTGATTCAGAATTTAAGATTTATAAAAACACTTTATCAAAACGTGCTTTAGAAACTTTAAACATTGATTTAAATGAACATTTAAATGGACCTAAAGCTATTGCTTTTGGTAAAGATGCAATAGCTCCAATTAAAGCTTTAAGCGAATTTGCAAAAGAACATGACAAGTTAGAACTTAAAGTTGGAGTTGTTGATGGTGAAATTGCTGATATTGATATGTTAAACAAACTTGCTTCAATACCATCAAGAGAAGGATTACTTACAATGCTTGCTGGTGGACTTATGGGAGTTGTTCGCGACTTATCAATTTGCTTAGACTTATATAGTCAAGATTTAGAAGAAAAATAATTAAGAAATAGGAGGAATATAAAATGGCTAAATTTACAAAAGATGAATTTATTAGTGGATTAAAAGAAATGACTATTCTTGAAGTTAAAGAATTAGTAGATGCAATGAAAGAAGAATTTGGAGTAGATCCAAGTGCTGTAGCAGTAGCTGCACCAGCTGCAGGAGCTGTTCAAGAAGAAGGACCAAGCACAGTTAATGTTACTTTAACTGCTGCAGGAGCTAACAAAATTGCTGTTATCAAATTAGTAAGAGAAATTACTGGATTAGGTTTAAAAGAAGCTAAAGAAATCGCTGATAACGGTGGAGTTGTAAAAGAAAATGTATCTGCTGATGAAGCTAATGAAATGAAAGCTAAATTTGAAGAAGCTGGAGCTTCAATCGAATTAAAATAATTAAGCTTAAAATGTTTGAGCCTGTACTATAAAATAGTATGGGCTTTAAGCGTTTTTATAAAAGGAAGGTATTATGGCACAATATTTTGAAAATGATAATACTTTAAAAAGTGAAGAACAAATAAAAAAAGTCAAAATTAATAACCAAGATTTTGAATTTATAACAGATAATGGAGTATTTTCAAAAAAAGGATTAGACTTTGGAACTAGAACATTACTTGAGACAATACCACTTGATAGAATAAAAGGAAAAGTTCTTGATTTTGGATGTGGATATGGACCAATTGGTATCTACATATCGAGAAATACTTCCGCCAAGGTTCATATGATTGACATCAACAGAAGGAGCTTGAAATTGGCAAGAAAGAATGTTGATTTGAATCATGTGAATGTTAAAATATATGAAAGTGATATATATAGTAATGTAGAAGAAAAGTTTGATTTTATTATCTCTAATCCACCAATAAGAGTAGGCAAAAAAATACTCTATAAAATATTATTTGATGCAAAAGAACACCTAAATCAAAAGGGCGAACTTTGGATTGTTATTAATAAAAATCAAGGGGCTAAAAGTATAGCTTTAGATTTAGAAAAACAATATACAGTTGAAATAGTAAATAAATATAAAGGATTTTATATTATTAAAGCTGTAAATAATTGACAATTAATAAAAACTTTGTTAAAATTATAAATTGACATATGTACTTATTTTTGTAAGTATTTGGTTTAAAAATATAGCATATAGGGGTGAAATTAGTGGCTTATATAACAAAGAAATTTGGTGACTACCGAGAAAGAAGAAGTTATGCAAAAACTAAAAATGCAATTGAACTAGAAAATTTACTAGAAATTCAAAAAAAATCATATAATTGGTTTATTGATGAAGGAATAAAAGAAGTATTTGAAGATATTTTTCCAGTTGAAAGTTTTACTGGAAATTTAATGCTGGAATTTGGAGATTATTCTTTTGATGAACCAAGATATTCAATAAAAGGGTGTAAAGAAAGATATGCAACTTATGCTGCACCTTTAAAAGTAGATGCTCGTCTTTTCAACCAAGAAACAGGTGAAGTAAAAGAACAAAGTATCTATTTAGGAGATATGCCAATTATGACTGAAGGAGGAACTTTCATCATAAATGGTGCTGAACGTGTTATCGTATCTCAACTTGTACGTTCACCTTCTGTTTATTTTGGACGCGAAATAGATAAAAACGGACGTTTAGTTATTACATCACAAATAATTCCTAACCGTGGTACTTGGTTAGAATATGAATTAGATGCTAGAGATGTTATATATGTTCGAATTGATAGAACAAGAAAAGTACCTATTACAACATTACTTAGAGCAATTGGACTTTCAAGTGATGAAGATATTATTAGTTTATTTGGTGAAAACGACTATTTAGATCGTACTATCGCCAAAGATGCTAACAAAAACACGGATGAATCATTAATTGATATTCATTCTAAATTAAGACCAGGAGAACCATCAACACTAGATAGTGCTAAAAACCAATTAGTTACTAGATTCTTTGATGCTTTCCGTTACGACTTAGCTAAAGTTGGAAGATATAAATTTAATCGTAAATTAAATATAATTGATCGTTTATATGGATGTAAACTTGCTGAAACAATCAAAGATGGTAATAAAGTTATTGCCGAAGAAGGTACTATCATTACTAAAGAAGTAATGGAAACTTTAAAACCTATTTTAGAAAAAGGTTATGGAATGCAAGAAGTTTTAATTAATAATGAACTAGATACTTATAATAAAGTTCAAATAATTAAAGTGTATTCAAATGTAAATCCTGAAAAAGTGATTAAAATAATTGGTAATGATCCAACAACAGATATTAGAAGATTAACTATTTCTGATATTTATGCATCAGTATCATATTACTTAAACTTATTAGAAGGAATAGGAAATTTTGATGAAATAGATCACTTATCAAATAGACGTGTTCGTCAAGTTGGTGAATTATTACAAAACCAATTTAAAATAGGTATTTCAAGAATTGAAAGAGTTATTAGAGATCGTATGAGTACTCAAGAAATTACAGAAGTAACTCCGAAATCTTTAATTAATATTAGACCACTTACAGCTGCAATTAAAGAATTCTTTGGAAGCAGTCAACTTTCTCAATTCATGGATCAAACTAACCCAGTAGCAGAACTTACAAACAAAAGAAGACTTTCATCTTTAGGACCTGGTGGTTTATCAAGAGACCGCGCAGGAATGGAAGTTCGTGATGTTAACCCATCACACTACGGAAGATTATGTCCTATTGAATCTCCAGAAGGACCTAACATTGGACTTATTACTTCACTTGCAAGTTATGCTCGTGTAAATGAATATGGATTCATTATGACTCCATATCGTAAAGTTGAAAATCGTATATTAACTGATGAAATAAGATATATGACAGCTGATGAAGAATTAGAATATTATATCTCACAAGCAGCCGTTAAAGTAGATGATAATAATAAAATAGTACCAGATCGTGTACCAGTAAGATATCGTAGTGATAATATCATTGTTGAAACTGAAAAAGTTGATTATATTGATGTTTCACCACAACAAGTTGTATCAGTTGCAACACAAGGAATTCCATTCTTGGAACACGATGATGGAAAAAGAGCACTTATGGGTGCAAACATGCAACGTCAAGCAATTCCATTATTAACAGCAGAAGCACCACTTGTTGGAACAGGTGTTGAAGCAATTGCTGCTAGAGATTCAGGAGCAGTTGTTATTGCTAAAGCAGATGGTGTTGTTGATTATGTAGATGCTAAGAAGATTTTAGTAAAAACAGTAGGTGGTATGGATACATATTACTTAAATGGTTATGAAAGAAGTAATGCAGGAACATGTTACCATCAAGTACCAATCGTAAGATTAAATGACAAAGTTAAAAAAGGAATGGTTATAGCTGATGGACCAAGTACCGAAAAAGGTGAAATGGCTTTAGGTAAAAACGTAACTGTAGCCTTTATGAACTTTGATGGATATAACTATGAAGATGCTATCATTTTAAATGAAAGATTAGTTAAAGATGATGTTTATACATCAATACACATTGAAGATTATCAAATTGAATGTCGTGATACAAAACTTGGACCAGAAGAGTTTACACGTGATATACCAAATGTAAGTGAAGAAGCTCGTAAAAACTTAGATGAAAATGGTATTATTCGTATTGGAACAGAAGTTAAAGACGATGACATTTTAGTTGGTAAAGTAACACCAAAAGGAATGGCTGAACTTACAAGCGAAGAAAAACTATTACATGCTATCTTTGGTGAAAAAACAAGAGAAGTAAGAGATACTTCACTTCGTGTACCTCATGGTGGAGAAGGAATTGTACATGATGTAAAAATCTTCACTAAGGAAGATACTGATGAACTTCCAGCAGGTGTTTCAAAAATAGTTCGTGTTTATATTGCACAAAAACGTAAAATAAGAGTTGGAGATAAAATGGCTGGTCGTCATGGTAATAAAGGTGTTATCTCATTAGTTTTACCAGAAGAAGATATGCCATATTTAGCAGACGGACGTCCTGTTGATATCTTACTTAACCCACTTGGAGTTCCATCTCGTATGAATATCGGACAAATACTAGAAATGCATTTAGGAATGGCTGCTAAATCATTAGGAATTCATGTTGCAACACCAGTATTTGATGGGGCAACTCGTGATGAAATAATTGATGCCTTAAAAGAAGCTGGTCTTGATGAAGATGGTAAAGCTGTTCTATATGATGGACGTACAGGAGAAGCTTTTGATAATCGTATAAGTGTTGGAGTTATGTATATGATTAAACTTCACCACATGGTAGATGATAAACTACATGCAAGATCTACAGGTCCTTATTCACTTGTTACACAACAACCACTTGGTGGTAAAGCACAATTTGGTGGTCAAAGATTTGGAGAAATGGAAGTTTGGGCACTTTATGCTTATGGTGCTGCTCATGTTCTTCAAGAAATGATGACAATTAAATCAGATGATGTTGTAGGTCGTGTTAAAGTATATGAGGCCTTAGTAAAAGGAACACCAATTCCAAAATCTGGTATTCCAGAATCATTTAGAGTACTTGTTAAAGAATTCCAAGCTTTAGGACTTGATATATCTGTTATTAATAATGAAGATGAAACTGTATCTTTTGATGAACTTGAAAAAAATGCAGATAAGGATGAAGATCCTATTGCTGAAGAAGTAATTAATAAAGAAGAAGTATTTAAAGATTTTGATGATGAAGAAGATGATGACTTTGATGAGGAAACTGATGATGAGTTTGATGATGACTTCGGAGAAGATGAGTTTGAAGATACTGATATGGAAGGAGATGATTTCTAATGTTAGAGGCTAATAATTTTAAAGCTTTAAAAATAGGAATTGCATCACCTGAGAAGATAAGATCTTGGTCTTATGGTGAGGTTATTAAACCTGAGACTATTAACTATAGAACACTTAAGCCTGAAAGAGATGGACTATTTTGCGAAAAGATCTTTGGACCTACGAGAGATTATGAATGTTCTTGTGGTAAGTATAAGAGACTTAGATACAAGAATATAGTTTGTGATAGATGTGGAGTAGAAGTTACTAAATCCTCTGTTAGAAGAGAGAGAATGGGACATATTGAACTTGCTACTCCAGTAAGTCACATTTGGTATGTTAAGGGTGTTCCATCTTATATTGGACTTACTCTTGATATGTCTCCAAGAGATTTGGAAGAAGTTATATACTTTGTATCTTATGTTGTACTTGATCCTGGAGCTACTACTTTAGTTAAGAAGCAAACATTATCTGACAAAGAGTATAGAGCATATTATGAAAAATATGGTAATACTTTTAGAGTTGGTATGGGTGCTGAAGCTGTTAAGGAATTACTTTCTGAAGTAGATGTTAATAAGGAACTAGGAGAAATTCAAAAGGAATTAGAGGGTGCAACTGGACAAAGAAGAGTTAAACTAGTTAAGAGACTTGATGTTATTAATTCATTTGTTCAATCTGGTAATAAGCCTGAATGGATGATTATTGAGGCTCTTCCTGTTATTCCACCTGAACTTAGACCAATGATACAACTTGATGGTGGTAGATTTGCTACTAGTGACTTAAATGATTTATATAGAAGAGTTATTAATAGAAATAATAGACTTAAGAAATTAATGGAACTTGGTGCTCCTTCAATTATTGTTCAAAATGAAAAGAGAATGCTTCAAGAGGCTGTTGATTCATTATTTGATAATGGTAGAAGAGGCAGAAGTGTTACTGGAGCAGGTAATAGAGCACTTAAGAGTTTAAGTTCTATGCTTAAGAGTAAACAAGGTAGATTTAGACAAAACTTACTTGGTAAGAGAGTTGACTACTCTGGTCGTAGTGTTATTGTTGTTGGACCTGATCTTAAGATGTATCAATGTGGTATTCCTAAGGAAATGGCACTTGAACTATTTAAACCCCATGTTATTCATGGTTTAACTGAGAAGGGTATTGCTAATAATATTAAGGCCGCTAAAAAGATGATTGATAATCAAGATCCTAAAGTATGGGATATTGTTGAAGATGTTATTAAAGAGCATCCTGTTATGCTTAATAGAGCTCCTACTTTACATAGACTTGGTATTCAAGCATTTGAACCTAAGTTAATTAGTGGTAAAGCTATTAGACTTCATCCACTTGTATGTACTGCATTTAATGCTGACTTTGATGGTGACCAGATGGCTGTACATGTACCTTTAAGTGAAGAGGCTAAGGCTGAAGCTAGAATATTAATGCTTGGTTCTAATAATATTCTTTCTCCTAAAAATGGTGATCCTATTGTTACTCCATCTCAGGATATGATATTAGGTAACTATTATATTACTATGGAGAAGGCTGGACTTCCTGGTGAAGGTAGAGTATTTAAGAATTCTAATGAGGCTTTAATGGCTTATCAAAGAAGAGAAATTAAGCTTCAAACTAGAATTGCTATTCCTGTTAATTCATTTAAGCATAAGGTATTCTTAGATAGTGTTAAGAATAAGTATTTAGTTACTACTCCAGGTAAGATTATATTTAATGAAATATTACCTGATTCATTCCCTTACTTATGTGAGTCTACTAGTGAAAATATTGAAGGATTTACTCCTAGTAAGTACTTTATTGATTATGGTGAGAATATTCCTGAAATAATTAGTAATATGCCACTTTCTACTCCATTTAATAAGGGAGCTTTAGAGAAGATTATTGCTCAAATGTTTAAGAGATATAAGACTACTGAAACTAGTATATTTCTTGATAAACTTAAGGATTTAGGATTTAAGTATTCTACATTCTCTGGTATTACAATTGCAGCATCTGATGTTGTTGTTAGTAAGAATAAACATGCAGTTATTGAGAAATCTAATGAAGAAATTAAGAAAGTTAATAAACAGTTCCAAAGAGGACTTATTACTGATAGAGAAAGACTTGATCTTGTTATTGATATTTGGTCTAAGGCTAAAGAAGAAATTCAAGATGAATTACAAGGTTATGCTAAGAGTTATGTTGATAATCCAATATTCATAATGATGAATTCTAAGGCTAGAGGATCTATCTCTAACTTCGTACAACTTGCTGGTATGAGAGGACTAATGGCTAAACCTAATGGTGAAACTATTGAAATCCCAATTCTATCTAACTTTAGTGAAGGTCTTTCAGTATCTGAATTCTTCCTATCTACACATAGTGCTAGAAAAGGTAGTGCGGATACAGCCTTAAAGACTGCAGATTCTGGTTATATGACAAGAAGACTTGTTGATGTAGCACAAGATATTATTGTTAAAGAAGAGGATTGTGGTACTATTCAAGGTGTACTTGTTAGTGCATTTATGGATGATAAAGATGGTATTATTGAACCATTATATGATAGAATATTAGGAAGATTTACTAATAAGAAAGTAATTAATCCTGAAACTAAAGAAGTAATTATTGATAAAAATGAATATATTACTGAAGCTATTGCTGATAAGATAATTAAGGCTGGTATTAAGGAAGTTGAAATTAGAACAGTACTTACTTGTAAGACTGACCATGGTGTTTGTCAACATTGTTATGGTAGAAATCTTGCTACTGGTAATATTGTTGAAATTGGTGAAGCTGTTGGTGTAATGGGAGCTCAATCTATTGGTGAACCTGGTACTCAGCTTACCATGAGAACATTCCATACTGGTGGTGTTGCTGGAGCCGATATTACTCAAGGTCTTCCGAGAGTTGAAGAGTTATTTGAAGCTAGAATGCCTAAAGGTAAAGCTACTATATCTGAAATTGGCGGTGTTGTTACTAAAATTGAAGATGCTGGTGGTAAATTTAAGGTATATGTTAAGAATGATACTGAAACTAGAGAACATACTACTTTATATGGTGCTAAACTTAGAGTAGAAAAGGGAGATAAGATTGAAGCTGGAGATAGACTTACTGAGGGTTCTGTGTCTCCTAAAGAGTTACTTGCGGTAACTGATCCTAATACTGTTCAGCAATATATATTAAAAGAAGTTCAAAAGGTATATAGATCACAAGGTGTTGATATTAATGATAAACACGTTGAGATCGTTGCTAGAAGAATGATTTCTAAAGTTAGAATTATGGAAGCTGGAGATACTTTATTTGTACCTAGTACTACTGTTTCTCTACAAGAGTTTACTAAGGGTAATAGAGATGTTATTATTCAAGGTAAGAAACCTGCAATTGGACAACCAATATTACTTGGTATTACTAAGGCAGCATTAGAAACTGATTCATTCTTATCTTCTGCATCATTCCAAGAAACTACTAGAATATTAACTGAAGCTTCAGTTAAAGGTAAAGTAGATAAACTACAAGGATTAAAAGAAAATGTTATTATTGGTAAGTTAATCCCTGCGGGTACTGGTGCTAAAGAATATATGGATGTTGGTTATTCATTAGAGAAGGAATTCTTTGATGAAGATGCTTCTGAAGTACTTGAAGAAGAATTTATGGATTAATAATAAAAAGAATAGAAGTCGTGTTGATACATGGCTTCTATTTGTTTAATAAGAGGAGAATATATATGAATATTAATGAATTAATTAAGTGTATGACTGATACTTTGAATAGATTATATATATGTAGAAATAATAGTAGTGGTATAGTTAGAACTAATATATATAATGCTATCTTATACTATAAGAAGATGTTAATTAAGAATGATTGTATTTTTGCTTATAATGATAATAGTGAAGTTAAGCTAGATAAAAAGTCTTTATATGATACTTTGTTTTCTACTGCTAGTGATATTCAGTATTTTAATTCATTATTTAATGAAGATAATTTAGTTAATGCTTGGTGGTGTGTATGCTTAGCTATGAATGAGTTAGAACTGAATAATGGAAAACTTAATGGTTATGTTAGAGAAAAAGTTAGAAATAATTGAGTTATAGAGTAGTTTGTTTTATAACTCTTTTTTTGTTCACTCTAAGCCTAAGGTCTTAGAGTGTTAAATTAAGCCTCCTCTAAAGAGTCTTAATTTAATATGTCAGCAACATCTATTATATATAAGAGAAGGTATATATTATGATGTTGTTTATTATTTGGTGTATTTACTACAATACCGATATGATTATTACATAATTACAAAAATATAAGATAAGAAAGTACTTCAAATGTTTTTACTTTGTATTTGTAAAATAATGTAATATAGTGTATAATATTATCTGTGAGGAGAAATTTATGAAAATTGAAAAATTAAATAAAGATAATATTAAAGAATTTATAAGGGATATTGATACTGCAGAAGAGATAGAACTTAATATTAATAAATTAGAATATTATGCTGTTAAAGATGATGATATTTATTTACTTGCTTTTGAAATGCTTAGTGATGAAGATAAGATATCTATTAAGTATGTTAATAATAAGGTAAAAGAAGATAAGTTTTTAGATATTATTAATTATTTAAATAATATATTAGTAGTTAGAACTCATTTAATTATAGATTTATATAATGATAAATATATGGATGTATTAAGTAATAATTATAAATGTAAAGAAATATATGTTTCTTTAATGAAAGATGATGTTACTGATAGTAATTCTAAATATAAAGAGGAACTTGCAGAGATTGATATGTATAATATTAGATATTTATCTTCAAAAAATGAGATAGTATGTAATTTAGTTAAACAAAATATTCAAGATGAGAGAATTATATTAGAACTTAATAGTAAATTTATTACTATGAATAGTAGTATTATTAGTTTTATAATTAATGATAGTATGATAGAACTATTTACTAAAGAACTTGGATATGATGTAGTGTATAAGAGTTTTGTTATAGTTAAGGAATAACCTTAACTATTTTTTTATGCCAAAATGTAAAATAAAAAACTGCCAAAATGTAAAATTGGAATTAAATTGATATGTTATTTATATATTTTAGTGTAATTATATGGTATAATTTATATTGTATTAAATATTTTGATGGTGGTGAAATTATGTATAAAAATAAAAAAATATTTATATTAGGAATGGCTAGAAGTGGTTATGAAGTAGCTAAATTACTTTCTAGTGATAATGAGATATTTATTACTGATATGAAAGAGCAGGAAAAAGATAAAGTAGAAGAATTAGAAAAACTTGGTGTTACTGTTAAGATATGCAATGATCCAATAGAATACTTAGATGATAGTTTTGATATTATGGTTAAAAATCCTGGTATTAAATATACTCATCCTTGTGTAGTTAAGGCTAAAGAACTTGGTATACCAGTAATTAATGAAGTAGAAGTTGCTTATCATTATATTGATAAAAATGTTAAGATAATTGGTGTTACTGGTTCTAATGGTAAAACTACTACTACTAGTATTATATATGAAATAATGAAAAAGGCTTTTGGTGATAAGGTTATTTTAGCGGGTAATATTGGTACTCCTTTATGTCATTATGCTAAAGATATTAAAAAAGATAGTTATTTAGTTATGGAAATAAGTGATCATCAGTTATGTGATATGTATGATTTTAAGACTAATGTATCTGTTATGACTAATATATACGAATGTCATACTGATTTTCATGATAGTCATGAAAGATATGTTATGACTAAGAAGAAAATATTTAATAATCATAGTAAAGATGATATAGCTATTATTAATATGGATAATAGTGAAGAGATGGAACTTACTAGTGATATTGTTAGTACTAAAGAATATTTTTCTTGTGATAATAAAACTGATTGTTATTATAAAGATGGCTTTATTTATTATAAAGATGGAAAATATATTGATACTAGTAAGATTATTTTAAAGGGTAATCATAATTATCAAAATATTATGTGTGCTATTCTTGCTACAAAAGTGTATGGTGTTAGTGATGAAATAATTAAAGATGTTGTTAGTACTTTTAGTGGTGTTGAACATAGACTTGAGTATGTTGGTAATATTAATGGCAGAGAAGTATATAATGATTCTAAGAGTACTAATACTGAATCTACTGTTATAGCACTTAACTCTTTTGATAAAGATACTATTCTTATTATGGGTGGTACTGATAGGGGCCATTCTTTTGAAGAATTAAAAGAGCCTATGAAACATACTAAGTTAGTGGTAGCTTATGGTGAAACTAAAAATAGAATAAAAGAATTTTGTGATAGAATTAAAATTAAATGTATAGTGTGTGATAATTTAGTAGAGGCTACTGGTATTGCTTATGATAATTCTAAAGAAGAAGATATTATACTTCTTAGTCCTGCTTGTGCTAGTTGGGATCAGTTTCCTGATTTTGAAGTGAGAGGTAAATTATTTAAAGATACAATACTAAAATATAAGAAAAGTTTATTTTTGGAAAAAGGCAAACATATTTATATGATGGGTATTGGTGGTATTAGTATGAGTGGTATTGCTGATATACTTGTTAATATGGGATATAAAGTTAGTGGTAGTGATAGAATGGAATCTTCTGTTACTGATAAACTTACTAGTCAAGGTATTAAAGTACTTATACCACAAAGTAAAGATAATATTACTAAAGATATAGATTTTATAGTATATACTGCCGCAATAAAAGATGATAATGAGGAAATGATTGAGGCTAAAAAGAATAATATTCCTATGATGGAAAGAGGAGAGTTTTTGGGAGAAATTACTAAATTATATTCTAATACTATAGGAGTAGCTGGTACGCATGGAAAGACTAGTACTACTTCAATGCTTTCTTGTATATTTTTAAAGGGTAATATGGATCCTACTATTCAAGTTGGTAGTATGCTTAAGAATATTAATGGTAATTATAGAGTAGGTAAGAGTGATACTTTGATTATTGAGGCTTGTGAGTATTGTGATAGTTATCTTAACTTTAAACAAAAATCCGCTATTGTACTTAATATTGATAATGATCATTTGGATTATTTTAAAAACTTAGATAATATTAAGAAATCTTTTTATGAGTATGTTAGTCATTTACCTAGCGATGGTTATTTAGTTATTAATAATGATGATGATAATAGTAATCATTTAAAAGAACATACTAAGGCTAAAGTTATTACTTATGGTATTAATAATCAAGCTGATTATATGGCTGATAATATTAAATTTAATAAAGATGGCTGCGGTATATTTGATGTTATTTATGATAATAAGAATTTAGGTACTATTGAACTTTCTGTACCTGGAAGACATAATATATCTAATGCTTTATCTACAGTGGCACTATCTATGGCTTATGGTATAGATTTTAATGATATTAAAGAAGGCCTTAAAGATTATGAGGGGGCCGCAAGAAGAATGGAATATAAGGGTGAGTTCATGGGAGCTAAAGTATATGATGACTATGGACATCATCCTACCGAAATAGAGGCTACCGCAAAGGCTATTCATGGTATGGAACATAATGAAACTTGGGTTATATTTGAACCACATACTTATTCAAGAGCTTATAAACATAAAGAGGCTTTTGCTAAAGTACTTAGTGAATTTGATCATATTATTATTACTGATATATATGCTGCGAGAGAAAATAATACATATGGTATAAAAGAAGAAGATATTATTAAAGAAATAAAGAAATATGGTAAAGAGGCTTTTCATATAAGTAATTATGATGATATTAAAACTTATTTATCTGAATATGTTAATAAGGGTGATTTAATTCTTACTTTAGGAGCTGGTTATGTTACTAAACTTGCTGATTTGTTAGTAAATAAAGAAAATGAATGATATTATTTTTCATTCATTTTTTCTTTGAGAAATTTTTCAAACATAGTTAGTCCATATCTACTATTGTAATAATTGGGAAATTCATTTAAATGGGCTAAAGCTATTTTAGTAGTTAGTATTAAATTGTCGTTGGTTACATTGGTTTCAGGATTTATTGTTCCATGTTCTAATTCAATATTCATTCCAGTTAATAATTCTTCTTTTGTAAATTTATCAAATTTAATATTTAACTTATTTGACACTTCTAATACATCTTTTAATGTAAACATATTTATCACCAATTAATTATATGTTATTTATTTAGAAAGTAAATTAAAACTAATTGACTTTATATATATTATGTTGTATACTTTTATTAGTAATCATTACTAATAAGGAGAGAGATATGCGTAATACTAAACAAAGAGAATGTATATTAGATATAATTAATAATAGTTATGATCACTTGAATGCTTATCAGGTTTATGATAAGGCTCGAGAGATTATTTCTAATATTAGTTTGGGGACAGTATATCGTAATTTATCTTGGTTATGTGATAACGATAAAATTAGATTTTTTCTAGTTGATGGTACTTTTAGATATGATAGAAATGATATTCATGATCATTTTATATGTACTAGATGTGGTTATGTTATTGATGTAGCAAGAGATAAAAATGTTAAAAAGTATATAAATGGTAATTTAGTAGTTGATTATGAAATAAAATATAGGGGCATTTGTACTAAATGCCAAAGGGAGGAAAATTTATAATGAAATTAAAAGGAAGTAAAACTGAACAAAACTTAATGACTGCTTTTGCTGGTGAATCTCAAGCTAGAAATAAGTATACTTATTTTGCATCAAAAGCTAGAAAGGATGGTTTTGAGCAAATAGCAGATATATTTGAAGAGACTGCTAATAACGAAAAAGAACATGCTAAGATGTGGTTTAAGGAATTAAACGGAATCGGCGATACAG
>ENA-OPBE01001650-OPBE01001650.1-human-gut-metagenome-genome-assembly--contig:-NODE-1650-length-18755-cov-4.479305_pt1 | contig 18755 bp, 19 predicted proteins | sample MGYA00241066_ERZ501448 | MGnify/ENA primary metagenome ERZ501448 (study PRJEB25962, sample SAMEA2042585) | human gut metagenome | biome: human gut; feature: human-associated habitat; material: faeces...
TGCTCTTTCCCTCCTTATAAATAGCTCAACAAGTGCAAGTAAAATGCATCCTATAATAATGTACATAATGTTCACATTTAAAAAGTAATTCAAAACAAAAGCACTTAACATAATAACGATATTTCTTTCTTTATGTTCATCCATGACACTTAAAGCCATATCATAAACCACACTTACGATAATCGCCCCAATTCCAGAGCGCATTCCAAGAAGCATCGCACTGATAATTTTATTGGTAATAAATATTTTATAGAAATAAGCAATTACACTAATAATAATGATTGGTGGAATGATTGTGCCAATCACACAAACAATAATGCCTAAAATACCTGCCATCTTATATCCCAAAACAATGGCTCCATTAACTGCAATCGCTCCTGGAGCACTTTGAGCAATAGCTACAAGATCCAACATTTCTTTTTCATCAATGTAATGGAGTTGATCAACAAATCGTTCTTTTAATAAAGAAACAATGACATAACCCCCACCAAAAGTAAATGCAGATAAATAAAGTGTTGATGTAAATAACTCAAGTAATAATCTTCTTTTTTCTTTCATTTTCTTCACCTACTTCATCATAGTACACATTGATTCATCTGTAAAATATTATATAATTATAATATACATAGGTGTTTACCTATATAGGAGGAATTATGACATTAAGACATTTAGAAATATTTATGAGCGTTTATCATCAAAAAAGCATTACTAAAGCAGCCAAAGAGCTTCATATTAGCCAACCATCAGTTTCTCTAGCTATTAAAGAACTCGAAGAAAAATATCAAACGATTCTTTTTGATCGTATGAATCGCCAAATTTATCCAACAGAAAAAGCACATCTTTTATATAATCATTCCATGCAAATTTTGTCATCTCTAGAAAATATGGAAAATGAAATGTATAACGATCAAGTTAAAAGTATTTCTTTTGGTTGTAGTATGACACTATCTCAAGTATTTCTACCTCATTTTTTAAAAACCCTTAAAGAAAAATATCCGACTATTGATTTTCATATCAATGTTAATAATCTCAAAGAAATTGAAAATCAGCTTTTAAAAAATGAAATTGATTTTGCTTTGATTGAAACCTTACCCCTTCATCAACTTCATAAAATTCCTTTTTATAAAGATGAATTAGTGATTATTGTAAACAAAAAGCATCCTTTATTAAAAACAAATAATCTAAAAGAACTTGAAAACTATGATTATTATTCAAGAGAAAAAGGAAGTTCAATTTATGAACTTGTCCAAAGTTATTTTATTTCGCATAAGTTAGATATTCATCCCTCTATTGAATGTGTCAATCCATCCTCTTTAATAGAACTTGTTCGTTATAATAACGGCTTTACCATCTTACCAAGTTCACTGGTTAAAAATGAAAAAGAGATAGCTCTTATAAAAAATAAAGATTTTTACATTCAAAGAACCTATCATATTGTCATGCACAAAGATAAAAAACTTTCTTCTATTTATCAAAAAATCTTTGAATTGATAAAAAACTATCCAAAATAAAAAGACAATGATTTCATTGCCTTTTTATTTTGCTTTAATTGCCCAACGCATCTTTGTTGACTTTGCTCTAGAATTACGATGACATTCTTCTTTGCTAGGACGAATAACATTTCGACAAACATCATCATAAATTCCACTATTTTTCATTTCTTTAAAAGCTTTTTTTACAATTCGATCTTCTCCCGAATGGAAAGTTAAGATGGCAACTCTTCCTCCTGGGGTTAAGATTTTTGGAAGTTTTTCCACAAATTCATGAAGCACTTCAAATTCTTGGTTCACTTCAATTCTTAAAGCTTGGAAAACTCTTGCTGCTGTTTTATTAACAAGATCCTTTCTATTTTTATCTTCAATAAAGTTTAAAGTTTTATCAATAATCTTATAAAGCTGTCCTGTAGTTTCAACTTCCATGCCTGAACGAATAAATGAATAAATATTTTTAGCAAGAATGTCAGCATAAGGTTCATCTGAATTTTCTTCTAAAATATTTTCTAATTCTTCTTTTGAAAGTTCTTTTAAGATTTCAGAAGCCGGTTTTCCCATTTTGGGATTCAATCTTAAATCGAGTGGTCCTTCTTTTTTATAAGAAAATCCTCTTTCAGGATTATCAATTTGCATTGAAGAAACACCTAAATCTGCCAAGACAAAATCAAATTTTCCATATTTTTCACTAACTTCATCAATATTTCTAAAGTTTGTAAGAAGTGATGTAAAAATATTTTCATCAAAACCTTTATTTCTTATTCTTTGAGTTGTCTTTTCTATTTCAATAGGATCAATATCCAATCCATAAACATGACCTTGACCTTCTAACTTTTCTAACATTTTAGAAGTGTGGCCACCATACCCTAAGGTACAATCTAACCCTACTTGTCCAGGTTGAATATCTAAAAACTCTAATATCTCATCAACCATAATAGAAATATGCATTCCTGCTGGTGTACTCCCTTTAGAAATAACTTTTTCAATCGTTTCTGGATACATTTCTGGATTTAATTCTTTATATTTTTCATCAAAACTTCTAGGATGTGTTCCTTTATATCTTTTTCTTCTTTTATGTATTTGTTCACTCATAATTATTCCTCATCTCTTTACTCTTTATAATATAACGAATAATCTTTTAAGAAACAATAGAAAGATAACAGACTTATTATTAGCAGTAATAAAAAACTTTTTTCTATTTTTAATATATAAAAAATAAGTTTTTATTCTATTGGTTGTTGATAAAAACCCCCATAAAAATTTTCAGTTTTTATAACATTGACTATCAAATCAGGATCCACATCTTTCATTAAGTCTATAATATCTTGGACTTCATAACTTGAAACGACCGTATGTAATAAATTCATTGGCTGTTTTGAATAACCTCCAATAGCCTCAACACAAGAAATACCATGACGATAATATTGGATATAGGTATCGACAATTTCTTTTGCTTTTCTTGTTGTTATTTGTAATGTTACACGTTCATAACGATGATAAAAAGAATCGATTGTTTTTGTTGATATAAATTGAAATAAAATAGAATATCCTGCATGGATCCAACCAAACATTGATCCAAATATCATAAGAATTAAAGTATTAAAAACAAAAACATATTCCCATATAGATTTACCCTTTTTATTAGAAATATAGAGAGCAATAAAATCTGTTCCTCCAGTGGAAGCGTTTCCTCTAAGCACAAGAACTGCCATTAATCCATAGGAAACACCTCCAAAAGTAATATTTAATAAAATATCATTAAATAAAGGTTGAAATTGACACACTTTTAAAAACAAACTCGCCAAAAATACTTGTAGTAATGAAAAGAGTGTAAATCTTGGGCTAACATTTTTATAGCACAAAATAGCAACAGGTACATTTAAAACAATCATGCCTAATGATGTTGAAAACGAAAAACCAAAATAAGTAGAAGTGATTTTTTCAATAAGAATAGCTACCCCTGTAAATCCACTTGATAATAAATTTGCAGGTTGAATAAAGACTTGAATGACATACGCTTGACTTAACGCAGCAACAAAAACACAAAGAAGCGTTACCAATGTTCTTGCTTTTTTATTTTTATTTAGTTTTTTTAGCATATACTTTTTACAATTTTTTCAACCAATTCTTTGGATACAACATCATAATCATTTTCATGAGGAACAGGTGCATAAGCATAAGAAACTTCATGTCTGTGTGTTGTTGAATCATTGACCCAATCTTTACAAGAACTATGAACTTGATAAATTCCTGTATACTTCATCATTTCTTTGGCGTTACTTGCATTCATGCCACTTCCTGCAAGTATTTCAATTTGACTTCCATATTTTTCTTGTAAATCTTTAATTAAATCTTTTCCATCCATTGCTTTAGGTTTTAATCCACTGGTAAGAATACGATCCACCCCTAATTCAATTAATAATTCTATCGAAGCATAAGGATCTTCAACACAATCAAAAGCACGATGAAAAACCACTTCTCCTTGATAACTTTTAATAATTTCAATCATTTCTTTGGTTTGTTTAAGACAAATAGAACCATCTTTATTTAAACAACCAAAAGCAATACCATCGGCTCCGTTTTCTAATAAAGATTTAGCATCTTCTTTCATCACTTCAAATTCAATCTCGTTATAACAAAATCCTGCACCTCTTGGTCTTACCATTGTAATTACTTTTAAATTTGTATTCTTTTTTGTAAGTTTTAAAGATGCTAGAGATGGTGTTAAACCACCTAAATGTAAAGCAGTATTAAGTTCAATGCGTTTTGCCCCACCATGATAAGCATTTAAAGCATCTTCATAACTTCCACAACATATTTCTATTATTCTTTCCATACTCTCTCCTATAACATTCCTAAATAGTAGATTCCTAGTGCATATATTTTTGCATTTTTAATCAAATCCTCAATTTTCATCCATTCATTTGGTTGATGTCCAATACCTTTTTGACCCGGAAAACTTGGACCAAAAGGAACAATATGAGGCATTAATTTAGCGTAAGTTCCTCCCGTAGTGGTAACAGGTGTTCCATCTAATTGCGTTATTTGTTCATATGCCTTAGATAATAAAGAAACCATTGGACAATCTTTTTCAAATTTTACAGGAAAATAATGTTGAACACATGTTACTTCCATATTTTTTGCTTTTTCTCTAATTGTTTCAACAATTGTTTCTAGCGTCATATTTGCAGGATAAGAAAATGTGACCGAAAAAACAAGTTTACTTTTTTCATGTTTCAATACAAAATTACGCATTTCATTTATACCGAATTCTTCATCTTTAAAATCTAAACCGAGTTTTTCTGCATTCGTATTAGCATTTAAAAAATAGTTATTAATGAACAAAAAAAATTCATCAACTTGTTTTTCTTTAGCACTTATTTCAATAACAGCTCTTCCTCTTTCTCCATAAACAACAGGATACTTACAGTCCGGTGTCCACCCCATGACTGGCGGCTTTTCATGTTTTAAATAATACTCTAAATCTTTAAATCCAGTTTCTTCATCACAGCCAAAAATAATTCTTACAGGCTTATGAAGTTTAATATTTAGTTCTTTAATCGCATATAATGCATACAAGCATGTCATAATTGGACCCTTATTATCTAATATTCCTCGTGAATAAATATATCCATCTTCTTCATACGCACTAAATGGGGGATGTTTCCAACCTAAACCTGTAGGTACAACATCTAAATGTCCAATAATGCCAATATAATCTTCACCTTTACCATATTGTGCATATCCTATATAATGATCTAAATTTTTTGTTTCAAATCCCAAAGATTGAGCAATTTCTAAAACCTTGTCAAGTGTTAAAGCAATATCTTTACCAAAAGGTGCCCCTTGTTGAAAAGTTCCTTCAACACTTGGCATTTTTACAATCGTTTTAATATCCTCGATCATTTTTAAAGAAAGCATATCTATTTTTTTTATAATTTCTTCTTCCATATTATTTTTCCTCTAAAGGTGCCATCCTTGTTTTCATATAATGATCAAGCCATTCTTGACTTGCAACTTCATGAATACATTTTCCATCTTTATTTTTTGTAAGATAAACAATAGGTTCTTGATTTTCCGTTGCCACCGCAAATGAAAATCCTTCAATATTAGTTGCAACTCCCCATTCTCCTTTATTATTCATTGCAATTAACGATAGATCCCCTGCATGACCTCTTCTTTCTTTTAAACGATGATCAAGTTGATTAACTGCTTTTTCACAAGCTGCTTGGGGATGCATACCTTCTGCCATTAAGCGAACGATTTCATAAGAAATACATCCTTTCATTAGATCTTCTCCCAATCCAGTTGCTGAAGCTCCACCTACACTTGAATCAACATAAAATCCTGAACCCGCTATAGGTGAATCTCCAACACGTCCTTTTTTCTTCATAAATAAACCACTTGTCGAAGTAGCTGATGTCATTTTCCCTTGTTGGTCAAGACATACCATACCAACTGTATCATGTCCTGCATAAGGTTTTATTTCTTGTTCACGGACTTCTTTCACTCTATTTCTATAATGAATCTTAGCACGATCTGTAAGCATGTTTTTACGTTCAAAGCCTTCTTTATGAGCAAATTTTTCAGCTCCTTCTCCAACTAAAATATTATTTACTTTTTCTTTAGATAAGCGTCTAGCAATTGATACCGGATTTGCAAAATCTTTAATAGCGGCAACTGCTCCAATACTTAATGTATCTCCATCCATATAAGCTGCATCTAACTCTACTTCCATTTCTTCATTAGGAAGTCCTCCATAACCAACTGATTTATAATAAGGAAAATCCTCAACTGCTTTTATTGCTGTTTCTATTGCATCTCCTGCATCTCCTTTTTCTTGTAAAATATGGCTTGCTTCACTAATTCCTTCAACAGCCATACGCCATGTTGCTATTATTCCCCACATTTTCTTTCCTCCTAGTAGAAAGGATGCTAAACAGCATCCTAAAAACAAAATTTTTCTTTAATTTCTTCAATTTCTTTTTCTTGGTAAAGAGCCTTTGCAAGAACACACATTCCCTCTAAAGACTCATTTAAACCTATACCACCCTTTTTAGGTGTTTTAATAATACATAATTTATCTTTATATTCGTTAATCGTTTCTTGATTATCATCTGACATGGCCGCAATTGCTTTAGAAGATGTATTTTGATTAATATCGTAAGCAATTCTTGCTGCCATTTTTCCATAATTCAAATAATTAAAACAAGGACCACACATTACAACATCAGGTTTTAATTTATTCACCATTGCGCATAATTTTCGACTTACTTCGTCAGGATTTTTTAGATATGTCCCGTCTCCACAATAAAGACATGCCACGACTTTTCCATCTACTTTCTTTAAAAATGGTTCCATCATAACTGCCGGACCAACAGCTTCCTTTTTTGCTCCTAAAGGAATATCATGATCGTCTTTAATACCAGCACCTGATTGAATTTGATCATAAATCATGATTATTTTCATAAATTTTCATCTCCTACAAATCATCAAATGAAAGATCATCTAATGAAATATCATCCTCTTCTTCTTCATCATTTTGCATATTTGTTTCTTCTTCAAGATATTGTTTATCCATTATTTTAATAAATGGCATATAGATAAAGATTCCTAAAATTAATAACAACACTTGTAAAAGAGCTCCTGCCCAATTTGTTGCAAGGAAACCAGAAATAACAATTGGTGTTGTCCAAGGAATATTAATTCCAGAACAAATTGGTACTAAATTCATAGCCATTGCAAAATATGAAATAACAATATTCACTGTTGGAACTAATACAAAAGGTATTAATAATGTCGGATTCAATACAATTGGTAATCCAAAAACAATTGGTTCATTAATTCCAAAAATACCAGGAACAAAAGAGAGTTTACCTAAATTTGTAATACGTTTTGATTTACAGAATAAAAGCATCGCAATAACTAATGATAAAGTAGATCCTGCTCCACCAAAAGTAGCAAATAAATCTTGGAATTGTTGGCAAATAATATGATGTTCACCAGCAATATTTCCTGCTGATAATGTTTGTAAAATTGGATTGAATACGGCACCAACAACCGAACCACCATTTACTCCAAAGAACCAAAATAAATGTAAGAAAATATAAGCAACAACCATTGCTCCTAATGTATCTCCTAAATTTAATAATGGTGTTTGTAAAAATTCAAAAATAATTTGGAATACATTTGTACCTAAAAAACCAAATAATAAGTTAATTGTAAAGAATACGATCATTACCATCGCCGCTGGAATTAATGCAGCAAATGATTCTTCAACTGTAGGTGGAACACCTGCTGGCATTTTAATTGTCCAACCTTTACGTTCCACATATGTATAAATATGGACTGATAAAAAAGCACACATAATTCCGACAAAAATTCCCTTTGATCCTACCCAACCTAAAGGAATACCACTTAAACTTACATCAACTGCTTTACCTGCCACATCAACACTACCGCTAATTGAATATGGCATAATTAAAAACCATGAAACAACGGCAACGGCTGCACCAAATATCTTATTTGTATTCATTTTTCCAGCAAAGGAATACGCTATACCAATTACAGCAAAGATTGCCATAATATCAAAAGTAGCCCCTGCTGGTTTTGAAATAAAAGATGCTAATGTCTGTCCTGTTGAAGAATTAACAACAGTTGTTTCTAAAAAATCAATCCAGGCTTGAATTGGAAAGTTCGCTATCAATAAAAAGATAGAACCTCCAATTAATAATGGAGTTGAAACAAGAAAACCATCACGAATTGACATGAGATACTTATTTCTCCCAATCGCCTCCGCTAGAGGCATTAGTATTTTTTCAAGTTTTTTCATCATAAGACTTGTCCTCTTTCTATTTTTTATTTGATTTAATCAGTTTAATTGCTGATTTTAATACTTTTTCACCATTCATCATACCATAGTCCGCTTGATCAATGACTGCAATAGGAATACCCGTATTTCCAAATTGTTCAACTGTTTCTTCGTACATATATTTCACTTGTGGACCTAGTAAAATACAATCAGGGGTATCTTTTTCTATAATTTCTTCAAGTTTATTGTGTGAAAAAGCTGCCACTTTAATAGGCAAATTGTGTGCATTAGCGACACTTTGCATATTACTCGCTAACATACTTGTTGACATTCCTGCACTACAAAATAAATAAATTTTTTTCATTCTTCTTCTCCCTTCTTATTTTTCTAACGAATAAAGACGTTGGTTCAATTTTATAATTTCAAGAGCCATCATTTTAATTGTTTCAGCAGACATAAGTTGATCTTCTGCATGCATCAATAAAATATTTGGTACAACTGTTTCACCATTTGCTTCTTTTTGTATCAAACCTGCATGTGCTTCATGTCCTTTTACAAATTCCTGATCTCCCTCTTTTATTTTTGCTTTAGCTAAATCAAAATCACCTTTTTCAGCAATTTTCATTGCTTCAATATAAGATGATTTTGCTACACCTACCGCAGAAATAATTTGAAAACTAACTAACTCTAAATTGTCCATTTTTGTTCCTCCAATATCTTTACATCTATTATTATAAATATTTCTTTATCTTTAGGCTGATAGAGACGTTTCCTAGCAATAGGAAATCAAACACTTACAACCTTTGTATTTCCTATATAGTCATGCATTGCACGATGTTCCTTGGTAAAAATAACCATCAACGTACTTATTCCTCCCACAACAAAACCAACATACATCATCGTTGAAACAATATTTACATGTATGCATAAAGAAACAAGTTGATGCCACAATGCACTTGCACTCACTAAAATACCTTCAATAACAATCATTCCTAAACCTTGTCTTAAAACCAATGATTTTAACGTTACTTCTTGATTATTATTTTGAATAATTTTAACTTTACAAATTCGTTTTCCTACAGTCTGTCCTTTATAAACAAAGAAAGGAATATAAATGTAGTAAAATAAAGCAAAAATTACTCCTAAAATCCCCGCAATAAATCCATAAGGTTGTTGAATTTTTAATAAATTTTGTTTTAACATTGTTCCATACAATTTTTGTGAAACCACAGCAATTGGAAAAGCAGCACAAAGTGCTCCTAAATACCAATCAATAAAATAACTAAGCACTCTTCTTGTTAAAGGTGCATCTTTGTATATATTTCTTTTTGTCATATTCATTAGCTCCTAAGCGATAATTTCTTTCATAAATTCTTCATAATTATTTACTTCTAATAATTGTTCAAATTTCTTTGAATTAGCGACAATACTTGATAGCCAATCAAAAAATATTTTTAATAAATGATTATCTGTTTCTCTAATTCCCAATAAAATAATAAATTTCACATCAAATTCTCCCCATTTCACACTTCTATCTAAAATCAATACAGAAATACATGATTTTTTGGTAGATACTTCTATAGAATGCGGAACAGCAAAACCATACATAAATGAGGTTGCTGAGACTGCTTCTCTTTTAAAAACATCTTCTTTGTATGCTTTTGTAGCTAAATCACTATCTATCAATTCATCACATAAATAATTTAAAATTTCTGTTGTATCATGAAATGTTTGATGAACATGAAATAAATTTTCTTTAATAAGTTTTTTTAACATCTTCACCACATCATTGTGATAAAGCTTATTATCTAATTCATTAAGAAGCTGAAATACTTTACTTTCATCTTCGTTATTTACAAATAAAGTTATTTGAAGAGTTGGTATGTCAAGTTGATGTTTTAAGGGAACTGTTGTTAAAATGAAATCTGGTTGACATTGTTCAACCTGCAATTCTTCAAAAAAATGAAATATCTCAAGAATTTCCATTCTCTCCCCAAATCTATTTTTTAATTTTTCTACACAAGGAATAGATAACATTTGATTATGAGGAATGATGACTATTCCCCGATGGCGATATATGCTTTGGCTTCTTTCATAAGCTGCTCCCAAATGCAAAGCAAGAAATGCCAGCTCGTTTTCGTTAATAGTGTATCCTGTGCATTCAGTAATAACCTCACCAGAATGTACTGCCATTTCAAAAACCAAAGGGTATTTTCTTTTAATTTCCTTTAAATAAAGATTTGTAACTTTAACATTATTCACCTGTCTTTCCAATAAAGACTGTAAATGTGTAATTAATCCAAGTTTTAAATCATAATCATTTGAAAGATCTATACCAAAATATTCCTTTATTTTATCTATAATTGTATAAAAAATATATTTCAAATTTTCACTTTCTTTTTTATTTCGATTATAGAATTTTCCACTTTTTCCCAATAAAAGATACGAAAATAAAACCACTTCATCTTCAATAACGGGTATATGTATCACTTGCGAAACTTTTGAAAAAAAATCTTTTGCCACCTTATATTCTAAACTATCCTTAAGTTTTTCATTATAAGTTTTATCTTCAATATAGTTATGATTAATAATTCTTTCTATTGAAACACCTGCATGTATCATAATCATAGGAAAACTCACATCTCTAATATAGTAATCATTCATTTCACAAACTTCTTCTAATATATCTTTAACTTCTAATAAATCAAAATTTTCCCATAAATCAGCGATAGAATTTAAATTCATAAAATTCCCTTTAGTTTCTTCTGTCAACAAATCTTTATAAAGTTTTCTTTTATCTGCTTCATCTCCTACTAGATAAATTGTATTTTTATTACGAACAATTTTTAAACTTGAATAACTACTAATCATTCTTCTAATTTTCTTTAAATCATTATCTATTGAATATCCACTAATAAAAACTCGATCTTGCAATTGAATTAAATTAATTTCACTTTCTTTAAACAATAATTCCTGTATTAGCCAAACACATCTTTCATGTGATGTTTGTGGAATAATTTCCTTGGGTTCAATATCTTGTTTTGATAAAAGTGTTTGATCAATATGATAACCTTTCCTTTTATCAGCACTAATTAACAAACAATCATAAAATTGATTAATATGTTCTATATCATTACGAATCGTACGATCTGTAACATTTAGAATATGCGCCATCTCTTTCCCAGTAATCCATTTTTTATCATTCAAAAGATCAATTACATGCATTTGTCGGTCATTTAACATGTCTTTTTCCCTCCATTTATTATCATTATAACAGTAAATTCTTTTACATAACATTAATTGTGTTTCCTAATTGTTAGGAAATACAAAAAAACAAGGTTTCCCTTGTTAATCATTAAAACAATAACCAACCCCAACTTCCGTTACAATAAAATGAGGGTGATTCGTATCTTTTTCTATTTTTCTTCTTAAAGTTGCCATAAATACTCTTAAAGCATTTTGATTTGAATGATCTTGATAACCCCATATTTCTTTTTGAATATAATTATGTGTTAATACCTTTCCTCGATGTTCTATCAAAAGTTTCAACAGATTAAATTCAATTGGTGTTAAATGAATTTCCTGTTCATCAATCAATACCTTCCGTGAAATAAAATCTACATACAAATAATCCTTTTGATAGATTTTCATTTCCTCCCCATCTTTTTTGGATAATCTTTTTGCTACTCTAATCCTTGCAAGAAGTTCTCCCATATAAAATGGTTTAACTACATAATCATTCGCCCCTAAATCAAGTGCTTTTATTTTTTCTTGTTCTTCTAAACGTGCCGAAACAACGATAATAGGCTTTGCGGATATTTTTCTAATTTCTTCAATAATTTCCAAACCATCCATATCTGGAAGTCCCAAATCCAAAATAACAATATCTGGTTGATGACTATAAAACAAACTCAATGCTTCATGTCCTTGACTTGTCATCAAAATACGATATCCTTCTTGTTCAAAAGACATTTGTAGAAAATGAGAAATATAGGGATCATCTTCTACAATCATGATTAAATCATTCATTAAACATTCAACTCCTCATTAGGAATAGTAAAAACAAAACAAGCTCCTTGTACATCATTCTTTGCTTCAATCTCTCCACCATGAGCTTGAATGATGGCTTTACAAATAGCCAGTCCTAATCCTATTCCTTTTTGACTATCATTTGAAATATTTGCATCTGTCACAAATTCATCAAAAATATGTTCTAATATATTTTTAGAAATACCAATTCCTGTGTCTTTGATACTAAACTCTATAGCATCTTTTATCTTTTTTACTTGTATAGTGATTTGATCCTTTTCTTTTGTATATTTTAAGGCATTACTTAAAATATTAATAAGTACTTGTACCATAAGTTTTCCATCAACATTGACTAATAATAAATCATCTGGTACTTCTACTTTAACATTCCTTTTTTCAAGTTCTGGTAAATGATGGATAGCTTCATAAATCAAATCATCAACAACCTCTAAGTTTTTATGTAAAATTAAATTACCGCTTTCTATTTTAGACATATTCAAAATATTTTCAACAATTTGTGTCAACCAATGAGCTTGATTATGAATATCTTTTGCTAGTGAATAAATATCCTCACGACTAAGATATTCTTGATCCATCATCAATTGACTTGCCCCTACAATTCCTGTAAGTGGTGTCCTTAAATCATGGGAAATGCTTCTTAACATACTATTAAGCATATGTTCTCTTTCCATGGCTACTTTTATTTTTTCTTGTTCTAAATAAGTCAGTTCTCTTTCTAAAGCATTACCTAATTGATTCGCTGCTGCTTTAATAATAATCATTTGATCTTCATTTAAGTCTTGTTGACTTATAATTTCAATACTTCCTAAAACTCGATTTATTCCTATAATAGGAATTATTTTTTTACTTTCTTCTTTTATTTCCAAGGAAATATTTACTTCTATTTGAACACTTTCTTCAATATATTGTGTTCCTTTAGCCAAAATATGTTCTATCCCTGAAACATTTAATAATCTTTCTGATAAAATATAAAGCTGTTTTGAAATACTTTCATTCTTTTTTGAAATAATAATTTGTTTTTGAAAACGATCTGTCAAACTACATGCAATAATAGAGGTCATCAAAAAGAATATAATAAGCATAAAATCATTAGGATCACTAATATGAAAATCATAATTAGGATTAATATATAAAAAGTTAAAACATAAAACACTAACGATAAAAGCTAATAAACCATAAAAATAACCTTTCGTAAAAGTCGCAATCAATAAAACACCAACAATAAAAACCATTAAAATATTTTCTTTACCAATACCCATTGAATTTAATGTTTGAGAACAAAATAATTCAATAGAAATAATAACTATAAAATAGATAAAATAACGAATTTTTTCTTTCATATTACCACCTAAAGATATCATGACATACACTTTAAGATCATATCAACATCTTTTTTCTTACCAATAACTAAAAGATGATCTTCTACGTTAAAGACATAATCAACAGACGGAAGAAAATCCGTTTTATATTCTTTTTTTATACCTATAATATAAACATGAAAAGCAGCACGAACATTCGTTTGTTTAATCGTTTTTCCAAGCCATTGTCTAAGTGCTGGAATTTCATAAATAGAATACTCATTATCTAATTCAACATAATCATATAAGTTATCATTACTTACGCGAATAGCAAGTTTTTCTGCACTATCACGATTTGGATAAATCACTTCATCCGCCCCGTTTTTTAATAAAAATTTGGCATGAATATCTCTCGTTGCTTGTGAAATAACATACTTTGCACCCAATTCTTTTAAAAGACTTGTTATTTCTAAACTACTTTGAAAGTTTGTTCCGATACATACAAAACAAATATCAAAATTAGCAACACCAAAACTTCTTAAAACATCTTCATTAGTACAATCCCCAATCTTAATGTTAGAAATTAATTTTGTGAGATCTTCTAAACGTGACTCATCTTTATCAACGATCATCACTTCATTACCAAGTGAAATCATATTATTTGTAAGGTGGTGTCCAAAACGACCCATTCCTATAATTAAAACTGTTTTCATAATTCCTCCTATCCAATAGCAATTTTCTCTACTGGATTTTTACAATTTGATATTCTTTTTTTCTTTGTAAGAGACATCGCTAAAGTTAAGCTTCCTACTCTTCCACAATACATTAATAAAATAACAACTATTTTAGAAACAACTGAAAGTTGCCGTGTAATTCCTGTTGATATACCTACTGTACCTAATGCTGAAAAAACTTCAAAAAAAACATCTTGCATAGGTAATGTAGGCTGATTATCAAAAATAACCATTGAACTTACAATAATAAATATAAAATTAATTAAAAATACAGATGTTGCTTTTTTTATTGTTTTACTATCAAAGCGTCGGTTAAAAGCATTTGCTTCACTCTTATTTGTCATTGTTGCATAAACAAAAATCAACAAGACACTGAAAGTCGTGGTTTTAATACCACCTGCTGTTGATCCTGGACTTCCCCCAACAAACATCAAAAGCATCATCAATAAACTGGTTGCTGGTCTTAAATTGGAAACATCAATCGTATTAAATCCTGCTGTACGACAAGTAACTGATTGAAACAATGAAGCAAGAATCGCTTCTTCTTGATTTAAAGAAGCCAATGAATGATGACATTCAAAAACATAAAAAAGAAAAGCGCCTCCTAAAATAAAAAGAAATGATGAAACAAGAACGATTTTTGTTTGTAATAAATAATTTCTAAACTTAAATTTCTTTTCATAGAGATCTTGCCAAACAATAAAACCAAGACCACCAATAATAATTAAAACCATAATTGTTATATTCACAATTAAATTGGAAGCATAAGGAACAAGAGAACCATAAGGTTCAAGAGTTCCTAACACATCAAATCCTGCATTACAAAATGCAGAGATGGCATGAAATATTCCTAAATAAACACCTCTAGAAATTCCAAATTTTTCACTAAAAACAACACTTAAAATGATAGCACCTATTCCTTCAAAAAGAAAAGTCCCTTTAATAATATGTTTAACCAGTTTTACCCCACCAGAAAGCTTTAAAGAATTCACACTTTCTTCAATCAAACCTCTTTGTCTTAAACTAATTTTTTTCTTCAGATATGTTGCTAGAAAAACACCAATCGTGATAAAACCCAAGCCCCCAATTTGAATCAAAATCAAAATAACAATCTGACCAAATAGTGTCCAATGCGTCGCTGTATCATACACAACCAGCCCAGTTACACAGGTTGCACTCGTCGCTGTAAACAAAGCATCTAAAAAATTAGTATGTTCACTTGCCCATGGCATTAAAAGTAAACACGTTCCAATCAAAATAACAAGAGCAAAGCCTAATGCTATGATCTCAACATTTGTTCTTCTTTTGATCATATAATTTTTTTATAATCCTTTCTATATCTTCCTTTTTTTGAAAGATATCAATATTATCACTGTAAAGTTCTATATAGTTTTGTTCACCACATAAAGCATAGACATGGGTATTAAACATATCTCTTTGAATACGATAATTCATCAATAAATTGTAATAATCATCCTGACAACAAAGAATCACATATTGATAACTTTGTTCAAATTGATAAATATCTTGTTTACTCATACATTTAATTTTTTTATTTTCATATTTTTTAATATCTTTATATTGATCTTCATAAATAACCAATACATCTGGATGTTCTATAGTATCTAATACATCATCTACTTTTATCATTTGTCGATAAATAATAACTAAAATACCAATCAAAACAACCACTAACATATAATCTATCATAGTAATCCCCTTTTTACTTCTATTATAAAATTAGAGGCATTAAGATAGTGTTAAGATACATCCTTTAACCATTAATAAAACATAAATAAAAAGGACCAAGATAATTCTTGACCCTACCAATAATCTCTTTGTTGATCTGTGACTTCTAATGTTTTTGTATTTACTAAATAGAAATCAACAAGACTTAGTGTACTCGTTTTTTTTATATACTTTTCTAAAACAATTTCATAATCTTCATCATTATTTTTATATTTATTAAAAACAAGAGATAATGTATATTCATCATTTGTACTTACAACTGCATAAGGATAACCTTTTGCATTCAATTGGTAATCAAAGCATGGATTTTCTAATTTATTTTGTGCTATTAAAAGATCATAAACCTTTTCAAAATAAACTCTTTCTGGATCATTTCCTAAATCAGTCGTATCACTTTCTTGTTCTATGGTATCTTGATTGGATTCTTCTGTTTGATTTTGTGACTCATTTTTATCTGTATCTTCATTGCTTGTTTGAGAGTCAGACATTTCAAAAGAATCTGTCGCTAAATAAAGTTTTAAATCTCGATTATTAGAAAGCTCATAGACTCTGATATCTTTTTGTTTTTCTAAAATATAAATAAAGTAATAATCCTTTTTATATTTAAAATAAAGCATATGGTTATTGACTCTATGCAACTTCACTATCTCGGGTGAACTGTTCTTTTCAAAATAAGCTTTATCATCTTTAATAGTTAAAGTATAGTGTGATGAAATATAGGTTCCTAAATACATGTGATTATTGATTTTAGAAAAGAGTTTATCATTTTTAGTTTCATTTTCTAAAGAAATCACTTCTATTTTTTGATTTTCTAAAAAATAAAGCACATTTTGATAATTTCCTACTTCTGCCTTATTAGAAACATTCTTTATTTGTCTTTCAAACTTTCCATAACCTTTTTTATAATGACTATAAAGTGTAAACTTTTGATCTTGTCGTGTATAAACTCTACCATTATCTAAACAATGAATATCATTCCCTCCAATAAATGGTAAAGCAATGTAAAATACAATTAATAATAGACTCACATAAAGACCAATTCCTTTTTTAAACTTCTTTGCTACAAAAAAGATAAACGCTACTCCTAATAGAATACTTGTTATTTGAATAACAGGTATAAGAATCGTTGAAAAAGAAACCATTTCAATATTATTTACATAACTATAAATACTACCTAATGCAAGATTCCCTAAACTTAATGAAAAAAACATAACAAGAATTGCCATACAAAAAATAAAGAGTTTTGTTTTTTTAACATTTATAGGTTTTGTATTCTTCGCAAATTGATTTAAATAATCATAGAGTTTTTCATCTTTTTCTATCATAATAGAATAATCAATAAAATTCAAAGTTATGGTTTCTTTTGAAACAACATAATTTTGCAGATCTTTCATTTCAATGAATGTATTGTTATAAAAGAAACGATGATCTTCATCAATATAAACCAGGTCATATCCTAATATTTTTTTCTTTTTTCTGAAATTTAAATTGATAATGGCCATAGCAGCCACAAAAAGAATAATCCAGGCATAATCGAAATCATATAAAATACTTTCCAAAGCAAAAGCTAATAGTAAAACATATAAAGATAAAGTAGCTAATTGTTTATACATTTGTTGTTTGATTATATTCTGATATTCAAATTCTTTAATATGTAATTCCATAGATATCACCTCTTTTATTTTAAGTTATTGATGTTTATCTAAAAAAGCAATGATTGTTTGATAAACATCTTCATTATAAAAAATACTTCTTCCATGATCTGCGTCATGAACTCTACCAAAGGTTACTTCATAATGATATTCTTTTAATTTTTCATAAAGTTCAATACTTTGGGTGATTGGTACAACATGATCTTTATCACCATGAAGGATAAGAAAAGGTGGTAAATTCATCTTTTCTTTTACATATGTCATAGGTGATGCTTCTATTAAAAGTTCTTTATCAAGTGAACCTAAAAAATCAATCACATTTTTTTCTTCCTGCCAATCATATTTACTATACCAATCATTAAAAGTCATAAAATTTGTTACCCCATATAAGTCAATAACCCCTTTAAAAGCATAACCTTTTTGTAAAGCAATCAATAAAGCAATATGACCTCCTGATGAATCACCACTTAAATAGACCCTACTTAAATCAATAGGATAATCCTGATCATTTTCTTTTAAATATTCAATAGCTTGAATAACATCATTAACTTGCGTTGGATATTTAAAGTCTGGAGCTCCATGATATTGTACAATCGCATAGACATATCCCGCTTTTACAATTGGTAAGAAATCAAAAATATGATCATTCATATCTTGTGGATACCAGCCTGATCCTTGAACATGAATTATTAGTGGATATTTTCTTTGTTCATCTAAAATCGTATTTGGGAAAAGAAAACGAATAAAACAATTATCTTGATAGTAGACATCGCGTAAACGACATCTTAAATTTTCTTTATTTCCTTTTAATTCTAAAGCTCCTTCGATATCTTTAGTATATCTAGGAAATGTTTCATACGAATAATCTTTTACTTTCATAAAAACCCTCCAAAAAATAAAGGACAAAGTCCTTTAAATACTTTTTACAATTTTTTCAACCAATTCTTTGGATACAACATCATAATCATTTT
>ENA-OPBE01001671-OPBE01001671.1-human-gut-metagenome-genome-assembly--contig:-NODE-1671-length-18602-cov-1.952122_pt1 | contig 18602 bp, 14 predicted proteins | sample MGYA00241066_ERZ501448 | MGnify/ENA primary metagenome ERZ501448 (study PRJEB25962, sample SAMEA2042585) | human gut metagenome | biome: human gut; feature: human-associated habitat; material: faeces...
GTTAAACATATACCTAGTGGAGAAGATTTATTTATGTCTTTAGATAGCGAAAATTGTGAAGAACAATTACTAGCTAGACATATTTTAAATAATATTGAACAAAAAGGGATAATGTATACAGATATTGATGAGTTACTAGAATATGGTGATACTGATAAATTAATATCCAAATTTAATAGACAATTATATGGGGAGCAAAAAAGGTTGAAAATTATCAAAGAACATAATTATGTTTTTATGGAAGGATATGAAAAATCAACAATAGATATAATAAATATAATTAATGAATTATCAACAAGTGGTATAGATGGTTATCAATCATCATATGAATTTTGGGAAATGTTTGATGGATATAGTCAAGATATATCAGAAGAAAAAAAAGAAATTTTAAGAAAAATGTATAATGATTCAAAAGTTTCACTAATATATGGTGCAGCAGGTACAGGTAAAACTACTATGATTAGTTGTTTATCAGAATATTTGTCAGATAAGAAAAAGATTTTTTTAACAAATACAAATACAGCTATTGAAAATTTACGTCGAAGAATCAAAGTTATAAATTCGGAATTTTATACAATTGCTGAGTATATCAATAATGATTATATAGAAAAGAATTGTGATATTTTAATAATTGATGAATGTAGTACTGTTAGTAATCAAGATATCTTAGATGTTCTTAATAATACAAATTTTGAATTACTTTTATTAGTTGGCGATATATATCAAATTGAATCTATAAATTTTGGGAATTGGTTTAGTTTTGCTAAAGAATTTGTTAATGAGTTTGCTATTCATGAATTATCTGAAACTTTTAGAAGTGATGATGAAACTTTATTAGAATTATGGAAAAAAGTTAGAAATTATGAAGATACTATTACAGAACATATAGTTAATAATAATTTTTCAAGTGATTTAAATCAAGATATTTTTAACAAATTAGATGATGATGAAATAATATTATGCTTGGGATATGATGGATTGTATGGTATAAATCAAATTAATAAATATTTGCAAGACTTTAATAATAATGAAAAATTTGATTTTGGAATTAAGTCGTATAAAGTAGGGGATCCTGTACTGTTCTTTGATACAAATAGATTTGGTACTGTTCTTTATAATAATCTAAAAGGAGTAATTACTAATATTTCACAAAATGATGATGAAATGTATTTTGAAATTGAAATAGAAAAACCATTAACAAGTTTAGACGTATTTGGTTCAAATGTTAGTTTAATTGAAACAAAACAATTTTCTTCTATTGTAGGATTTAAAATAGATAAAGAATTTGAAAACGATGACGATGATGATGATAAAAATAATATTGTACCATTCAATATTGCATATGCATTATCGATTCACAAAGCTCAAGGACTCGAGTACAATTCTGTGAAAGTAGTATTAACAAAAGATGTTGAAAAATTAATATCTCCAAATATATTTTACACAGCTATTACAAGAGCAAAGAAAAATTTACGTATATTTTGGACTACTGAAACTGGACAGTGTATAATAGATCAAATTAAAAACAATTCAAGTACAAAAGATTATAACATTTTTAAAAATAAATATAATTTATAGGAGGTTACCGATGATTTATATAACTGGTGATACACATAGAGATTTTTCAAGACTTTATAAATTAAAAGAAAATAAAGATGATATGTTAATAGTATTAGGAGATACTGGTATTAATTATTGTCTTAACGAAGAAGATATTAGATATAAAGAATATTTGAAAAAGTTTAAATTAAAAATATTTTGTATAAGAGGTAATCACGAAGAAAGACCTGAAAACATTAATACTTATAAGGAAGTTAAAATGTTTGGAGGTAAGGTCTTTATTGAAGAAGACTATCCTAATTTAATATTTGCAAAAGATGGAGAAATTTACAATATTGATGGTAAAAGTGTTCTTGTAATTGGTGGAGCTTACTCAGTAGATAAAGAATATAGATTATTATATGGATATAAATGGTTTAAAGATGAGCAATTAACTAAAGAAGAAATGAATAAAATTTTAGATAAAGTTAAAGGTAAACATTTTGATATAGTTCTTACACACACATGTCCTTATAAATATGAACCTAGAGAAGTATTTATGCAAGGATTGGATCAATCAAAAGTAGATAAATCTATGGAACATTTTTTAGATGAAATAGAAGAAAATATTAGCTATGACAAATGGTATTGTGGGCACTATCATACAGAAAAACAAGTTGATAAATTAGAGTTTATGTTTGGAAGAATTAAGATATTTAATAAAGATGAATTTGTTCCTAAATATAATAGAAATGGATATGAAATAATAAGAGATTATTGTAAACAAGATGATATTAATAAAGATGGTAAAGTATGTTGCCCTAAATGTAATTCTACTGATATAGTTATGCAAAAGGGTGATGGAGAAAGCATTTATGGTATAGATGAAATAGCAATAATATGTAATAATTGTAAAAAAGTATACGGGTTTAATGATGTTAAATATAGACCTAATTGTCCTAAAGAGTTATGAAACTAGAGTTGATAAAAAAATCACTCTTTTTTTTATGATATTTATTGAATAAAAGTTAAATATATTATATAATTATATTAACAAGTATGCTAATAAGCATATATGTTAATATAACGGAGGTTGTTATGTCTAAAATTAATTTAGGAAATTTTATTATTAAAAAAAGAAAAAAATTAAATTTGTCTTCGAGACAATTAGCTTTAGCATGTGATGTAACACCACCATATATGAGTGATATAGAAAAAAATAAGAGAATTCCATCTTTTGATTTGCTAACAAGGTTGACTAAAGAATTGAAACTGGAAGAACAAGAAATTTATCAGCTATTTGATTTGGCTGTAGATGATAATAAAGGTAAAGTATCATATGACATTGCAGAATATATAATGAGTAATGATGAATTAAGACAATGCATTAGGTTTGTAATAAAAAATAAAGATGATGTTATATGGAAAAAATTGTTAAATGAAATTAATCAGGAGGGTCAATTATGAAAAAATATACTTATATAGATTTATTTGCAGGAGCAGGTGGCATGTCATTAGGTTTTGATAATGCAGGATTTAAAAATCTTTTAGCAGTAGAATTTAATAAAGATTTTGCAGAAACTTATAAGAAAAATTTTCCTAGACATAATTTGATAGTTGATGATATAAAAAATGTAACTGAAAAACAAATTTATGATATAATTAAAAGTGAAAAAGTAGATGTTATAATAGGCGGTCCACCTTGTCAAGGATTTTCGATTGCTGGAAACATTGGCCGAAATTTTATTGATGATGATAGGAATAGATTATTTAAAGAATTTGTAAGATTCGTAAAAATTATTAAGCCTAGAATGTTTGTTTTAGAAAATGTTGCAGCAATGGAAAGACACAACAAAGGGAAAACTATAAAAGAGATAGTTTCATCTTTTAAAGAAATTGGTTATGACATAAAATATAAGGTTCTTAATGCAGTAAATTATGGAGTTCCGCAAGAAAGAAGAAGAATCTTTATTGTGGGCACACTGGGAGAAAATAATTTTCAATATCCACATGAAATTAATAAAATTGTCACTGTAAAAGAAGCTATAGATGATCTACCAAAATTGGAAAATGGGGAAGCTAGTGAAATTCCAAATCATACTGCAATGAAACATTCTACTCAAATGTTAGAAAAAATGAGTTATGTTTCAGATGGCGGTAATAGAAATGATATACCAGAAAAATTGCGACCAAAGTCAGGAGATAGCAGAAAATATATAAGATATAACAGTAAAAAACCATCTTTTTGTGTCACTGGTGATATGAGAAAAATTTTTCATTATAGTCAGAATAGAGCTTTAACATGTAGGGAATTAGCTAGACTACAAACTTTTCCCGATTCATTTGTTTTTTTAGGTAATGCTGGTAAAGTTCAGCAACAAATTGGTAATGCTGTTCCTGTGTTATTGGCTAACAAAATTGCCTTACAAGTAAAAGAGGTGTTAGATAATGAGCAAGTATCCAAAGATTAATTATATTGGTAATAAAAATAAATTGACTGATTGGATAGTGGATAACTTTCCATATAATAAAGGTACAGTTTTAGATCTTTTTTGTGGTGGATGTTCAGTATCTTATGCTTTGAAGGAAAAAGGTTATAAGGTTTATTCAAATGATGCATTATATTCGAATTATGTTTTAGCAAAAGCTATTATAGAAAATAATAATGTTACTTTAGACAAGACAGATTTTGAATTTAACATTTCTAAAAAAGAAATTTCAAAAAAATATAAGGAAATTAGTTTTTTAGAAAATAGATTATATTTTCCAAATGAAGTTGAAGAATTAGCTGAGTTAGTATGCAAATCAAATCAATTAAAAGATTACAAAAAATATTTATTCTTATCTTTGATACGAAGATCAATGATTAGAAAAATCCCTTATTCAAGAATGAATGTTCCATGGAATCAAATTGTTAAATTAAGAGATGAAGACTATAGTTATGTTAAATATAAAAGGCGAAGAGCATATCATAATTTACCTTTTATTGATCATATTTATGATAACTTAGATAATTATAACAATTCTGTTTTTGATAATAATCATGACAATAGGGCTTTTAATTATGATGCTTTTGAGATGATAAATAATTTATCTGAAAAGGTTGATGTTATATATATGGATCCACCATATCCAGCAACTATGAACAAATATGGTGACTTTTATGGATTGTATGATAATATATTTGATAAAGAAATTAAATATACTAATTTTTCTGAAAATAATAAGTTTTTAGAAAATTTGGAAAAATTAATTATAAAGTGTTTGTCTAAAACCAAGTATATCGTAATTAGTGAAAATAATAAAACAAAGCCATCAATTTCTGAGATTAGTACTATGTTAAGCAAATATGGTAAAGTTGAAATAAAAGAAAAAAAACATCAATATAAAGTTACTAATAAAGAAAATAAAAATGAAACTATTGAAGTATTAATTATTTTGGAAGTTAAAAAAAACAAGTGAATATTTAATCACTTGTTTTTTTATCAAATTCTTCTTTATAAATTTTATCAACTTCAGCTTTGCTTTTAAGTGCTTTATTTTGAAATTTTTCTCTATGCCATTTTAAATATTTTAATCTCTCAGGATTTAATAACTTCTTGTCTAATTTAAAATTACTAATCCAGTGTAATATATCACTATCATGAATTTCATAGTCATTAACTAATACATTTCCTTCATCATCAAATGAAATATCATATTTGTCAAAATATGCATCAACTTGTGATGATAGTAAAAGACCGTTATTGTAGTCGTATGCTTCATCGATTTTGCCTTCATCCAAACAAATAACAGAATCTTTAATATGAGAATGAACAAGACCTTTATAAGGAGTTTTTTGAATGTAGCAAATTTTTTTACCATACAATCTTATTGATTCATTATCTAAATCATTTTTATAGATTCCATATAAAATAGGATCTCGCTTTGTATCGATTTCTACTTCATTAGGATCTATAAAGTGTATTCCCACATTTTTATCAGCTTTAATATTAGGCATTAAATTAAGAAATGTAAATAAATAACTAATTTGATTATATTTATTTTCTTCAAAATTTATGATTTTTGAATATTGATATTGTTCTTCTAATTCTTCTTTTGTTAAATACCCTTTCGATATTTCTGAAATTCCAGGTGTAACCATTAGTGCTATTATATCATTTCTAGACAATTTCTTATCAGGATGGTATGCAAGTGTTTTTAATAAAAAATTAGTTTCTTTAATATTAGTTGAATCTGTGGTTGTAGATGAATTAAAACTTGAATTTTCATAAAAAATTTGTGAGAAGATACTTCTTTTTTCTTCTTGAACAGTAGTGTTTAAAAATTTTTTTGTTAAAGTATGGTATCCTTTAAAAAATGGTTTAATAAATCCAAGTTTTATAAACTGATTAATAGATTTTCTTATTGATGCATAATCACTTTTTGGATACATGCTATAAATTTGTTCTTGTAGTTCTTTGTAATATTCTTTTTGATATTCTTGATTTGTTAAGTCTTTATCGTCTATAAATTTAACAATTGTTTTTAAAGTATTGTTGAATCTTCTATCGTATATATCAGTATATTCAACAGTTAATTTCCAATATGAATCATATTGTTGATTCTCAATTTTCTTTTTTGGTTGAAAAACTTTACTCATAATACTACACCTCTGTACTTATTATAACACGTTTATCCAAATTTTAATAAAATGCAATTATAAAAAATTAAATTTGTATATATAAAATATCATTTCAGCACAGTTGTGCATTAAAAAGCACTAAACTGGCATTGAAAAGCATTAAAAAGCATTGAATAGTCATTGACTTGTAAAAGTCATGTGTTAAAATAAGGTAAAATAGGTTAGTATTTTGATGTAGGCAAACTTTTGCAAAAAAAAGCCAAAAAAAACAAAAAATTGCAAAAAAAAGTAAAATTTAGTCATTGACTTAATATTTTATAGTGCTATTATATGGTAAAGTAGTGATAATTTTATATTGAAATAAATTTTTTTACATCAAAATAAATCACTTATTACTTGATTTGTTATATGTGAGTGTTAAAATATGATAAACTAGTCAAATTATTGGCTAAAGAAAAAATATAAAATAATCTTAAAAAATAAAAAATTTTAGAAAATAATATTATTGACTTATAAAAGTCAAGTGATAGAATATAGTAAAGTAGCAAGAGCTATGCAAGGAGGACAATGTCTTCCTTTTTTTTGTGCTATTTAAAGGAGGTGATGTTTATGCTATATCATCCTATAAATATTATAAATTTAATTAAAATAGGATGATGACTATATTTATTTTAATATTATATATAAAGGGTTAAATAGTAATACATCCTTTATATCAACCTACGAAGTAGGATGAATTTCGTAAGTACGAAATAAGAATAGCACCCCAACAAGTCCTTAATTTATAAGGATTTTCTTAGTTTGTGGTGCTATTATCTTATCCTGCTTTTTTAATTATTACTAAATTTGAATAGGAAATCATCCTATTTAGGAAGGAGTGATAGTTTGAGAATATTTAAATTATATTTACCAATAGACTTATTTAATAGAATTAAATTAATGTCTAAATTTTATGGAATATCTATTTCTAAAATGATGACTCAGTTATTAGAAATGGGATATTTAAAAATGTTAGAGTCAAATACGAAAGGAGAGTAATAAATGAACTTTGATAAATATTTAAAGATACCTATGTTTCTGGCTGATGATATGAATATAGGACACAGTGGTAAATTATTATATGCTAGATTATTACTACTAACATATAAAGAAGGTTATTGTTATGCTGATAATACTTATTTAGGTAATTTAATAGGTGTTGGATCAAGAAGAATAACTAAACTATTAAAAGAATTATCAGATAATAATTATATAAGCATGGAATATAAACATAAATTCCAAAGAAAAATTTATATTAATAAAAGTAGATATACATCCATTAATTTAGAAGAAATGTACTAAATAATTGGATGTATTTTTTACATTCAATGGATGTATACATCTAAAATAATATAATAAATATAATATAAAAATTAAATATAATAAATAATTCTAATAATATTATTAGTAATACTAATATAAAAAGAAAGGAAGTAGATATATGTATGAAAAAAATTCAAAAATAATAAATAAAAACATAAATTTAAATAGGTGGTTTAATTATGGAAGGAGCCTATTTGAATAACATTTCATTTAAAGATCTTATTTTAAAATACTTAATCGAAGAAATATCAAAAGAAGAAGGAGTGCAATCAAAATGATTTGCACTTTTCTAACTTTGATGTTACCATGGACACGTCTTAATACCCAATTAAGTAAGATAAAAGGAGGAATAAATGTATAATACTTACTTAAACGGAATAGATTTCAATGTTGGAATCTATATAAGACTATCCCAAGAAGATAAAGATAAAAAATATGAATCTGATAGTGAAAGTGTAATAAATCAAAAAGAATTATTAAGAGGGTATGTTAAAAATAATAATTTTAATTTAGTTAAAGAATATGTTGATGATGGATATTCAGGAACTGATTTTGAAAGACCTGGATTTCAAAGTATGCTAGAAGATATAAATAATAAAAAGATAAATTGTGTAATAGTTAAAGATTTATCAAGATTAGGTAGAGATCATGTTATGACTGGTTATTATATTGAAACATTTTTTCCAGAAAATAATATAAGATTTATATCCATATTGGAATCTTATGATAGTTTTAAAAATCAAGCTAGCAATGATTCATCAACATTTATAATTGCGTGTAATGACTATTATAGTAAACAAAATTCGATAAAAATTAGAAATGTATTAAATGAAAAAAGAAAAAATGGAAAATTTGTTGGAAGTTTACCATGTTTTGGTTATATGAGAGATCCATTAGATAAAGGTCATTTAGTACCAAATCCAGAAACAGCTCCTATAGTAAAAAATATATTTAAATGGAGAGCTGATGGTATTGGACCTACTGAAATAGCAAATAGACTAAATAAAGCAAATGTAATTACACCTAGTGGATATAAAAAGACTAATTATTCATCAAGGTTAATTGATAGAGATAATTGGAATATCTCCACAGTAAAAAAGATTCTATGTAATAGAATTTATACTGGTGATTTAGTTCAACATACTCAAACTAAAGTTAATTATAAATCTAAAAAGAAGATAACATTAGATGAAAAATTATGGATTATAGTAGAAAATACACACGAAGCATTAGTTGATAAAGAAACATTTGAATATGTTAATAATTTAAGAAAAAGAAATACAAGAAATTATGAAATTAAAACAAATAGAGAAAAAAGATTATTAGAAGGTAAGTTATTTTGTAAAGAATGTAAAAATAGACTTACAGTACTTTATCGTAAAAAACAAAATTATTGGTCTGTTAACTGTAATAGATATTCTAGAGATCCAGTAAGAGGTAGATGTTACTCACATTTCTATCCGTATAACTATTTAGAAGAGCAAGTGTTAGAGCGAATAAATAAATCTGTTTCTAAGTTAATGAAAGAATTAAATTTAAAACAATTAAATGATGAGGTTGTTAAAAGCGTTTATAAAGAAACAAATAATATAGATAATGTTATCAAAACTTTGGAAATAGAAAAAGAAAAAATTACTAGTAGATTGAAAACTTTATATAATGATAGATGTGATGGTGTAATATCAGCAGATACTTATAAAGAATTAGCAGGAGAATCAGAACAAAAATTAAAACAAATTAATGAAAATATAGAAAATCAGAATATAAAAAAATATAAAATGAAAAATAAAGTCAATACTTTACCTGACTATACTAAAAAAATAAAAAAACTATTAGATTTAAGTAAACCAAAGAAAGAATTAATAGATACATTAGTGGATAGAATAGTTATAGATAAAGATAGAAACATTACTATATATTTTAAATATGATATTGTATCAAAGGTAACTTTTAAATATGAAAATAGAAATTTAGCAAGGAATCCTTATGGTAGAAAAGGTAAATATAAATGATATTACTTTTTTTGTTGTTTAAGGTATAATATATATGTAATATAATTTTAATCTAATGAGGAGTAATGTATGGAATTATTAAAAAAAGATAATCAATTATTATTTATATATGACCCATTTACTGGGGATGTAGAATGGTTAAAAGATCAATTAAATGATATTGATGATGACACTATTCATGTTGCAGGCACTTTTTATTTTAACAAAAATGATGTGATTAAGTACGAGAAAAATAAAATTCTTTTTAAAATTGCAAATTTAAAAGATGATTATTATGTTATAAATTCAAAAACAATAGGAACTGAATATAATGTTCATATTTATAAAAATATTTATGTCAATTTTAAAATGATTTCTTGCAGTAAATATAAAAATTTATTTGAATTTATTAATGATATAAGAAAAATAAATGATGATATTTATATTGATGGTTCTAAAAGCACAATATCTTATGATGATTTTAAAAAAATTATAGAACAATTTCCTAAAAGTTACGAAAAAGAATTATATAATAAAGCACGAATTAGTCAAGTATTAGAAAATTATTTTGACAATGTTGAAAGCTATTATGAAAAACTAAATGTATATAGAGAAAAAAGAAATTTTACAAAATTCGCTAAAGAATCATTATATACAGAATGGGATATTGTTAAGTATGAGAATATATTGAGCAAACTAAAATTTATGATTCTTAACGAAGAAAAATATACTGAAAGCGAATGGGGAAAAATATTAGCAGAAATTATTTTAATTCTTTTTCCAAAATATATTAATTATCATGAACAGGTTAGGATAAGAATGACATCTGCAACTAGTAATAAAAAAAGAGAATTAATTGATTTTATGCTGGTAAAAAGTGACGGATGTATTGATGTGTTAGAAATAAAAAAAGTATCTAATATTTTTCTTGTATCAAATGGTTGTGATCATGATAATCACTATCCTACGTCATCATTATCAAAAGTAACTATGCAAATTGAAAAGTATTTATATAATATTACAAGAGATAGTTTGAATTTTGAAAGACAAATCAACAATAAATATTTGAAAAATTATAGAGAAGGATTTAGGCTAAAGGTAGTTAATCCTAAGGGAATAATATTAATGGGAAAATCTAATGATTTAACAGCTAAACAATTATTAGATTTAGAAATAATAAGAAAAATGTATTCTAATATTGTAGATATTTATACTTATAGTGATATTATCACAATGTTGGAAAATATTTTATATCAAATTAAAATAAAGGTTAATAATTCTGAAGTGGATATATAGTGAAATAAAATAATATTTATTGTAAATGGTAAATAGTGTATTAGATATATTATATGATTATAATCTATTAGTATTTTTTAGAAAATTCTGCTGAAAAGATAATAAAATGCGCAAATAAAAATAACAATTGTATAGCAAGCGAAACAATTATGAAATAAAAATAAATAATAAACAATGGATACCAAACTTATGAGGTGGCGAAGGTGCGGAAGTAGTCTATGCCCTTAGAAACTCAGATACATTAGCCAAAAATATACTAGAGGGAATAGGTAGTGAAGGACAACTAATGAGAAAGTATTATCAACGAAGATTACCTGAAAATCCAATGAAGGACTACTATTACATTCAAAGACTAACAGGTGATGCAGAAACTTTGCTAGTAGAATATGGCTTTATTGATAATCAAGCAGATGCTAGGAAACTTCAAAACAATATTGAAGACTATGTAGAGGGTGCTTTAAAAGCAATTGTTGAATATGCTGGATATGAATATAAGGAGCCATCCTCAGGTGATGACAATGGTGATTATTATACCGTAAAAAGAGGAGACAGTCTTTGGAGTATTGCCAATAAATATAATACAACAGTAGCCGAATTGGTTGAAACTAATAATTTAGGTTCAAACACTTTACAAATCGGTCAAGTACTAAGAATACCTAGAAAAAGCACAACTTCAAATGCAAACACTACTATTTATGTTGTGAAAAGGGGAGATAGTCTCTGGGAAATTGCTAATGATTATGGTGTAACAGTTGATGTCCTAAAAGAGTTAAATAATTTAACAACCAATGGCTTACAAATAGGCCAACAATTAATTGTTCCAGCTCAGGCAAGCGACACTCCAGCTAACGAAATAGTCTATACTGTCAAAAAAGGAGATAGCTTATGGACTATTGCCCAACAATATAACACTACAATCTCTGCGTTGAAAACCAGAAACAATTTAACAAGTAACGTTTTAAGTATTGGCCAACAATTAATTATTCCATCTTCTACTCAAACACCATCAAATGACTCTAACAATACTCAACCAGCAGAAAAAACATATGTGGTACAACGCGGAGATAGTTTATGGTTAATAGCTAGTAAAAACAATACAACTGTAGATGAGTTAAAAAGATTAAATAATCTTACTTCTAATGTTCTTCAAATAGGCCAAATTCTAAGAATACAATAATTGTTCTTAATTTACCAGAGTTATTCACAAAAAAAGTGGATAACTTTTTTATATTGCAATTTATTTAAAAAAAACTCTAAACTACAAAATTATCTGTTATAATATGATTATAAGAATAAGAGGAGGATGTTTATGAATAATCAAGAAATAAATCAACCTGAGAAATTAGAAAATACGAATATAATGCCAACTAATTTACAAGCTAACAGTATTACTCCACCTAACATTATTCAAACACCATCTAATAATGCTTTAGAGCCTATTATTCCAACGCAAAAAGCAGCAGAAATAACGCCACCAAAATCAGAAATAGTTAATACCAAAAATGTTGTATCAACCATTACCACTCCTGCAGAAGAGGAAATCCTAAAAAATGTAACTAAGGGGAAAAAGGGAATTCATATATTCTTTCTATTTCTAGAATTAATAGGTATTGGGCTAGGTATTTATTTTATAATCAACTGCAATGAAAAGTATAATACTTACACAATAATCGGTGCTGACCTAAGGTCCAAAACTAAAGTTTACAAAGCCGGCAAGCCATATTATCATGCACAATATGTATATAAGGTAAATGATAAAAAATATTATTATGATTATCCAAAAGATTTTTCAACGGATCCAGATCCAATAATTCAACTTAGATATAATCCCAAAAAACCATCACAACTATTTTCAAATAATGAATGGATATTTTCTATAGGTTTAACTGCCGGTAGTACAATTCTTTTATTTATTACTATAGGTATACTTATCTCAATCACAGGGAAACGTGAATCTAAAATTGTTACCGTCATAGTTGAGGATATGCTCACATGCGTAGGTGGAAGAAAAATATATATGAGAAATATAGATACCCCTATAGATAATGAAAATCCAGCAAAGACCGAGTATTACTCATATTACACAAACAAAATTAATGAATTTCCAATCGGCTCAAAAATTAAGTTTAATGCCTATAAATATAATGAAGTTTTAACAACCGAGGTTTATAAAAATAAATTTACAGCTATGACTATCAATGAATTTAAAACCAGTGATTTTATTCACTTAACAAAATGAGGAGGTACCTATGCCACAAAAGAAAGTCCTAAAATTAAAACCTAAAACAAAAATTATCTGCAAAATTTTAGCGATAATTATAATTGCTCTTGCTGTCTTTTTAGGATATTATCTACATTCAAGAAATGAATTAAAAAAAGCAGGCTACTCAGATGTTGCCATATCAAACATTTTAAAAAAATTTAAAAAGAGCTATGCCTTAGATAACCCAGACAACAAGACTTTAAATAAAGCTTTTGAAAGTTCTGCATACAAAGAAGAAAATCTAGAATATTACAAGCATATAAAATATCAAAATCAAAAAAATATAATTCATAACATAAATAAATTAATCAAAAAAAAGTATAGTACAAGAGATATTTCTATCATTTTAGCACATGGTAATGACAAAAGTGTTTCTGATTTTGCCAAGAGACCAAAAGTAAAATATCTAGAAGAATTTTATAGTTATGATTTTGCAAAACTTGAGAACTATGATAGATATGTAAAGTATATGGATGAGGTTGGTGATGATGAAGAGACAACAGTTATCAAAGTAAATCTTGATTTAGATAAATCACCTTACCAAGATGCAATTAAGGTTACTGATAAAACAAAATTAGTTTTAGCTAATAAGCATCATTATTTAGGAAAAGAATACATTCCAAATAATTTAACAAGCATACCACAAAAATATACAATAGATGGAGATGACAATACAAAAGGTACCAAGGAAGCCGTAGATGCAGCAATTAAAATGATTGAGGCAGCTAAAAAGGAAGGCTTAAATCTTTTAGTTAATTCCGGTTATAGAAGTTATACTGATCAGGAAGAAACATATAACACTTATTTATCTCTTTATGGTGAATCATATGTTGAAAGATTTGTGGTGAAAGCTGGATATTCAGAACACCAAACAGGATATGCATTTGACTTTGCTAGTGGAAACAGTAATATTTTCCAAAATTCACAAGAATATCAATGGATGATAAAAAACAGTTATAAATATGGCTTCTGTTATAGATTTTTAAGGAGTAAGGAAGAAATAACGGAAATAAGACATGAGGCTTGGCATTTCCGTTATGTTGGAACCAAGGCCGCAAAGATTATGGATAAAGAAGAATTAAGTTTAGAAGAGTACTATGCAAAGTATGCTGAAAAATAAAATAAATGATTAATCTATTACGTAAAAGTAATAGATTTTATTTAAAAATTCTTTTTTAGCAAATAAAAATATGCTATAATCACTATAGAATAGGAGGGAGTATTATGTATCCATTAGGAGAACAATTTTTAGTTGACTATCGAAGAGCAAAATCAGATTCTAAAGCTTGCATAGTTGGTAAAAAATATCGCTTTTCTGTCATAACAGAACGAGTAATTAGAATAGAATATAGTCCAAATGGAACATTTGTAGACCTTCCCAGTCAATTAGTTCAAAATAGAAATATTGGTCTTCCTGCTTTTACTCTACGCCAGGACCAAACATTTCTAGAAATAACAACAAAATATTTCAGTTTATCATATATAAAGGAGAAACCATTTGAAGGTACAAATATAAATCCCACCAAGAACTTAAAAATAACTCTTTTAAGTAATGTTGATAAGGATAGACAAAGGGACTGGTATTATAAGCATCCTGAAGTAAGAAATATGAATGGAAATATTTCAGGCTTTGACATTCCCTTAAATGATAGGTTTAAAAGAGGCCTATATTCGCTAGAAGGGTTTGCCTCTTTTGATGACAGTGACACATATCTTTTAGATAAAGATGGAACTCTACTAGAAAGGCCAGCTGGAAACATAGATATTTATGTTTTTATGTATGATAAAGATTTTAAAGAGGCTCTAACAGATTATTTTAAAATAACTGGCTTTCCTGAACTGTTACCAAGATATGCTCTAGGTAATTGGTGGAGTAGAAATATTACATATGATGATAAGAGTATTATGGAATTAATCCATAATTTTGAAAAAAAGAGAATACCACTTTCTGTTATTCTTTTAGATAACGATTGGCATTACAGAAATGTTGGTGATTTGAAAGACTTAAGGTCAGGCTTTACTTTTAATACTAATTTATTTCCAAAACCCAGTGAAAGTATAAAAAAAATCCATGAAAAAAATATTAGAGTTGGTTTAGTAGTTGATCCTACTGAAGGCTTTTACCCACATGATGCTTATTATCAAAAAGCAGCTGAGTATTTAGAAATTTCTAATAACAGCGTCATAAAGTTTGATCCCCTAAATCCTAAAATATTAGATGTGTATTTTAAGGTATATCTTCATACTTTAGAGTCATTAGGGGTTGACTTCTTTTGGAATGATTATAAAGGTGATAAAGATGTTAGTAAAATGTGGAGTATGGTTCATTACATGTATCATGACTCAGATAGAAACGCCAATAAAAGAGGTCTTGTTTTATCAAGAGGTTCTATTATTGCACCACAACGTTATCCAGTAATATATGGAGGTCCAACTGAAATAACGTGGGAAGCTCTAGCTAAAGAGACTTTCACATATATAAATGCTTCAAATATTGGAATATCTTGGTTAAGTTTAGATGTAGGGGGTAATCACGGTGGAATAGAGGAAAGCGAACTCTATATTAGACAGGTACAGTTAGGTTGTTTTTCACCAATTTTAAGATTTCATGCCGCCCGCGGACCTTACTATAAAAAAGAACCATGGGTATGGGAAGCTAAAACAACTAATATTGTTGCTGACTATCTTAGACTTCGTCATCGCCTTATTCCGTATTTGTATACAGAGGCATACAATTATTCTAGAGTAGGAATTCCAATCATCCAACCATTTTATTACAACTATCCTTGGTGCTATGATGATGAACTTTACAAAAATCAATATTACTTTGGATCACAATTGTTAGTATGTCCAATTTTGAACAGAAAAGATGACTTGATGAGTCGTACAGTACATAGATTTTATATGCCAGATGGAATATGGTATGACTTTTTCACAGGAAAAAAATTTCCAGGTGGAAAAAAATATGTTTCATTCTTTAGAGAAGAAGACTATCCAGTCTTTGCTCATGCGGGATCAATAATTCCGCTATCAAATAGAAGTGACAGAAATAACATTGGTTTAGCAACAGAAATGGAAATTCATATTTTCCCAGGAGTAAGTAACATGTATACATTATATGAAGATGATGGTATGACCTCACTATATAAAGAAGGATATTATCTAAAAACATCAATTGATTATAATTATCTTCGCAGTAACTATACAGTTATAATTCGTTCAATAGAGGGAAAAAGTGGTATAGTTCCAGATAGAAGAGATTATAAGTTAGTATTTAGAAATACAAAACAAGCCGAAAGTGTCAAAGTAATGTTTAATGACCAAGTAATAAATGGTACATACACCGTAGATGGCAATGACTTTATAGTTTATTTGAAACAAATACCAACAATAGGTCAATTAACTATAAACTGTCGAGGAAAAGATATTGAAATAGACGCCGTACGTGTTATAAATGATGATGTTAATAGTATCTTAATGGACTTACAAATAAGTACATATTTGAAAGAAGACATTGCTAATATCATATTTGGAGATAAAAGTATCCAGAAAAAACGTATCGCTATTAGAAAGTTAAAAAGCAAAGGCCTTGCCAAGGAACATATCAAATTATTCCTAAAACTACTTGAATATATTGCTGAAGTTTAGTATACTAACACTGATTAAAGTTTTAAATATTGGTAATAGTATTAGTAAAGAAATATCTTTAAAAGAGAGTTTGTGTGTGGTGAAAACAAATAAGATAACTTTATGAACTTGATTATCTAAAAATATATCGGGTAAGACCGTTAAATCTAGTAAGATGCACATACATTATAGTATGTGAATTAAGGTGGTACCGCGAATAATTCGTCCTTAGATTTATAAGGGCGTTTTTATATGTAAGGAGGAAAAATGTTACAAAATATAATCCTATTTTTATTGACATTTATAACTATATTCTTAGTTTACGAAATAATGTTCATAAAGGAGTATAGATATAATAAAAAAATTAAAAAAGGTAAAATAAGTAAAGATGACAATCGCAAAGAACCAGTAGAAGTCCGGCTATTAAAGTCATATTACAAGGTTGACATAGATGAGTTAAATTATAGCAGTGTGCTGAATACTATTGCTTTTATATCTAGTTTAGATATGGCCATAATTATAACAGTAGCGTGTCTTGTAAAAATTGGTTTAATCCAAATTTTAATAGCGCTGATACTGGTTATTCCAATCATATATTCAAGCTATTACTTATTAGCTAAATATTATAAATATAAGATAAATAAAAAGAGTATCAAACATAAAAATAAAATCAAGAAAGGAACAAAATAAAATGAGTAATTATACAAGTATCGAAAAAAAATGGCAAAAATATTGGGAAGATGAAAAGGTATTCGTTGCGGATAATAAAAGTAGTAAACCTAAGTATTATTATCTAGTAGAGTTTCCTTATCCATCAGGCGCAGGACTTCATGTAGGACATGTTAGAAGTTATACTGCTCTAGATGCCCTAGCACGTAAGAAAAGAATGAATGGATATAATGTTTTATTCCCAATGGGATGGGATGCTTTTGGAGCACCAGCAGAACAGTACGCTATTAAAAATCATATTCATCCAAGTGTTGCTGTTAAAGAAAATATTAAAAACTTCAAGAGTCAAATTAAATCAATTGGTCTATCAATTGATTGGACAAGAGAGTTCGCAACTACTGATCCAGAATATTACAAATGGACTCAATGGCAATTTCTAAAATTCTTTGAACACGGAATGGCTTATAAAGCAAAGAAAAATATTAACTGGTGTCCAAAGTGTAAGATGGGACTATCTAATGAAGACTCATCAGGTGGAGTTTGTGAACGTTGTGGAACAGAAGTAGAACAAAGAGAAAAAGAACAATGGATGCTTAGAATGAGTGATTATGCAGAAGATTTAATAACTGGACTTGATGATACTAAATTCCAAGATAGAATAAAAACAGCTCAAATCAACTGGATAGGTAAATCAACAGGAGCAGAAGTTAATTTCAAAGTAAAAGAAACTGACGAAGATTTAGTAGTATTCACAACAAGACCAGATACTCTATATGGAGTAACTTTCATGGTTGTCGCACCAGAACATCCAATAATAGATAAGAATAAAAATAAGATTTCTAATTTTGATGAAATTGAAGCATATCGTGAAAAGATTAAAAATAAAACAGAATTTGAAAGAACTCAAGTAAATAAAGATAAGACAGGTGTATGTATAAAAGGGCTTACTGGAATAAATCCAATTACTAATAAAGAAATTCCAATCTACATCTCAGACTATGTTATGATGAGTTATGGAACAGGAGCTATCATGGCAGTACCAGCTCATGATGAAAGAGACTATGAATTTGCTAAAAAATTTGGAATTGATATAGTTGAAGTAATCAAAGGTGGAGATATTTCAGAAAAAGCTTACACTGGCGATGGTGAAATGGTTAACTCTGGAGTATTAAATGGATTAACTAACAAAAAAGATTCCATTAAGAAAATGATTGAATACCTAGAAGAAAAT
>ENA-OPBE01001678-OPBE01001678.1-human-gut-metagenome-genome-assembly--contig:-NODE-1678-length-18528-cov-2.069399_pt1 | contig 18528 bp, 18 predicted proteins | sample MGYA00241066_ERZ501448 | MGnify/ENA primary metagenome ERZ501448 (study PRJEB25962, sample SAMEA2042585) | human gut metagenome | biome: human gut; feature: human-associated habitat; material: faeces...
TTCCTGCAAGTGCTCCGGATCCAAGCGGACAGGTATTCATTCTTTTGTAAATATCTTTCAGACGCATATGGTCTCTTTTGAACATTTCAAAATAAGCACCCATATGATGTGCCAGTGTGATCGGCTGCGCTTTCTGCAGATGAGTAAATCCAGGCATGATCGTCTCGGTGTTGTCCTTCATGATCGCAAGAAGTTCGCGGAGCATATCCACAATCAGTCCCTGCAGTGCGGTGATCTCACTTCTTGTATAAAGCTTCATATCCAGTGCAACCTGGTCATTACGGCTTCTTCCGGTATGCAGCTTCTTTCCTGCATCCCCGATCCGGTCGATCAGATTTGCCTCTACAAAACTGTGGATATCTTCGTATTCCTCTGTAATCTCAAGCTTTCCGCTCTCTACATCCCTGCGGATGCTTTCCAGTCCGTCCAGAATCTGCTGCTTCTCATCGTCTGTCAGGATCCCCTGCTTTGCAAGCATCATAACATGCGCCTTGCTGCCCTGTATATCCTGCTCATAAAATCGTTTATCAAATGAAATGGACGCATTGAAATTATAAACCAGTTTGTCGGTTTCTTTCGTAAAACGTCCTCCCCATAACTGTGCCATAGCTTTCCCTCTTTTCTTCAACGTAATTCTGTGCTTTAGTGTACCATAGAATGTCGGATTCTGTAAAGTTCCCCTCTTAACTTTTCACAGAACTTTCCTCTTCCTCCCGAAGTTTCTTTTCCCGTTCTCTCTGATTTTTGGAATAAATACAGCCACAATAGTCCTGGCGGTAAAGTCCGTAAATCTTTGACAGCTCGGTTGAACGCTTATATCCATTTCTCTTTTTAAAATCCGAAACCAGATAAGCCACTCCATATTCCCCGGCAAGCCGCTCACCAATCTCATTCAGCTTCTGTGCATTCTTATGCGGACTGACCGATAACGTCGTCGTGAAATAATCATATCCTCCCTGTGCGGCTGCAATTGCCGCCTCTCGCTGTCTTAATTCATAACAGCGAAAGCAGCGCTCTCCGCCCTCCGGTATATCTTCCATCCCTTTCGCCATCTCAAAAAAACGCTCCGGATCGTATACCCCCTCTTCAAAACAGATCGGATAACGTACCGGCAGCTCGCGTATCAGACGCATTTGCTCCTGCACGCGTTTTTGATATTCTTCTTTCGGTGAAATGTTCGGATTATAATAGTACAGCGTAATGCGGAAATAAGATGCCAGATATGACAGCACGTAGCTGCTGCACGGTGCGCAGCAACTATGCAATAGCAGTGTCGGAACCTCTCCTTTTGCCGTAATCTCCGCTAAAATCTGATCCAATTCACGTTGATAATTTATTTTATTCATTACACTTTACCGCTCCCGTCATCTCTTCAAAAAGCCTTTAATGAACATTGTCTTTTGAACTGCCTCTTTCGTCCAACCCATTCCATCCAATGTACTCTGCGGAACGATATCAAAAAAGAGATTGATCACAAAATATAGCACAATGAACGCTACAACAAATCCAACCACTGCTCCGCCAAATTTATCCAGGGTTCCGACAACCGGAAGTTTATCTACAAGCCGAAGCACCTGCACCAAATAACGACAAATAATAGACAACACAATAAATGCCACTACAAAAACAATCTCTCTGCCTAATCCGACATAGGATGCCAACACTGCAGCGATCACGTAGGAGCCGATCACAGCCACGATCTGTCCCAGTTTCACAACAAGCCCGGTTGCTAAACCGCTAAGTACTGCAACGAGCAAAATGATGGCAGTCAATATGTCCAGCCCTGATAATAAACTATGTAATATCAATATTTTTTCCGACATAGAACTCCTCCTATCATTGCCTGTCTACATAATTATAACAGTACATCTGACATGTCGTACAATCCTGCAGCTTTTCCTTTCAGATATTTTGCAGCCGTAATGGAACCTTTCGCAAATACGGCACGTGAATATGCCGTATGCTTAAATGTGATCACTTCATCTGTCCCCGCAAAGATCACCTCATGCTCTCCAACGATCGTTCCACCACGAACAGCTGAGATTCCAAGCTCTTTCTTGTCACGCTTCTGGCGAACCTGAGAACGGTCATATATATACTCGTAGCGATCGTCCATCGCCTCATTAATAGAATCTGCTAACGCCAACGCCGTTCCGGACGGTGCATCTAACTTCTGATTATGGTGTTTCTCAACGATCTCCACATCAAATCCATCTCCCGCCAGCTTAACGGCAGCTTCCTTTAATAACTTCATTAACAGATTGATGCCCAAAGACATATTGGCAGATTTTAATACTGCAACCTTTTCACTTGCTTTTTTCAAATAATCCATCTGCTCCTCAGATAATCCGGTCGAACATTCGATGATCGGGATCTGCTTGTCCACCGCATAATCCATACGACTCTCAAAATCAGTAGCAGATGTAAAGTCAATGATCGCATCGGCTTCTACATCACAGTCTGCCAATTTAGTATACACAGGATAACCATTGTCTCTATTGTCAACAATATCAATTCCTGCAACGATCGTACATTCATCATCCTGTTTGACCATATCTGTGATCATCTGTCCCATTCTTCCGTTGCATCCTAACATAATAATTTTTGTCATAATAGTCCTCCATTTCTTTCTCAAACTGCAAACTTTATTTTACATCAAGCCCTGCCTTCCGCATTGCCTCACGTAACGTCTCTTGATGCTCCTCTTCCATTTCCGTGAGCGGCATGCGAAGCGGTCCCGCCTGATACCCTAACATATTCATCGCTGCCTTTACAGGAATCGGGTTTACCTCACAAAACAGTGCATGGATCAAAGGAATATACTTTAACTGAAGTCTTCTGGCGCCATCCGTATCCCCTTCTAACATTTTGATCACCATATCATGTGTATCTCTTGGAGCTACATGAGACAATACAGAGATAACCCCCTTGCCGCCTAAAGCAACAATGGGAACTATCTGATCATCATTTCCGGAATACAGATCGATCTCTCCGTCACAACGCGCCATAATGTCGGCAATCTGTGACAGATCTCCGGATGCTTCTTTGACACCCACAATATTAGAAACCTCCTGCACCAGATCAGCGATTGTCTGTGGAGCAATATTAACACCGGTACGACCTTTAATATTATACATAAGTATCGGTAGATCTACCGCCGCAGCGATCTGTTTATAATGTGCCTTTATTCCGTTTTGAGTCGCCTTATTGTAATATGGTGATACAACCAGCAAACCGTCTGCACCGGCACGTTCTGCCGCAACGGATAATTTGACCGCCGATTTTGTACAATTAGATCCCGTACCCGCAATAACCGGAATACGCCCCGCTGTCATCTGCACACAGGCACGTATCGTTTCTATATGCTCATCATAAGTCATCGTTGCCGTTTCTCCAGTTGTTCCACACACAATAACCGCATCCGTACCGCCTGCGATCTGATCGTTGATAATATGCTCCATCTCAGGATAATTAATACTTCCATCCGGATTCATCGGCGTAATAAGTGCCACTCCGGCACCGGTAAATATCGACATATAGACTCCCCATTTCTTTGTATTTTCTTGGTATATTATATGAACCGATATAAATTATGTGCTTCCTTACATCTCCAGATCCTTTTCAAGATCTATCTTGGATACAATATCAACATACGGCTCTAACTCCGGCGGAAGACATCTTCCTGTCATTACCAACTTGCAATAATCATCGCGCAAAGTAATTAAAGAGATAATATCCTCAATAGAAATAATCTCTAAGTCCACCAGACCAAGCACTTCATCTAGCACTAATACGTCACATTCTCCGGTATCGATCACCTTCTTTGCAAAATTAAATCCATTCAGAATGTTTTGTCTCTCTTCTTTCTTTTGAGAATCTAACAAACAATCATAAGATTCATTCTCTCTTTCAAACCGAAACAATTTAATATCCGGCTCCAGGCGGTTCAAAAAGCTGAATTCTTCTGCATCTTTTCCCTTTAAAAATTGAATGATGATCACAGATTGACCAAGCCCCGCTGCACGGATACATTGTCCCACTGCTGCAGAGGTCTTACCCTTGCCGCTTCCATAATATACCTGTACTATTCTTTGACTCATCTGACTCCTCCTGCTTCCCGCCATCCTTTCTATCTGCTCCCTCAAACAGCTGCCATACCCTATTGGCCGCAAAAATGGCTAGAGCAACAAAATAATCTACCTGTCAACTCTAGCCATTCTATCATAATTCACATAAAAAATCTACTTTTTCTAATTTTCCTCCGCGATATACTCTAACTTGCTTACAGATACTTCATACGCCACTCGTTTCTCATACTGGTCTTCTGCAATCTTTTTCTGATATTCACGGCTCTGGATCCTGCCCCATATCTGTATATGAGAACCTACTTCAAATTTATCGGCAAAACGTGCATTTCTTCCCCAGCAGATACACGGAATATAATCCGACTTGCCGTACGGACGATTCACCGCTAACAACACATCGGCAATCTCACGCCCCAACGGTGTCTTACGATACACCGGATGCTTGCACACATATCCGTCCAAAAAAATATGATTCGGATTTTGCTCATCCTCATCTTCCTGCGAAGCAAGCACTGCCTCCCTGGCAAATACGGATAACACCAAACGATTTCGATTTTCTTCATGTCTGTTGTAAGAACGGAATTGACCGGACACCTGCAAAACGCATCCACGATAATCAGACGTAACATCGATCAATCTTTCTGACACCATAACCGGAATTACATCATACGAATTGCTAAGTCTGCATACTGCGATATTGACGATGTAGAAATGTTCTCCATAGACTTCATGACTGAATGTAAACTCACTGACTACTTCACCTGCAATTGTCACCTGGTTGTTTGTGAATACTTTATCCAACATATTTCATATCCTCCTTTTTCCTGCACCCTATTGAAAAGGACGCCGCTTGGGGTTCCCGCCCCATTGGTATTTTTAGTTTCATAAATATATACGTTGATATTTGCTATTATATAACTGCTTCTTTCTTAGGTTAAACCTTTTTGTAAAACATTATTCGACATTTCTGATTATTTTTGGCACATTTGTCAATTGTATAATCTTATTTTTATAGTATACTAGTTAATTGTGGGTTTGTCCAATAAAAAGAGCAAAGCCAGCGTGACATCGCCAAGATTTGCCAAAGTAATTCTTGGTGGCGTGTCACCACGTTATAAGCAGTTTCCCATAAAAACAATTTGCTTCGGAGCAGCAAACAAAAACAATCAATCAGCTCCGAAATGGAGGTAAATGTATACTATGAAACGAGAAGATATTAGAAACATTGCGATCATTGCCCATGTCGATCATGGAAAAACAACCTTAGTCGATGAATTGCTAAAACAAAGCGGTGTTTTTCGCGACAATCAGGCAGTTGCAGAACGCGTCATGGATTCCGGCGACATTGAGCGTGAGCGCGGAATCACTATTTTATCTAAGAATACAGCAATCACTTACAAAGATACAAAGATCAATATTATCGATACACCGGGCCATGCTGACTTTGGTGGCGAGGTAGAACGTGTCCTCAAAATGGTAAACGGTGTTGTTCTTGTCGTAGACGCCTTTGAAGGTGCTATGCCACAGACAAAATTTGTTCTCAAAAAAGCATTAGAGCTGGAACTTCCGGTTATTGTCTGCATCAACAAGATCGATCGTCCGGAAGCAAGACCGGATGAAGTAGTAGATGAAGTATTAGAACTTTTTATTGATCTGGATGCTAACGAAGAACAATTAGATTGCCCATTCATCTTCGCTTCCGCTCGTGAGGGTATTGCATCTTACAAATCCGACGAACCCGGCAAAGACATGGAGCCACTGTTTGAAACGATCTTAAACTACATTCCGGCACCGGAAGGAGATCCTGACGCAGGTACACAGGTACTTATCAGCACCATTGACTACAACGAATATGTCGGTCGTATCGGTATCGGTAAAGTGGATAACGGTTCTGTCAAAGTCGGACAAGATGTTGTGATCGTTAATGCACATGACAAAGATAAATTGAACAAAGTGCGTATTACTAAACTCTATGAATTTGATGGGCTGAAGAAAGTAGAGGTTACGGAAGCAACAATCGGTTCTATCGTAGCGATCTCAGGCGTAACTGATATCCATATTGGCGATACGATCTGTTCCCCTGAGCATCCGGAACCAATTCCTTTCCAGAAGATCTCGGAACCTACAATCGCTATGCATTTCATGGTAAATGACAGTCCTTTGGCCGGTCAGGAAGGAAAATTTGTCACATCTCGTCATCTGCGCGACCGTCTTTTCAGCGAGTTGAACTCTGATGTCAGCCTACGTGTAGAAGAAACTGACAATATGGACAGTTTCAAAGTATCCGGACGTGGCGAACTGCATTTGTCCGTTTTGATTGAAAATATGCGTCGTGAGGGATATGAATTTGCTGTCAGCAAAGCAGAAGTATTATATAAAACCGATGAACGCGGAAAAAAATTAGAACCAATGGAGCGTGCCTTCGTTGATGTCCCAGAGGAATTTGCCGGCAGTGTCATCGAAAAATTAAGCACTCGTAAAGGTGAATTACAGGGTATGGGATCAATCGGTGGTGGATTCACTCGTCTTGAATTTGTTATCCCATCTCGTGGACTGATCGGTTATCGTGGTGAATTTATGACCGATACAAAAGGAAACGGTATTCTCAACACCGTATTTGAAGACTACGGTCCGTACAAAGGTGATATCGCTTATCGCAAGCAAGGATCTCTCATCGCCTTTGAATCCGGTGAAACCGTTGCTTATGGATTATTCAACGCACAGGATCGTGGTACTCTGTTCGTTGGCCCGGGTGAAAAAGTATATGCCGGAATGGTCATTGGGCAAAATGGTAAAACAGAGGATATTGAGTTAAATGTATGCAAAACAAAACATCTGACAAATACCCGTTCTTCCAGCGCAGACGATGCCTTAAAGCTTACGCCGCCTAAGGTACTCAGTTTGGAAGAGGCACTGGAATTTATCGATACCGATGAGTTATTAGAGATTACACCGGAGAATTTACGTATCCGCAAAAAGATTCTCGATCCGACTCTTCGTTTCCGTGCTAAGAAAAATGCCACGAACGGTTGATCATAGGTAGCAGATCTATGCTATGACAAAATATGAATAATTGCAAAAACGCTTCGGCAGGCAGATTGCTTACCGAAGCGTTTTTATATTTCACACATCAAAAATCATCATGATAACAATTTCTGACAGATCATTCTTCTTGTGAAGGTGTCTCCGTCGGTATTGGCTCCTCGCTCGGTTTTTCCGACGTCGTATTTTGCGGCCTTTCGGTCGGCTTTGTTGTTGGCGATGGGGAAGAGCTCGCCGTACTGCCTCCTCGTTCCTTCGTGATATGAATCTTTATCGTTGCATATTTTGTAATTTTACAAGTATCCGACAGATCCAACTGCACGCGAACCTGATGCTCTCCGGCTTTCAAACCGCCACAATCTACATATGCATTGATGGCAGTATCCGGAATCTCATTCAAAATGGAGGCTCTTCCCGAAATCGTGAGGCTTAAAATGTCTCCGGGTGCTCCGGCTGTCGCAACATATCCGCTTGCCAAATTTCGAAATGCCACATCTGTCTCTTTAATACGCAAAGTTCGTTCCACTAATTTTTCTATCGTCACCTTCACGGAGATCGTCTCATACTCTTCTGATACAGTAACTCCCTCTGGCAATAAGGCCGGCACACTGACCGTCTTTTCCAAACCACCGGACTGATCATTCAATCCGCTAATATCCATCGGTATCACAATCTCAGAAAGCGACTCCATTTTCTTCTCACTGCCGGCAATTTGGATCTCTTGTGGCAGACATTCTGTTTCTACATACTCATATCCCGCTGCCGGCGTTCCTGTCACACTGACTCTTACCGGAATTGTTTTGTTTTCCAAAACCTTTGCCCGCACTTTGATCTTATTCTGACTAAAATGCAGAGTGTTAGACTTGACTACTTCATCGTTGGAATCATAAGCAACCGGTTCCAATCGGCTCATAAAGTCTTCACTGACTCCCTCCACATTCAAAAACACCTTGATCGAGGAAATACGTTTCACAACAGATTTTCCTCCTGTCACTTGAATCATATTTGGTTTTGCCGTGCATTTTCCAATAGAGTAACCTTCTGACGGTTCTCCTTGGGTGACAACCGTTACCTTAACCTGCTTGGTTGCCATATCCTCCAATGCAACTTTCAACACCTGAGTACATTCCAAAGTAACGTCCGATGACACTTTTTTACGAAGTGATGGCACGATATTTACCGCATTTACCGAAGACAGATTCGAAAGATCTGCTGTTGCACGAATATCTGTAGAATCTAAACGATCGATCACGCTTCGTTTGCCACCGACCTTGACATTGGCAATACTGCCGGATGTAATTTCAAACACCTTATTAACAGACTGCAATGCACTTTCATTGATCGTCTCGACCGGCACTTGAAACACTTTCGTCTTATAAGGATCATCAATATTGATAATGATCAGCCATACAAACAGAGCACCGATCAATGACAGCACTTTGATCCCAATATTATGCAGCACAACATCTTTCATCAATTGTTTTAATTCTTTCATGTGCGATCCCCTCCTTTTCTACGCCAAAAGTATTTCTTTGGCTTCTCCTCAGAAGGTTTCCCCTGAAAATCATTCAATTTACGTCGTAAAAGATCCCCGTCAATATTACGTAATAATTTACCACCAACTGCTACGGAAATCATACCGGTTTCTTCAGATACAATCACGGTAAGACTATCGCTCACCTCGCTAATGCCAACTGCAGCACGATGCCTCGTTCCAAGATCTTTAGATAACCCCATATTGTCTGACAATGGCAGATAACAGGTTGCCGCAACAATACGATCTCCTCTTACGATCACAGCACCATCATGCAGCGGCGTATTATGCTCAAAAATATTGATCAAAAGCTGACTGCTGATCGCAGAATCGATAATAATACCGGTTCTTTCATATTCAGATAAGATAATATCCTTTTCCATAATGATCAGTGCACCGGTCTTTGCTTTGGCAAGCTCAGAAGTTGCACGCACGATCTCGTTCACGGTACGATCTGTAAAGCGTATATTTCTATCTTTGTTCTCATCAAACGGCAAGATAGAACTGACAATCTTTTTTTGTCCCAACTCTTCCAGCGCCTTGCGCAGTTCCGGCTGAAAAACGATCAGCAACGCTGTAATACCAAGACCGATCGTCTTATCAAACACCCACAATATAACACTCATATCTAAAATATAGGCAACAATATAAGCACTAAACAGCACAAAAACACCCTTTACCAGTGTCCATGCTCTTGTACGCTTTACCCAAAATGTCACATGATACAACGCAAAAGCGATAATAATAATCTCCAGGATATCCACAACACCAATCTTCGGGAGCGATAATCCATATACATATCCTTTTAATGACGCAATAATTTGATTCATGAATCCTCCTTATTCTCCCTGTTACCGCCATCCGGCACTGCTTCGTTATCTTCCATCTCTGCTGCTAACAACTCGTTGCGGTCAGTAAACAAATGTGCATTAAAGCGTTTTATACGCTTACTCTTTGTTGCAATACTGTTCTTGGGTACTGCGCGGACATAATAATAATATTCCTCATCTTCAAACTGTAAATTCTCAACGCCGGCATAATTTAATGACAAACGGAAAAATTGTATCAGCCACACTAAGCCGAGGGATATGACCGCACCTGCAAAAAATGGGATCATATGCAGTTTCATGAGCTGTAAATAGTTAGCAAACAAACATAAAATGATATCACTGACAATCCCGATGATGATCGCCGCTTCAAAACTGAAATCAACGCGCAGGCTGCGAATCATATACACTACCAACATGACCACCACGAAGACTGCTATTGCGGCAAACAACTCTTCGTCCTCCACCAACTGATCGATCAGCACCTGAAACAGATCGAAGGAATCTGTCGTTGCAGAAGATGCAACCGTAATCAAATTGCGAAACAAATAGTAAAGCAACACTCCGATCACACCTGGCAGCACTCCGGCCGGACCAAAAAGCAATCCCAACAGCACCGGTGCTCCTGCAGAGAGTCCTACAGAATATGCTAACGGCACAGCGATCAGCACATATCCATGTTTGGGAATGAACTGAATATATAACAGATACAATATCAAAAATATAACACCAATACAAAATGCCAGCATTTTGGACACATACATGACCTGTAATACAATAAACAATGCCACCAAGAAGATCATTGCCTCTAATGGAAAGATCACGCTGATCACTCCCATGATCACATTCACATAACCATGTGAAAGTATTGGACGATATCCCAACACACGGTTGATCGCAAAAAACAATCCAAATCCAACCATAAACCGCATGACCACCTGAAAAAAGGATGAATAACGCTGATACATTTTCTGTATATGTTCACGCAATATCAATAACTGAGTCATACAGCGTCTCCCTCCTTAATTTCTTTGGTCTCTTTATTATCTTTGCTGTCCCGATAAAACTTCTGCAGCTTATCTATTTCCATCATATATTTGCGCAAACGCTTGCGATTGTTTGTATATTTGGTCATATAAAACAACACACAAAACAAGGTAATGATCAATAATAATCCTACATATATACATCCGGCCAGCCACACCATGCTCTGCATATCCATCTGCACTACATTTGTAAACAGATAATCAACATAATACATGGCAACCAGTCCCATGATCAATAAATAGGAAATGCTATAGCCCAGCAGCACCTTTAATGTATTGGAACGGATATAATCGGAACGAAAATATCCACTTTCGTCTAGTTCATCTTTATAAAACCGCTTTTCGTCTAACGCAAGCTGCGTCATTAAGCGTACTTTTTTCTCATTAACCATACCAGTCAACCCTTCTTTGAACAGCAATTCCTAATGTTAATCCACAATTTTAAATTATATAATATTCGTCTAAATTATACAAGCCCTATCACTATTGTTACCAGCTGCAAATGACCCTATCAAAAACGGAGCGGAGAACTTTCTCCGCTCCATGGTTTGTTATAATTTGGTGTAAATTTTGCTTTCTGAGTTTTTAATATGATGTCCGATGATCTCCGATACATCTGAAATCGTCATAAATGCCGAATAATCATCTTTTTCTATGATCTTACGGATCAACGGAAGCTCCATCCGGGTAATGACACAATATAGGACTGTCTTCTCCCCGGATAAAAGTCCTTCACCGGACAAAAAAGTAACTGTCCGGCCTAACGTCTTATAAATATCCTCTGCGATCACGCGTCCCTGATCCGTAATGATCATTACCGCTTTGCCCTGATCCAATCCTGTATTAATATAATCCACGATCCTAGATGTAATAAAATAGGTCAGAAGACTATATAACGCACGATCCAATCCGAACAATATACCGGCGATCAAATAAATGATAATGTTACAGGCCAGAACAATTTGACCTACGGAAAGTGATGTCTTTTTGGCGACCATGATCGCTACTGTCTCTGTGCCATCCAAACATCCTCCGTTTCGAATAATAAGTCCAACTCCGGCACCAAGAATCAATCCTCCAAACACTGTCGCCAATAATGCATCATAGGTGGCATCATAGTGCCAACGGTTAAAAATTTCTAAAAAGAGAGAGAATACACCCATTGCCACAATGGTCCTCGGAAGAAAGCTTTTTTCCAACTGCTTCGCTCCCACCAATACAAACGGTAAATTTAAGCATACCGTCAATATACTTAACGAGATTGGAGTTATCGAACTAATGATAATACTGGTTCCCACAATCCCGCCGTCCAAAATGTTCGCTGGAACTAAAAACTCTTCCAAAGCAAATGCTGCCACTATTGCGCCTAATATGATGTTGATGTATCGGACAAGTATTTGTTTCATGTATACCTCCATGCTTGCATTCTTTATGTGCCTTTGTTGAATCTATTACGCTTCTTTATGTTCGTCCTTTGTCTGCGTTCTCTTAATGTCATCAGATCCGCTATTCTCCCACTTCCATGAAAAAACGCCTACCGCGATCAATGCCACAACGACTAAAACAATACCTATTGTCTCTAACATATGCAAAAACCTCCTATTTATTCTTTTTTTCTACCATAAAAAAACCGTGCCCCCTTTGGCTGAGCGGTCTCATTTACCTGTGCAATCTTATGCACATACATATTGTATAATTTGGAAATACATGACGAACGCAGGTAAAGATCTGCATGTCAAAAAAAGAATATTGCGGGGATTTTCTGCCCGTCCTTCCGATGAATAAAAGACACAATCTGTTGATGAACATCCCGGATCAATGTCGCCTTTAGAATATATTGATTATGCATAATGCTAACGCATCTTGCATAACAATCTGTCAAACAATAGCAAATACGCTCAAACTTTGATAAACTAACCGTCTTCTGCTCCCGAATAAGATTCAGTTTCTGCATCGTATTTGCCGATCCATCCTCAATCCGACAATCTTCCTTGGCAAAAGAAGTTTGTATCATATGTAAATAATGCTCTGCTTTTGCATTCTGAAAAGAGTCAACCTGCACAGTCTGTCTAGAGCAATATGTCTGCTGTCTCTGCATAGAAAACACACCGCATTCACCATACGCAGAAAATGCGCTGGTCAATGCGATGCATAATATGAACAAATAGCATATGATCTTTTTGGAATAAGCTATTCTTTGCATATTAATCCTCCATGCTGTGCAGTTACCTAATCTCTTGTAACTGCTATTATAGCATATTCCACTAAACTGACGCAACTAATTACACCTGAAAATTCTGAATATGGTTTGCCAACGCATCTGCCATTGTTCGCAGACTTTCTGTCGACTGTTCGATATTCTTAAAGTCTGCTGTCATAGCACCCAATGCTGTATTGGTCTTTTCGGTGTCGCTTACATTATGAGTGGCAATATCTGACATTGCCTTAAATACCTGCATGATCTCTTTTCTCGCACACTCTAATTCTTTCATACGGCTCTCTATGCTGCGGATACTGCTTACCGAATGCTCGATTTCATTCATCACGGTCGCCACACTGCCTTCCGTTCCTTCAATAAAATCGTTTTGCTGGGTAATAATTTCCTGCGCATTTGTCATTGTCTCAACAACAAGTTCTGAATCGTTTAACAAAGTCTCAACTATCTCTTCAATATTGCCGCTGGCACTATTCGTCTGCTCTGCCAGCTTCTGAATCTCAGACGTCACAACGGCAAACCCTTTACCGGCATCGCCTGCCCTTGCCGCTTCAATGCTTGCATTCAAAGCTAACAGATTTGTTTCTTCTGCAATTTCTGAAATAAAGCGAGAAGCCTCACGAATTTTTTGTGCGGATGCATTTATCTGTTTTGTCTGCTGTGCGATCGTCTCTACAGCCTGATGCACCTCATCGCTGATCACACGAAGCTGATGTACAATTTCCGTTGCATGATCACTTGCCTTTTTCATGCTGTCTGCACCATTTCCAAGATCTTCTGCCTCCTGTCCGGTCTCTAACAGCAGATTTCCCATATTATTTACGTTGAAGGACGCTTTTTTGATATCTTCTGCCTGTCGATCTGCCCCCTCCGTTATACCATCCATTGTCTCTTTGACATTTTCAATGCTGTGAAAAGTCTGATGTGCCGTCTGTTCTAATGAATCAGATGAATCACGCAGAGAATCCGTGCTTCCCTTAATGCCACTTATAATGCCAAGCAATTCCTGCTGAAGCTTGCGGATTGCCCGCGACAGATCTCCAATCTCATCTTTGCGTCGAGCCAGTTTATCTGATATCGTCAATTGCAGATTTCCGGCAGATACCTGCTGAACTGATGCGATACCTACTTTAAGTGCCTTTGTGATCGAGCTTGCACAAATACTGACAACGATCACGCACACGATCGTAACAAACACTACAATCGCTATAATCGTGCTAATAATCTTTATAACACTGCGAAATGTCTCCTGTTTGGGACTTCCTGCGAACACCATTCCAATTGGTGTACTTTTATCATCCGGCTGATATACCGGAGTAAAATATCCATAATACATAGTCCCTTCAATAGAAACATTCTCACTAAAATATTCGTGCCCTGCACCTAGAACTTCTTTTTGGATCTTTTCTCCTGCCTCACTCTGTAAAATACGATTGCCATCTTTGTCCTTGGCAGAAGTCATAATGCGCTTGTTTCCATAAAAGAAGGTAACTTCCATGCCGGATTCTTCTTTGATCGTATCTACCAGATTGTCGGACTGGGAAATGTTGTAACTGCCTTTCCATACATCACCATTCTTCGTTTCCAGATAAGATCCGGTATTTTGATCATATGCTGCCTGTGTCGCTGTTGCTGTTCCTCGCAGAGAATTTTCTACCTGTTGGATGATCGCACCCTTCATGATCGTTGCTGCCACCAAAATAACAATTGCCCCGAGTAAAACAAGTGGGAGCAGTGAGCAAACCAACACTTTCTTACGAATCGTAAAATTCATAGCCACCCTCCTATTTCACGATCACTACATTTTTGTAGTACCAGTTAATGTTTCCGGTAATCGTTGCATCGTCTAATGTACTGTTTGCTGCCCCAATCTTCTTCCCGGTATTTGTTTCTAATACACCATCGAATACGTTGTTTTCACCACTAAGGATCGCTGTGGTCGCTTCATCAACTTTTTCCTGCGTTCCTTCCTTTGCAAACGATGCCAGGTCGGTGATCTGAATCAGCCCCTCTGCCATGCCACCATAATAATTTTCACCGGTCCACGTTCCATCCATAATACTTTGTACTGCCGACGTATAATAAGCACTCCAGTTCCAGATCACACTTGTCAGGCAGGAATCCGGAGTTTCTTTACTCATATCCGAGTTATAACCGATACCATACACACCCTTTTCCTGCGCTAATGTCTGAGGATATGCCGTATCACAATGCTGTGCCATAACATCGCAGCCCATCGACAACAATTTTTCTGATGCCGCCTTTTCCTTCGCTGCATCATACCAGCTATTGGTTATTTTTACATAAATCTTTGCCGATTTATTAACCGATGCCACTCCAATGGCAAAAGCATCAATACCACCCGTTACCTCTGAATTTGAAGAATCCTGTGCTGCAACATATCCAATCTTGCCGGACTTTGTGTTCATCCCTGCCACGATTCCGCTCAAATACCGTGCCTGATAGATTCTGCCAAAATAATTAGTAAAATTCTTGCCATTACTCTTATAACCGGTTCCATGAGAAAAATAAACTTCAGGATACTTTTCTGCCATCTTTTCTGTGGTATCCATGTAGCCCCAACTCGTTGTGAATATAATATTGCAGCCATCCGAAATACAGGCTTCGATTGCTTCCTGCGTTGCAACAGCATCGCTATCATCCACGATCTTACGCTCTATCTGATCTTCCTTGAGTCCGAGATTAGACTGCATACCCTTGACACCTAGATCATGCGTATATGAATAACCGCTTCCCTCTGACGGATCCGATATATATAATACGCCGACTTTAATGTTATCTTTGCTGATGCCACCACTTCCTGTTTCGCTCTCAGTCTGACTGCCTCCGTCATTTGTCGCCACATCGTCCGGTGTGCCGTTAGCTGCCCCACAGCCGGTCATACACAACAGACTGATTACCAACACAGCTGCCAAGGTGCGCCTTTTCTTCATTATTTTGTTGTTCATTCTCCCACCCTTTCTACACAGCAGACAGCACGCTTCCAAAGTTTCAAAAAGCACACTGTCCCACTATGTTTGATTATGCTTTTTCTTGTATCGTTGCCTCCATATTCTGTGGTAAAACCAAATTCAATATGATAGAAACCAAAAATACAACTGCCACGCAGTTCTGCCCAAATACATTTTGTACCATTTCAGGAAAGATTGCGAACAGTTCAGGAACCTGTGTAAAACCAATACCAACGCTGAGTGATAATGCAGCGATCGTAATATTTCTCTGCGTATAGCCACATTTTCCGATCATCTGCAGACCACTGACAACGATCGTTCCAAACATCATGATCGTGCATCCACCTAATACCGCATCCGGTAATGTTGCCAATAATGCTCCAAAGATCGGGAAGATTCCCGCTAAGATCATGATAGCCGCACCTGTTGCGATTGCAAATCGATTCACTACTTTCGTCATTGCGATCAAGCCCACATTTTGGCTAAATGAAGTAATTGGCATACAGCCAAATACTGCTGATAATGCACTGATAAAACCATCACAGGCAATTGACCCGGCAGTTTCCTCCGGTGTGACATCACGATTTAAACCGGAAGATGCCATCGCAGATGTATCTCCGATCGTCTCTGTCGCCGACACCAAAAAGATCAATACAATGGATACAATGGCGCCAGCATGAAATTCCGGCTTAAATGGCATAAGATGTGGCAATGCAATGATCGAACTTCCCTTTAGTCCGGAAAAATCCACCATTCCCATTACAATGGCCAAAATATAACCAACTACTAAACCGAACAAAACAGAAAGCTGTTTGAAGTAAGATTTGGCAAAAATATTAAACAAAATGCAGGCAAGCAGCGTAACACCGCCTAACACCCAGTTCTCCCAAGCACCAAAGTTTTTACTTCCACTGCCACCTCCAAAGGAATTAGCCCCGACAGATAACAATGAAAAACCAATGGATGTAACAACACTTGCTGCTACGATCGGTGCAACAATCTTGATCCAGTACTTGGCAAATAATCCCAAAACGCCCTCTACGATACCACCGATCAACACGGCACCAACAATCGCCGGATAACCATATTTTGCTCCTATAACACATGCAATGGACACAAACGTAAAGCTGATACCCATAACAATTGGTAATCCGGAACCAATCTTCCATACCGGGAACAACTGAATCAATGTACCAATACCGGCAATGATCATTGCACTTTGGATCAACATTGCCGTCTGAGTCGAGGACAATCCACTTGCTCCTGCAACAATGATGATCGGTGCAATATTAGCAACGAACATAGCTAATATATGCTGCAACCCAAACGGAATTGCCTTAAGAAGTGGTACTTTTCCGTCTAATGTATAAATATTTTGTACAGATGTTTCATTTGTTTTCATGTTCTTTATCCTTCCTGTTTCTCATTTCGTCTTTCTGCATATAGAAAAACGTCCTTTTCATTTCTTTGCAATCCAGCCGATCTTATATCTATAGTTCTAACAGATCAGCTTACTGCTCACGAAATACAATTTCTTTCGTATCTGCATTCATGCTGTCCACAATTGCGAGAGACTCTAACTGATATCCAAGATTGCGGATCAGTTTGCCACCCATTTGAAAACCCTTTTCAATAGCAATTCCAATACCCTCTACAGAAGCTCCGGCCTCCGTAATAATTGAAATCAACCCTTGCAGTGCACAACCATTGGCAAGAAAGTCATCAATGATCAACACCTTGTCCTCCGGAGATAAAAACTTTTTGGAAACTATGACCTGATTTTTACACTTATGTGTAAAAGATTCCACCTCAGCAACATACATATCTCCCTCAATATTGATACTCTTAGATTTCTTAGCAAATACAACCGGAACGTTAAAATACTTTGCTACCACACATGCAATTCCTATACCGGAAGCCTCTATCGTAACAATTTTATTAATCTCCTTACCGGCAAAACGTTTTTTAAACTCTTCTCCCATTTGCTCAAATAATGAAATATCCATCTGATGGTTCAAAAAACTATCCACCTTCAACACGTTACCTTCTTTTACTATACCATCCCTTAGGATACGTTCTTCTAAAAAGTTCATCTTGTCCTCCTTGTATGGCGCATTATGCCGTATATACAAATATTATACTGAATATATTTTGCAGATTCAAGAACAATTTGAGGCGTTACCGTTGTAATTTGAAATTATCAGAATTCCATGGTACAATGAGCCTTGACATGCATAATACAGGAATATTATGACCCCCTGTGATCATGCAAGACATTTTTGAGAAAGGTATGGTATTAAAATGGCAGAAAATTATGTATTAAGCTGTTGTTCTACAGCTGACTTGACAAACGAACAGTTTGAGGCCAGATCTATTCATTATATCTGTTTTCATTTTGAATTGGGCGGCAAAAGTTATATGGATGATCTCGGCAAATCAATTCCTTTTGATGAATTTTATAAACGTATGGAGCAAGGCGAAGACACTAAAACATCTCAGATCAATGCAGAAGAATTTGAGCAGTATTTTGAACCTTTTCTGCAGGAAGGCAAAGATATTCTACATATCTGCCTCTCTTCCGGCATTTCCGGCGTCATGAATTCCGCCTGTATTGCCAGAGATATTCTCGCCGAAAAATATCCAGACCGCAAAATCTATATTGTTGATTCACTGGCTGCCTCCGCTGGATATGGACTATTGATGGATCGTCTGGCAGATCTGCGCGATGATGGAATGACTATTGATGAACTGCGTGACTGGGCAGAGGCCAATAAGCTTCATTTACGTCATTGGTTCTTCTCTTCCGA
>ENA-OPBE01001683-OPBE01001683.1-human-gut-metagenome-genome-assembly--contig:-NODE-1683-length-18508-cov-1.880941_pt1 | contig 18508 bp, 14 predicted proteins | sample MGYA00241066_ERZ501448 | MGnify/ENA primary metagenome ERZ501448 (study PRJEB25962, sample SAMEA2042585) | human gut metagenome | biome: human gut; feature: human-associated habitat; material: faeces...
TGGGTATGTGGGAGTTCGAGAAAGCGGACGTGTCAAGGGAAAATATGTATTGACCAGACAAGATATTATTTCAGAAGAAAAATGCAAAGATAGTGTTGCAATAGGCGCTTTTCCTATGGATATACATCAACAGGGAAGTGGAATGAAATATGAAAGAGTTTTAAGGGGATATGGAATTCCAGCATGTGCTTTGTGGTCAGAACATATAAAAAATTTGTTTATGGGTGGTAGATGCATAAGCTCTACATTTGAAGCTAATGCATCTTGCAGAATTTCAATTACGTGTATGGCAACGGGGCAGGCAGCAGGAGTTATGGCCTCTGAATATCAGGAAGGAATAAACGAAGAAGTTTTGATTCGTAACTCCAGAGATATACTTGTAAGTCAAAATGCCATCATTTAATAATAAGAGGTCATGTTTCTGTGAAGAGACATGGCCTTTTATGTGAGACAAGAAATATAAAACAATTTAAAGAGAGACTTGGAATATCAATCAATTAAAACTGATATAGTAGGCTGAGCTCAGCTTTTGTTTGTAGGATAATTCTATATTGTACGCTCTGGGGCGTTATGCTATAATACACACTAGGTTACTAGGTTAAAAAGGAGATTTTATAGTGAGTATTCATGATAAGTATAAAGTATTGCAGAAGAACCTGAAAGATATGGGAAGTGTTGCAGTTGCATTTTCAAGTGGCGTGGATTCTACATTTCTTTTGAAAGCGGCACTGGAAGCACTTGGTAAGGATAAAGTAATCGCAGTGACAGCCAGTTCCTGTTCATTTCCGGAGAGAGAATTGAAAGAAGCGACGGAATTCTGCAAAGAAAATGGTGTTCGTCATATTATCTGTAAATCAGAGGAGCTGGATATTGATGGCTTTCGACAGAATCCGAAGAATCGCTGCTATCTGTGCAAGCATGAACTGTTTGAAAAAATCTGGCAGATTGCAAAAGAAAACGGCATGAATGCAGTAGCCGAGGGCTCCAATATGGATGATAACGGTGACTACCGTCCGGGACTGATCGCCGTTAAAGAGCTTGGTGTCAGCAGTCCGCTTCGTCAGGCTGAGCTGTATAAAGAAGAAATCCGTGAACTGTCCAAAGAGATGGGACTTCCTACATGGGACAAACAGTCTTTTGCCTGTCTTTCTTCCCGTTTTGTTTATGGAGAGACAATCAGTGAGGAAAAACTTGGAATGGTGGACCAGGCGGAACAGCTTCTTCTGGACATGGGCTTCCATCAGATCCGTGTACGCATTCACGGAAATATCGCCAGAATTGAAGTTCTGCCGGAGGAAATAGCAAGACTTGTAGAAGAAGAAAACAGAACCAGAATTGCGAAGCAGCTTAAGGAATATGGATTTGATTATGTGACTCTGGATCTTCTGGGATATCGTACAGGAAGCATGAATGAAACATTAACTAAGGAAGAGAAGGAGATTAAGAAATAAATGTTAAATCAGTTTTCCAGAACAGAATTGCTATTTGGTAAAGAAGCAATGGAGAAACTTGCCGGCTCCAGAGTTGCCGTTTTTGGAATCGGTGGAGTTGGCGGTTATACAGTAGAGGCGCTTGTGCGAAGTGGAGTAGGTGCGATCGATCTGATCGATGATGATAAGGTATGTCTGACCAATCTGAACCGTCAGATCATTGCGACAAGAAGTACGGTTGGTAAATACAAAGTAGATATTATGAAGGAGCGAATCCTTGATATCAACCCGAAGGCAGAGGTTAATGTTCACAAATGTTTTTATCTGCCGGAAACGAAAGATGAGTTCGATTTTTCCAAATATGATTATGTAGTGGATGCGGTTGATACGGTAACAGCGAAGATTCAGCTTGTTATGGAGGCAAAGGAAGCTGGTGTTCCGATCATCAGCAGTATGGGAGCAGGAAACAAATTTGATCCGACTGCTTTCCAGGTAGCGGATATTTACAAAACATCTGTCTGTCCGCTGGCAAAGGTTATGCGCCGTGAGCTCAAGAAGCGTGGAATTAAAAAATTAAAGGTTGTGTATTCTCAGGAAAAGCCAACCCGTCCGATCGAGGATATGTCAATCAGCTGTCGTTCACATTGTATCTGTCCTCCGGGTGCAGCACATAAGTGTACAGAACGTCGTGATATACCGGGATCTACTGCATTTGTTCCATCGGTTGTAGGGCTTATTATTGCGGGAGAAGTAATTAAAGATCTGGCAAGAGTATAATTGAAAAAGTATAAAATCAATGATAAGATAAATTCATGTTATTGACTCCATGTTTTGCACAAAGGAGAGAATGTGTATGAGAAAGAAAAGTAAAAGTGCAGCGATACTGGCCGTGGTCATGGCGATGACTCTGGCAGGAAGTTCTGCGGTATATGCTGAGGAGAATTCTTCTGCGAAAACAGCTGAAACGGATGATGATGAAAAGGAAGACCCGAGGGCAGCAGAGAATGAACCTGCTCCATGCAATGAAGGTGAGCATGAGCTTATAGAAAGTAAAGTCGTTCTGCCAACCTGTACAGAAAGAGGTTATACGATCTACAAGTGTAAAGCGGATGGCTGTACCTACGAAGAAAAGAGAGATGAGACAGCTGCGCTTGGTCATGAACTGAAAGAAGTTTCCATGCAGGAGGCGACAGCAGATAAACCAGGTGTGATCACATATAAATGTCAGAGACAGGGATGCGATTATACAGAACTGGCGGAGATTCCGGTCAAAAATACAAATACTGTTGATGGTAAAACAGATGCTTCTGAAGAAGATAAGAATTCTAATACAGAAAATGCTTCCGTAGATAAAGACAGTACTTCCGGAAAAATAGATCCTGCTGATTCAGACACTTCTGCCGATAGTAAAAATGAAGATGCAGAGGAAGACCTGTCAGAGGAAGATATTGATGAAGAATATGCTTCTTATGCGTCTTCAACTTCTACAGACATTGTAACGGAGTATGATCCGGAAACTGCAGTTGGTACGATTCGTGTTGCAAAGAAAGATTCGGATGATCCGACAGAAACAGAGGAAGTTACCGGTATGACAGTTCCAGCGGGAACGACAGAAATCAAGAAAGATGCCGATGGAAACATCACGGATCTGGCAGTTTCTACAGCTATTGATGAGGTTAAAAACGGATTTTCTCTGACAAGTGAGAATAAGAAACTTCATTCGATTTCTATTAGTGATAAGAAAAATCCGAAAGATCATTGGCTCACACTGAGTGCAAAAGAATCTGCCACTGAGCTGGGAATCCGTCTCCGCAATGGAAATAATAAAATTATTATAACACTTACGGAAAATGAGAAACCATTGAATATCATCAAGGTTTCTGACACAGAGAAAGATGTGATTTTGACGACTTCCACCGATGGAACCTGTGTGATCAATAAGGCGGTTCAGAATATTTCGGTGGATAAAGATGGGAAATATTCAGATAAGAAAACTCTGGGCAGAAAGAATCAGATCATTCTGAATGATGTAAATGGAAGTGCTCCATATCTGGAACTTGAGTATGTGAAAGACGAGGTTGCAACGACATCTGCATCTGAAAAAGACGAAGATGCTGCAAGAAATTTGGAAACTAAAAATACCAAAGCAGGAGATTCTGAATCCAAAGCTGCTGAAGCGGAGAAACAGAAAGATCCGGATGAAGAATTGTACTGGATTCAGCCGTATGGAGAGGAAAATCAGGAACCGATCGTAATCACAGTTTATAAGAAATAAAAGTGTTTTTACAACAGATATGTCTGGATTTTTTATGTGAGTAAAAAAACAGGTCATTATCGTCCAAAACAGGAGATAATGACCTTGTTTTTTTGCATACGATTTTACAGAATGGTTAATTCTGATGCAATAAGCAGATTAATACTTACCAACAACGGTTGCTTTGAGCAGATTTGTGTTGCCAGGATGTCCAAGAGGAACACCAACTGTAAGAACAACGATATCTCCTTCTTTGACATAACCTTTTTCTTCAGCTGCTTCTGTAGCGTGAAGAAGAAGAATCTCCATGCTGTATTCCTCTTTGGTCAGGAGTGGTGTTACACCCCAGATCAGGTTCATCTGACGCCAGGTACGTTCATCCGGAGTACATGCAATGATCTGGCATCCCGGACGATATTTGGAAACCATGCGTGCAGTATTTCCGGAACGGGTAACTGCGATGATGGCTTTTGCATTCAGGTCGATTGCTGTCATGCAGGTAGCATGAGAAATAGCGGTAGTTACATTTGTAGCATGATCTTTTGAAGAAGTGCTGAACTGTTTATTGTAGTCAACATCAGCTTCTGTACGTACGGCAATCTTGACCATGGTTTTGAGCGCTTCTACAGGGTATTTACCTGCAGCGGTTTCACCAGACAGCATGATCGCACTGGTACCCTGATAGATTGCGTTGGCAACGTCAGTAGTCTCTGCACGGGTTGGACGTGGATTCTTGATCATGGAATCCAACATCTGAGTAGCTGTGATAACCTGTTTGCCGGCACTGTATACCTTTGCAATGATATCCTTCTGGATAACCGGTACGTCTTCAAGCGGAATTTCAACACCCATATCACCACGGGCGATCATGATACCATCTGCAGCTTCAATGATGCTGTCGATGTTGTCAACACCTTGCTGGTTCTCGATCTTTGCGATGATCTTGATGTCATGTCCGCCGTTTTTCTCAAGGATATCACGGATTTCTTTGACATCGGCAGCAGTTCTGGTAAAGGAAGCTGCAATAAAATCATAGCCTTCTTTAATACCAAACAGGATATCATCGTGATCTTTTGGGCTGATAAACGGCATGTTTACTTCTACACCAGGGAGGTTGACGCCCTTCTTATTGCCGAGAACACCACCGTTTACAACTTTACAGATGATGTCCTGACCTTTGATCTTCTTGACTTCAAGTCCGATCAGACCATCATCGATCAGAATGCTGTTGCCTGGTTTGACATCTTTATATAAATCTTTATAGGTAACAGAAACGATTTTTTCGTTTCCTACGATTTCTTCTGTAGTTAAGGTAAATTCCTGCCCTTCCTTCAGTGTGACCTTTCCATTTTCAAATTCGCGGATACGAATTTCAGGGCCTTTTGTATCGAGAAGCGCAGCTACCGGTTTATTGAGTCTTGTACGAATTTCTTTTAATTTATCAATACGGCCTTTTTGTTCATCATGTAAACCATGAGAGAAGTTAAAACGTGCTACGTTCATTCCTTCTTTAACGAGTTCTTCCAGAACACCGTCCTTGTCAGTAGATGGACCAAGGGTACAGATAATTTTTGTTTTGCGCATTCAAATTCCTCCTACTTTTCCTTAAAAATACACCTTTATTCTAACATATTATTTTCAATGTACAAGTAAAGTTTTTGATAAAATACACGTTAAATTTCTAACATTTTTTACATTATTGTGAGAAAAACACATGGGAATCGAAAGTAAAATAAAAGAAAAATTCCGATGCCTGAAACTATTTATGTTAAAGAGTAGCAGACATCGGAATATGTAAAATTTAATTTCGCGAGAATCGCTGTAATTCAGAAACGAGTATGACGATTGATGTACTTAGCTTTATATTTGGAGTATACGATCGTCTGATCCTTGTACAGACCATAGTAACCGGATACGGCATAACTGATAGATACAGCAATTAGGTAATAGGACGCACCACGGAAGCCAAACAGCTCAAATGCGATCAGGATGGAAGTGATCGGACAGTTGGTAACGCTACAGAAAAGGGCTGCCATTCCGGCGGCTGCACAGATGGATGGGGAAAGACCGATCAGGTGTCCCATGATACATCCGAATGTTGCTCCGATGCAGAAGGAAGGAACAATCTCACCGCCACGGAAACCGGCGCGCATGGTCAGGGCAGTGAGTACGAGCTTCCAGAAAAAGTCCAGCGGGCGAGCCTGACCATTCTCGACAGCAAGTTCGATCAGGCTATTTCCGGCACCCATATAATCAGAGGTGCGCAAAAAGAGTGTGATCACAATAATGATGGCACTGGCTGCGACGATACGGATATATGGATTTTTTAAAAATTTCGCATAAAGTTTGCTGACACCCTGAAGTGCCATACAGAAAATAATACTGATGGCAGCACAGGCAATGGCAACAAGAACCATCTTGAGTCCTGGTTCGATGGTAAGTTCCGGGATATTGACTACATGAAAAGATTCCGGATTGATGCCAAAGCCGGCCGCAAACTTTGAGGCAATAATGGATGCAATCACACATGGAACCAGTGCGGCATAATACATAATGCCAACGCTCACGACCTCCATAGAAAAGACTGCCGCTGCCATCGGTGTTCCGAAAACTGCGGAGAAAGCAGCACTCATACCGCACATGACCATAACATGACGGTCTTCTTCATCGAGGTGAAACCAGCTTCCAAGCTGATTGCCGATGCTTCCGCCGAGCTGAATCGCCGCGCCTTCACGACCGGCAGATCCACCGGCAAAGTGAGTCAGGATCGTAGAAACAAAAATCAGCGGCGCAGAACGGAACGGTACATCATCCTGAGAACGGATCGTTGATAAAACCTGATTGGTTCCGCCATCTTCCTGACCGAATTTCTGATACAGAAAAACAATGATCAGACCGGAAACAGGAAGCAAGAAGAATACCCAGAAATGCTCTGTACGATAGTTGGTTACGAATTTCAGTACTCTGGCAAAAAGGCTGCTGATGAAGCCTACGCTCAGTCCGGTCAGTACTGCCAGAACCAGCCATTTAATAAGATTGGTCATATCATATCGAATGTGATCGATATAATAGTGCAGGTTATGGATTTCTTCTGGTTTTTTTTTATCCTGTGTGTTGTTCATAGCTTCCTTTTATTCCTGTGTAATTCCGGTTACTTCGTATCCGGCATCTTTGATCGTCTGACGGATCCTGTCCTCATCAACCTTTTCCGGTGCTGTGAAAACGGTTGTGTTATTTTCGTGAGAAGATACAACGTCTTCAACGCCGAATGCTTTCTTAATAGCTTCGTTTACATGTGCTTCGCAATGTCCGCACATCATTCCCTCAACATTAACTGTAACTTTTACCATAGTTTTTTGCTCCTTTTCTTTTTTATTATAATCATTTTTTACTTCAATGGAAGTAGCTTGTTTAATTTTTTTGTCCTTTTTTGTGTCGTGGATCTTAAACAGGTTCAGACGAAGGGCATTGGTGACAACGCAGAAGCTGGAAAGACTCATTGCGGCGGCACCGAACATCGGATTCAATGTCCATCCGAAAATCGGGATCCATACACCGGCAGCCAGTGGAATGCCGATCACATTGTAGAAAAATGCCCAGAAAAGATTTTCGTGGATATTTTTCAGGGTTGCACGGCTGAGACGTACTGCAGCAGGAACATCGCTTAAACGACTCTTCATCAGAACGACATCAGCGGCATCGATCGCGATATCAGTTCCGGCACCGATCGCGATTCCGATATCTGCGCGGGTAAGTGCAGGGGCATCGTTGATTCCGTCACCGACCATGGCTACTTTGCCCTGTTCCCTGAGTGAACGGATCACACTTTCTTTGCCATCTGGGAGAACACCTGCGATGACATCATCAACACCGGCCTGTGCACCGATCGCTCTTGCGGTGCGTTCATTATCACCGGTCAGCATGACAACACGGATTCCCATGTTCTGGAGTTCTTTGACCGCCTGTGGGCTGTCTTCTTTGATGACATCGGCAACAGCGATAATGCCGACCAGTTTACCATTCCGGGCAAAAAGCAGGGGTGTTTTTCCCTCTTCTGCAAGTTTTTCTGCCTTCTGGGAAAGGGTGGCAGGAACGTTTACCTGGCTGCTGATGAATTTCATGCTTCCACCGATCAGAGTTTCCTGATCAAGTACTGCAGAGAGTCCGTTGCCGGGAAGGGCATGGAAATCAGAAACCTCCGGTGCTGTAAGATGTTGTTCTTCAGCATGTTTAAGAATCGCTTTCGCGAGCGGATGTTCACTTTTTTTCTCCAGGGCAAATGCCATGGTGAGAAGCTCCTGTTTGGAGATTCCGTCTGCAGGGAGCAGATCAGTAACTTCCGGCTGGCCGCTGGTGATCGTACCGGTCTTGTCCAGGGCAACGATCTGAACCTTGCCGGCCTCTTCGAGAGAAACGGCAGTTTTGAACAGGATACCATTTCTGGCCCCCATTCCGTTGCCGACCATGATCGCTACCGGAGTAGCAAGTCCGAGGGCACATGGGCAACTGATAACGAGAACGGAGATACCGCGGGCAAGAGCATAGCCAAATTCGTGTCCGGTCAGAAGCCAGATGATCGTAGTAACGATTGCAATCGTAATAACTGCCGGAACAAAAACACCGGAAACGCGGTCTGCGATTTTGGCGATCGGAGCTTTGGTAGCGGCGGCATCACTCACCATTTTGATGATCTGAGAGAGTGTGGTATCTTCGCCGACACGGGTTGCTTCGCATTTGATAAATCCGGACTGGTTGACGGTCGCGGCAGAAACAAGATCTCCGGCTGCTTTGTCAACAGGGATACTTTCACCGGTAAGAGCAGATTCATTGACGGCACTGGTTCCCTCGACGATCACGCCATCAACCGGGATATTTTCGCCAGGGCGGACCACAAAGACATCTCCCTTGTGGACCTGTTCGATCGGAACGGTAGTTTCCTGGTTATTGCGAAGAACAACGGCGGTCTTTGGGGCAAGCTTCATGAGGCTCTTGAGAGCATCGGTCGTTTTTCCCTTGGAACGGGCTTCGAGCATTTTTCCAACAGTGATCAGCGTCAGGATCATTGCGGCGGACTCGAAATAAAATTCCATCATGTAGTTCATAACGGCAGCAGAATCACCGTCTACCTGTGCTCTTGTCATGGCAAAAAGTGCGTAGACACTCCATACAAATGAGGCCATGGAGCCGAGTGCAACCAGTGTGTCCATATTGGGGGCACGGTGCCACAGACTCTTAAATCCGCTGATAAAGAATTTCTGGTTGATGACCATGACGATTCCGGCAAGCAGAAGCTGGACAAGTCCCATGGCAACGTGGTTATCGTTAAAAAATGCCGGGAGTGGCCAGCCCCACATCATATGTCCCATGGAGAAATACATCAGAACGAGTAAAAACCCGATGGAAGCGATCAGGCGGCGTTTGAGAACCGGTGTCTCGTGATCTTCCAGGGATTCCTCGGCTTCAGACATGGAAACCTGTTCTTTATTTGCACCCTTGAGTGATGCGCCGTAACCTGCCTGCTCTACGGCAGTGATGATGTCATGAGAGGATGCGGTTCCTTCAACTCCCATAGAATTTGTCAGAAGGCTGACCGAGCAGGATGTAACTCCCGGCACTTTGGATACGGCCTTCTCCACACGGGAACTGCAGGCAGCGCAGCTCATCCCGGTGACGTTGTATTGTTCCATTGTATTACCTCCTATTTCATTAGCTTCTGCAGAGTTGCAACCAGCTCATCGATGGTTTCATCTTTACCTTCGCGGATATCACGAGCCACACAGGTACGGATATGATTCGCGAGAAGTTCTTTGTTAAAAGAATTGACGGCGGCATTAACGGCGGCTGACTGAATGAGGATATCGTTGCAGTAAGCATCGTTTTCCAACATTCCTATGATTCCCCGGATCTGCCCTTCGATACGCTTCAGACGATTAATGAGTTTCTTGCGGTCGGCCTCTGAACGGTCGGTGTGCCTGGTGCAGCAGCAGGCAGAAGCGGATGGTGTGGCATTATCATTGCTGCAACAAGATTTTTCCTGAGTAGCTGCTTGTTCCTTTATAATTTCTTCTGTCTTTGTAGAGGAACTGGTGTTAAAGTTATTATGATCCATAAGCAAACTTCCTTTCGTTCGAGATTTATTATATCAGATGTGAGATGACTCCCACCTCGCAGCAAGAATGCCGATGGCATTCCTGAATCATATACCCCACAAGGGTATATTTGCTATATTTGTAATATATACCCCATGAGGGTATGCGTCAAGGGAAAATATAAAAAAAGAGGGATATCAGGGAATTATACCCCGATAACCCTCTTGCTGATAAGCAAGGATACCCCGGCGGTCAGCGCTTCCGCAATCCAGAAAGCGTTCCATACACCAACGGCTCCGAAGAAATGACTCAGGATAAATGCTGCCGGAAGGATAATGACCAGGTACCTGCAGAGAGAGACGATCAATGAGGCAGTTCCTCTGCCAAGTCCCTCCAGTGCACCACATGCTGTGACGGATACAGAAGAGATCAGGAAACCTGCACAGATGATTCGGAGTGCTGTTTTGCCTGCGGCAATTGTCTGAGGATTTGTGGTAAACATGCCGATCAGCTGTCCCGGAATTGTCAGGCAGATGATTGTTCCGATCAACATGATCACACCACTCATGCCAAGTGTGACGAAGTAGATTTTTTTTACACGTTTATGTTCACCGGCACCATAGTTGTATCCGATGACCGGGCGCATGCCCTGTACGATCCCGCTTGCCGGAAGATACAGGAAAGTCTGCAGTTTGTAGTAAATTCCCAGAATCACCACATAACTCTGGGAATAGGCTGCCAGAAGTCCATTCAGTGCAGAAACCAGGACAGAAGGAAGTGCAAGATTCAGTGCTCCCGGGATACCGACAGAGTATAATCTTGCTGCCAGAGCCATGTCCGGATGGAGATGGCTGCGGCTGAGTTTTATCTGGATTGGCTGCATTTTGTAAATGATCAGATAGAAAACAAGATTGAATACCTGACCAAGTCCGGTTGCCAGTGCAGCGCCTTCAATACCCAGTGCCGGGAACGGACCAAGGCCAAAGATCAGCAGCGGATCAAGAATGATATTGGAAACACAGCCGACCAGAAGCCCGATCATCGTAATCTTCATTTTGCCAACACCCTGGAAGATCTTTTCGTAAGCAAGGTTAAGCGTATTTATCGTTGCAAACAGAAAAACAATTGTAGAATAACGGATTCCAAGGTCAATGACATCTGCATCACCAGTAAAAAGTGCCAGAAATCCAGGCATCACAAGGATACAACCGATTGTCAGAATTACACCATGCAGACCGGACAATGCAAGCCCGTGTGTGGCTGCTTTGCTGGCAGTCTCTCTGTTTCCGGCACCAAGACAGATGGCAATCTGTGAACTGATACCAATTCCAAAACCAATCGCAATCGCATTGGCGAAGTTTTGGACAGGAAAAACAAGCGACAGCGCGGTCATGGCATTTTCACTGATCTGTGCGACAAAGAAACTGTCCACGATATTGTACAGAGAATTTACGAGCATCGAAATGACCATTGGCAGGGCCATGGACATGATCAGCGGAAAGACCGGCTTTTCTTTCATAAATGTGTCGTTCATAGAAACTCCTTTCAAATAAAAACATCTGCAAGTGCCGGTATTTCTGAAAAATCTGTATCGGCGGAGCAGACATAAAAAAATGCCGCACAACTACCGCAATGGGTAATTGTGTGGCGAAAAATGGTCGGACCAGAAAAGTCCACACTATATTTTGGAAATTAAAATTGTTGTAAACATGAAAGAACAGAATCGTTGTTTACAGACACAGATTGTAGCATATAAATAAGAAGAACGTCAATAAGAAGATTGTACAAAAAGGAGATATCCGACCTCATTTGGATGGTCAGGTATCTCCTTCCGTCAAATCTCCAGATCATCGGATCTTCTGATTCGTCCATGGATTTCGCTGCTGGAGGGTGATCTCTTTTAAAACGTATGGGTGGAGTAATGTATTAAATATAAACGGAATCGTTCGCAGATTATTGTATAGAACTCTGTACAACTGGCCTTCTTGCGGGGATTTCAACAATGTGCTACACTAAAGTATGATTTGAGATGATGAGGATGAAAATGAATTAAGAAGAAAGGAAGCAGGTGTTTCAAAGGAAGGAAACACGCGGAAAGTAGAATATTATGAAAACACTTCTTACATTACAGCTCACGATCTTTCTCCTTGTAGCTGTAGGATTTTTGATGAAAAAAATACATATCATCGGACCACAGGGGCAAAAAAACATCAATGACCTTGTTATTTATCTGATCCTGCCATGCAACATTCTTCATGCGTTTACGCAGAGTGCAGCAGATGGAAATTTTATAAAATATCTGGAAATCCTTCTTATATCTATAGGCATCCAGGTATTCTGTGTGATTTATGGAAAAGTGATGTTCCGAAAAGAACCGGAAGGACGATATAAATGTCTTCAGTATGGAACCATCTGCTCGAATGCGGGATTTCTTGGAAATCCGATCGCAGAGGGAATTTATGGCGCAGAAGGTCTGGTGCTTGCCAGTGTTTATCTGATTCCACAGAGAATCATGATGTGGTCCTCCGGGTTGGCTGTTTTTTCCGGAAGCAGTGATAAGATGAAAACACTGAAAAAAGTCGTAACCCATCCGTGTATTCTGACATGCGTTCTCGGAATTATTCTGATGGTTACAGGACTTCCACTGCCACTTGGACTTGACGGTGCAGTAACGGCAGTTGGAAACTGCAACACTGCTATGTCCATGATGGTCATTGGCATGATCCTGGCTGACATTGATCTCAAAGATTTCTGGGACTGGACAGTTGTAAAATATACCGTACACAGACTGGTCGTTATTCCGGTGGTCGTTTATATTGTATGCAGTTTCCTGCCATTGAATAAAACAGTCCTTGGTCTTTGTGTGCTTCTGGCAGCGATGCCGGCGGGTGCGACAACCAGTATCCTCGCAGAGAAATATCAGGTCGATTCTCCGTTTGCAACGAAGATGGTTATCTTTTCCACGCTGCTGTCATTGCCAACGATCTGTCTGTGGAGTATCTTCCTGCAGTAGGAGAAGTAGAAGAGAATTTGTAATAATGCATAGAGTTCTATATATGGATATGCTAAAATAGAACAAAAGGGAGAGGCAGGTGGAAACCTTAAGCCTGAAAAATATGCTGGATGAAATATTTGCAGGGTTACTTTCATTTACAGAAGATGCCGGAGCTGATTGTGCCAGTGCTCAATGAGATATTTGGAACAAATTATCCACTTGATGTTTCGTTGGAACAGCTACGAAATGAACACCAGACGCTGAATGGTGAAAAAATTACTGATTCATACTTCAGAATTGGAAAAAAAGGTTATCATTTCGAATGCCAGAGTACAGGTGACTCGAAAATGGTGATCCGAATGGTGGAGTATGATTTTGCAATCAGCATTGAAAACGTGAAAAAAGAAAATTAATAAAAGTGAAACAGCGATAATCATATTTGGAATATCCCAGTTCTTCATCCAGTTCCTGATCAAGGGCGCCTTCCAAAATGATAGACATCATATCCCGCATAATGGAATTAACATCTGTTCCATCTTTTACTTTTACATTGTTTTCTTTCAGGTAGTTTCCCATGAGTTCTCTAAGCGCTGCTTTTTGTGGTGAATCCTTTTTTCTTGCCATAAAATAAACCTCCAAACTGAGTAATTCTATCTTACATCAGTTTGGAGGTTTACACAAACTTTGGGATACTCCCCCTACATCAATTGTTCACCTATAAAGTGAATCTAATGTAAGCAGCAAAACATCTTCATCAGATAATGAGTTGAACCAATCTGTATATCCTGATAGAGAAAAGAAAATATATTTTGAAATTTTGTATTTATTGGATATAAGAGTTCCTCTTCTGACCAAGGTTTCATAAATACCCTTGTCAATTTTTTCGTTTTTGAACTTACATTCGCCAATAACTGCTTTTTTATCTATATCAGATAAGGCAACGATATCTATATCGGCAGATTGTGCTCGTATAGAACCGTTTTTATCTGTAATATTTTCTACACCCCACCAGGTTCCGACTGAAGTAACGAAACAACCATATGCACCGGTTATTCCCTGATTCAGAGTATAGTATCGGCACATTTCTTCAAATACAGAACCCATAAATGAATGTAAGAATGGTTTGACAGCTTTTTGATAATAAAGTGCACCCTGTCCCATTTCAATTACACTGGTTGCTTTTGGGATAAATTCGTACCAGAATTTGAACATATAATCTTTTAGAACATATTGAGTTTTCTTTTTGTTTTTTTTCTCTGTGATACATTTCTTTTTTTCAATTAACCCAACACTGATTAATTTTTCTAGTGAGTATAAGACAGTTGGCTCTTTCTCGTTAATTTTTCCGGAAATGGTATTAAGTGTATTTACTCCGGAGGCAATCTGTTCCACAATATTATTTACGAGTGATATATCAGAAAATTCCTGTGTCAGTAAGTTTCTGGTTTCATCATATAAATAACCATCTGTCCTGAAAAATAATCTTATAATGTTCTCGTCAATGTTTTTTTTCGGATCGATCATGGAAAGATATTTTGCAACACCGCCAGTAATGCCATAGCAGATTGCTTTATCTTCGTTTGAATAGTTAGGAACAAATTTGGCTGAATCTAAATAATTAAATGATTCTAATTTTATCTGTGAATCACGTCTTCCAAATAAAGGACTTTTTTCACTGAGCACTTTATTTTCCATAAAGCTTAATGCTGAACCACATAAAATTATTTTCAGATTTTTGTCATTCCAAATCGTATCTATATATTTCTGCAGAATAGATAAAAGAGAGTCATCTTTTTCAGCCCAGTATGGCAATTCATCTATTACAAGTACTATCTTATCATTAGCTATATTTTTATCAATAAAATCAAAAACAGCTTCTATACTGTTAAAACTGATGTTTTCAATTCCGGGCATGAATAAATCTAACACTTGTTTGGAAAATAGCTCCAGATTTCTGGCTTTTCCGATTTTTGTTGCCGTATAAAATACAGTTTTTTTATCTTTGACGAATTCGGTAATAAGAGTAGACTTTCCAATACGTCTTCGCCCATAGATAACGGTCATGCCAATGCCGTCTTTGGCATAAAATTCCTCTAACGATGCCAGCTCTTGTTCTCTTCCTACAAACATATGAATAGCCTCCTTTTATTTAAAATAGTTTTATTAAAATTTATTTTATTAAAATTTATTTGAATAAAAACAAGATAGCACATATTATTATATATTACAAGTAGTTTTTGCAGTTTTATTATTGAAAATCCATTTGGCGGAGGGAGAATGCAGGAGAACGTGAGACATTTACAAAAGATTTGACAGATAGTGTATAATAAGACCACTTGGAATGTTTTATGTGAAGGAGCAGTAGATGGATATCTATCAGATCTTGACGGAATACAATAATCCGTGGTCAAGCCGGGAAATCTTTTGTTTCTCGTGTATTATGGTGATAGCGGTTATTATGATGATTTATTTGATACGTAAGGAAAAAATGAATAAGCTCCAGGCGGCAGCGATTCTGGCAGAACTGGTCTTTCTTGGGATTGTGTTTGGTTCTACAGTATTTACAAGGACGGGTTCGGTCCGGCAGTATGAACTGATTCCATTCTGGTCATGGAGTGCCATACTCAGGTACCATGACATGGAATTGCTGAAGGAGAATCTGCTGAATTGTATTTTGCTTTTACCGGCGGGCGTTGCTGCCGCTGATCATGAACCGGAAGGTGAAATGGCAGGAGGCACTGGTATTTGGCGTGCTGATATCAGCCACAATAGAAACGAGCCAACTGATCACAATGCGTGGATTGTTCGAATGGGATGACATGATTCACAATGGATTGGGGTGCATGGTTGGTGCGGTTCTTGTGAATTGGATGATTGGATTTTTTGGAAAAAAGGACGAAAGATAAACTTTCCCCTATCCCCCCCACAGGGTTGTGGCGGGGACTTTTTTTTTATATACTAAAAGAATACTATTTTAGGCGGAGAAAATAATTATGAGTGATCTGAAAAATGAAATTCATGACTACTGGACGAATCGTGCCAGGGGTTATTCAGAATATAATCAGCAGGAAATGGCAGATGCGAGACGGACGATGTGGCGAGACAAGCTTTTAAGCCTGCTGGGGGAGGCGTTCCCGGAACGTGAACCAGGGGAAATAAAAATCCTTGATGTAGGAACGGGTCCTGGATTTTTTGCAATACTTCTTGCAGAGGCCGGCTATCAGGTGACTGCGATTGACTATACAGAAGAAATGCTGAGGGAAGCACAGCAGAATGCCGGTGGATTAGCGAAGTGTATTACGTGGAAAACAGGCGATGCGCAGGCTCTTGATGTGGAAAGTAACAGCTTTGATGCTATCGTGACGCGAAACGTGACCTGGAATCTGCCAAGACCGGATCTGGCATATAAAGAATGGCTTCGTGTGCTGAAACCGGGCGGAGTTCTCTATAATTTTGATGCAGACTGGTATGGACATTTATATAATGAAGAGAAACGCAGCGGATACGAGAAGGATCGTCAGCAGACAGAAGCGCAGAATGTAGAAGACTACTACAGTGGTACGGACATTGAGAAGATGGAAGAGATTGCGCGTCAGGTTCCGTTAAGTCGTCTGGAACGTCCGAAGTGGGATCTGGATACGATGAAAAAAACTGGTTTTCTGGATGTTTTTTGTGATGAAAATGTCTGGAAAGAGGTCTGGACGGAAGAAGAGATCATTAACAATAGTTCTTCTCCGATCTTTCTTTTGACAGGCAGAAAGAGAGATGCGTTTCATCTGAAAAATATTGCCGTAAAACCGGGTGAGAAGTGGAACGGAGAACTGGAGCTTGCAAACGGGGAACTTAAATTTCCGACAACAGTATTTCATGGCCATGGAACAGGTAAGACGATGCTGATCACTGCCGGTGTGCATGCCGGGGAGTATGTGGGAATCCAGGCGGCGATCGAGCTTTCACAAAAGCTTAAGATTGAGAAGGTCACTGGTACGATCATTATCGTGAAGGTGCTGAATCGTCCGGCTTTTGAGGCGCGTAATGGAAGTATGGGGCTGGCGGATGCAAAGAACCTGAACCGTGAATTCCCAGGAAATCCGGATGGTACGGAGATGGAGCGTCTGGCATGGGCGGTTTCGCAGGAGCTGCAGCCGGTGGCGGATTTTTATATTGATCTGCACAGTGGAGATGATTATGAGAAGCTGACTCCGTATGTGTATTATGCGGGAGCTGCACCGGAGAACGTAGTGAAGATTTCTCGTGAGATGGCGGAGCAGGTGGATGTGCCATATATGGTAAAGTCCAACGTGGCTTCGGGTGGTTCGTATAATTATGCGGCTTCGCAGGGAATCCCGAGTATCCTGATCGAGCGTGGCGGCATGGGCGACTGGAATTATGAGGAGGTCCGTTCGACTCGAAGAGATGTCCGGAATATTCTGTGTCACATGGGAATCTATCAGGGATTGAAGGATTTTCGTACGTATTATCCGCTCGAGGTGGCAGATGTGCGCTATCAGGATGCGGAAGAAAACGGGCTCTGGTATCCGTTTAAAAAGGTCGGTGACATGATCCAGGAGGGCGATATCCTGGGTGAAGTCCGTGACTATGAAGGCAAGGTTAAGGAAGTCAGTGAGGCGGAGTTTGACGGGGTGATCCTGTATCAGACGGGCACGCTTCAGGTGGTTGGAAATGGTCCGATGGTGACCTATGGACGTATTGTAAGTCGCTATGATGAGCGAAAAGAGCGTATCGTTAACTACTGGGAAAAGCGAAGCGACAGCTTTCTGGAACAGAGGCGTGCGGAGCTTCACAGTGCGATGGCGGACCGCTGGATGAAGGAGATCCAGGCACAGCTTCCGAAAGAAAATAAAAAGCTTCGTATCCTGGATGTGGGATGTGGAGCAGGATTTTTTACGATTCTTCTGGCAAAGGCTGGCCATCAGGTGACAGGTATCGATCTGACACCGGATATGATCAAGAATGCAAAGCAGCTGGCAGAAGAAGAGCAGGCAGAGTGTGAGTTTGCGGTGATGGATGCGGAGAATCCGGAGTTCCAGGAAGGTACGTTTGATGTGATCGTTTCCAGGAATCTGACCTGGACGCTGCCGCATGTAAAGCATGCATATGGAGAGTGGCTTCGTGTGCTGAAAAAGGGCGGCGTGCTGCTGAATTTTGATGCGAATTATGGAATTACAGACTTCTCGAATGTGGAAGATTTGCCGGAAAATCATGCCCACAATATGCTTGGAAACGAGATGATGCGTGAGTGTGAGGAGATCAAACGGCAGCTTCCAATCAGTTCGTACAGTCGTCCGGCGTGGGATCTGGAGACTCTGGGAGCGATGAGTCTGAAGGAGTTCCATGTGGATCTGGGCATCAGCAGCAGGATCTATCTTGAGAAAGATGAGTTCTATAATCCGACACCGCTGTTTATGCTGAGGACGGTAAAATAATATGGATTTAAAACAATTACAGTATTTTGTAGTATGTGCACAGACGGGTTCTTTCAGTGATGCGGCGAAGGTTCTTTATTCTACGCAGCCGAGTGTGAGCAAGGTGGTCAAGGCACTGGAGGATGCGCTTGGAATGCAGCTTTTTGAGCGGCTTCCAAGGGGAATCAGGTTGACTGTGCAGGGGCAGAAGGTATATCGATATGCGTGCAGGATCACAAATGAGATAGATACTCTGGAGAATATGGCGGCGCACGGAATGACAAAATGGATCCGTGTTTCGCTGAACCCGAGCT